>ENA-UOOI01003842-UOOI01003842.1-fermentation-metagenome-genome-assembly--contig:-NODE-3842-length-10697-cov-5.861116_pt1 | contig 10697 bp, 3 predicted proteins | sample MGYA00245779_ERZ724027 | MGnify/ENA primary metagenome ERZ724027 (study PRJEB28704, sample SAMN03018318) | fermentation metagenome | biome: anthropogenic terrestrial biome; feature: soil; material...
GAACATATCGGCTTATACCCCCTCCTTCACCATTCCCTACAAGCATCTTCATATGCCCGGTAGGGTCCGTCATGCTTGTGGGGTTGCCGTCGCAGTAGCTGTAAAGGTGTGATGTCCACGGCTCGTATGGGTTCCCACTGTATGTGTCCTGGGTTAAGAACCTTCCCGTATCGGGGTTGTAGAACCTGGAGCCCATAAGGTACAGGTTGGATGAACTGTCATGTACGGCTCCGGTAAACTTGGTGTCGTTTTTAAAAGCAGTGTCTCCCTTTTCCCTGGTGCCGCCAAATTCATCATAGTCGTAACCCTTTACCACCGTGCCTTCGGGATTTATGATGTTCGTCACGCTTCCCCTTATGTCATAATTATATGTGAAATACATATTTTTGTATATACCGTCAAATCTCTTCGATGCTATGATAACGCCGTCTAAGTCAAGTATGTTTTCATTGACTTTTACATTGTTCCCGTCGGTTGTATAGAGTATGTCGTCTCCCTCATAATAGTACTTTGTCACTATACCGTCCGCATTCCTTTTAATCCTCTGGCCGTCACCATTATAGTAATTTGCCGTGTTTTTAACGGTTGTGCCGTCAGACACCGATGTATTGATCAGCCTGTCAGCCTTGTCATAAGTATAATCAGTTGTGACATCCTTTATAGTCCCGCCTACATCCTTTTTTGATATCTCCTGCTTCTGGTTGCCGTTTAAATCATATGAAAATGTGCTGTCCGCCTGGCCGTTCTTTTTTATATCTATCATCTGGTTAAACTGGTTATAGCCATACGAGAAACTGTTTGTCCCGTCATTCATGGTAAGCCTGTTGCCTACATTGTCATAGGTATAGGTATCTTTCTTGGACTCGGTGGTATTGTCCACAAGCATGAGCCTGCCTAATTCATCATAGCTGTATGCTTTGTTTACGGTTTTTGCCGTATCGTAATTCGTATATGATGTTTCATTCTTTATGAGACCTCTTTTATCGTACTGTATTGTATATTCTTCCTTCTTTGCCGTGCCATTATCGAGGTACTGCGCATTTATTAGCTCCCCAGCGGTGTTATAGGTATATTTTATATTTGTAAAATCCGTCCCCTTGGTATCAAACTTCCTGTAGTTTTTAACACTGTCTACATATCCCGAAGGCGTATAGGAATATTCCCTTACCGTACCGTAGTTATCAGTTCCACTTTGTCCGTATCCTATGCCTATGCTCTGCAGTCTGTTATAAATATCGTATTTGTATACTATATTTTTTATGCTGCTGCCATCAGAGTAATATGTCCTTATTTTATTCCCGCTTCCGTCATATTCGTAATTTACGGTGTTCCCATCCTGCACCGTTTGTTTTAACCTGTTCAATACATCATAGGCATATGATGTGACGATTGGACTGCCATTCTTTACATCCGTCATCGACAGCCTGTTCCCGTTATCGTCATAGCCGTATGTCGTATAATTATTTGAATCATACTGGACTTTGGTAAGCCTGTCCCAACTGTCATACCGATAATTTATGACGCTCGAATCATTCTTTGTAAGCTGAAGTATATTACCGTTAAGGTCATACTGATATAACGTAGTTTCGCTTATTCCATCCTGGGGTGTTCCATCATTTACATCCTTTACTTTCCTTTCCAGGGCATCGAGGTATGTTAAGCTCTCTCTTCCAAGGGCATCTATCGTCTTGTTTACAATAGTTCCCCCGTCTTTTATATCATATTGATATCTCGTGCTTATTGCAGTGCCGGATACATTGTTGGAAACAGTTACAAGCCTTCCTATTTTATCATAACTGTAGTTTGTAATATTCCCTTCCCCATCTTTAGACGTAAGCTTATTCCCCAGAAGGTCATATGTGAATTCATTCTGGATATTTATACCATTAGGGTCATCCGCTGTCTTTATTACCCTTCCAAGCTCGTCATATACGGAGTCGGATTCCCTTCCTTCCGCATCCTTGGTTTTTATGACGCTGCCCAAATAGTCGTATTCATATGTCGCATATGTCCCACCTGATTCTTTTTTGATAAGCCTTCCTGCGGAATCGTAGTATTCTTTTGATTCCCTGTTTTCTCCGTCTTTATATATTACAATCATGTTATTATCTGTTCCAAAAGTATAGAATACACTTGCAGTCTTTCCATCAGGATAAGCTGTCATAACCAACCTGTTCAGCTGGTCATAATCGAAACCTGTGGTATTATCCATCCTATCGGTGCTAAACTTTAAATTGCCATCCAGGTCATATGAGAAGTACTCGGCCTTCGTGCCTATTCCATCGCTACCCGTGTAAACTTCGGATGTCTTTCTTCCGAGGACATCGTATACATATTGTGTTATATGGCCGAGTGCATCCTTAATCTTCGTTGGATTACCCTGCGCATCATAGGAAAGTATCTCGGTGGTTTTTCCCAGCGGCTCGGTCTTTTTTATCAGCCTTCCCTTGCCATCGTAATTATATGTTGTGGTATTCCCAAAATTGTCGGTAACTGTATTCGTATTCCCGTCGCTGTAATAGGTATATGTTGCTTTGCGGTTTTCAGGGTCCGTGGAGGATATCATATTGCCCTTATCATCATAGGTATATTTTGTTATCGCGTATGCTCCGGGCCCTATGGGTTCTTTCACCTCTCCCGCTTCATTGAAACTGTTGTAATCGCTGTATTGGGTGACATTATTCAACGGGTCGGTTATCGTGAGCAGATTGCCCTTTGAATCATAGGTATAGGTATAACTGACGGTTTTTACTGTTCCTCCTATTATATTCTGGCAGTACATCCTTGTAACATTGCAGTTTGAGTCATATTCGTAATTTATGCTGTGGTTTAACTGATCTGTCTTTTGTATTATACCGCCATCCGCATTGTAACTGAAAGACACCGTTTTGCCTCTGTTTGTTATCGATGTGCTTCCTGCCGAATAATTTATATTATACTTTTCCCCGATAGGGTCTGTTATCCCCGATATCTTGCTGTCAATGTAATCAAAAGATGTAGTGTTCTTCTTTGGATCCTTTATGGCGGTGATATTTTGATATGAGCCGTCATATATATATTCTTCCGAATATTCTACATTGTTTTCTATTATTATATACATCTTTGTAAGCTTGTCTGAAGAGTCATCATATACATAATTGAATTCCCTGCCGGATGGATCCGCTATCTTTATCAGCCTGTCGGTCTTATCATAACTTAACCTCGATACATCTCCCACAGAATTTGTAACAGTATCTATGTTTCCTCTTTTATTATAGTTTAATGTTATGGCATTCCCATTTGGCTCCGTAAATTTGACAAGCTGCATTTTATCATTAAAACTATATGTTATATTATCTTTCCTTTTTATTTCATAGCACTTTAAGGCGGTATTATATTTAAGGTCCATATATGCGCCCTTTGGCGAATTATATGTTCCGTCTGCGTTTTTACTGAACCTGTGTATGCTTCCATCGCCGTCTTTAAGTATCATCCCGGTTTCATTTCCCGAAGCATCATATTCCCTTAAAAGATTCGTATTGAAGCTGAAATCCCATCCATAACCCATCGGTGTCTTTGTAGTCGACTGGCTGTTAAAGCTTCTTCTCATGACGGATGCAAGTTTTGTCCCCGGATAGACAAAATCCGTCGACTGGAAGCATAGATTACCGGAACTCAAGTTGATATACGTAGTCCCACTCCCCGATTGCAGCTGTGCGAATCCCCAGTAATCCTCAATTCCTATGCGCTTATTAAGCTCATCTGCATCGACTACTCTGGCAGAGGCTATATTGGATACAAGGCTTTCACGGGTTTGACCATTAAAGGAACATACTGCACGTACCTTATAGTAGAATGTCTTCCCGTAGTTCAAATTGAAATCGTTCCAGTACGGCGTTGTGATGTTTGATGCTATCAGATTTTGCGATGATGGAATAAAGTTAGGATCAGCGCTCCTATATATATTGTAATATACGCCGGATGTCAAGGACTCGTCCCATCTTAGCAATATGTCGTAGTTTATATTAGGGGTGGCTGTCAGATTTTTTGGTATATCGATAAGCTGCACTGTAAAAGCGTTTCCGGCCGCAACAGATACAGTTTCCACCTGCCAGTCATATACCTCGGGAGTTTTCGATGCATCGGATGTCGCAAATATCGCCTTTACTCTCAGGTTTTTATTTTTATTGTTTATTTCGATTTTTGTATTCAAAGCCGCATCCTGCCATGTCGTACCGCCGTTTGCAGATATTTTGTACATTATACTTGTCCCGGCGGGCTTGTTTTCATTCGCAGTTATTTTTGCCGTATCCAGATTTGCCGGAAGCAATATCGTCTTTGACTCAAAGCTTCCCGATGCAGGATATGCGCTTCCGTCCGTCTTCAGCTTTATTGAACCGTAAGATGACTTTTCAGTGCCAGCCATATTTTCGATCTTTGCTATATCGTTGAATGTATCCGCTATAGGCGTCCCCTTGTATGTTGTAGTACTATAGGAATCATTTCCATTTGCATCTGCAGCTTTTACATATATGTCATTTATGCTTCCTTCCGAAAATGCGGCGGCGTCAAATGTAAGACCCTCGCCGGGCACGGATTCGCTGTCAATAAGTCTGGAGTTGATATACAGCCTGCCAAGAAGCCCCGATATATCCCCGTTATCTGTCATGTGGCATGATACAGTATTGTTTTGTTTATCGACGGTAACGCCGTTCCCCGGAGAATCTATCTCAATGCTACGGCTTATGCTTATGCTGCTCGCGCTTTTGATTATCTGCATCGTTATGCTGTTCGTGTTATTTGCCTTATCAGTTGCTGTAAGTTTTAGAGTGTATGTATCCTCCTCTAATCCCGTAACATCCCATGAGTATAACAGATTGTTTGAAATTTTAGATGTTCCGGATACCAAAGACGTATATGAAGCAGGAGAAGTCCCATGACCGTAGTATAATGACCAACCGCTGAGATTTGCATCATTAATATTTCCTGTTATATTTACAATACCGTTTACTGTCTGCTGATTTAAGGGATTCATAATGTTAATTGCCGGAATTACCGTATCCTTGTGATAGCTTGCAGAAACAGATGCCCCTGTATTTCCCTGAAGATCTACGCCTCTTACTGCGATCGTATGCGTACCGTCCGACAATGTCGAACATGGAACTGTAAATGTACCGTTTGGTGTCGTTAAACCTGTATCTTTCCATGCGCCGGCGTCTATCGAATACTGGCTTTTTTTAAAACCTCCCTCATCCGGCGTGGATGCCCAGTTTACAGTTGCAGCAGGGTTTACATTCTTTGTCCATGAGGACGGATTTAGCGTAACGGATGTCGGAGATGCCGGTCCTGTCCTGTCAGACGCAAAGATGCTGCTTGAGCTTGACGGCACACTTGGGCTGTTTCCGTTTGCGTCATATGTATATATATCCGCCCTGTAAGTGCAATTGTCCTTAAGATTGGAAAACGTATAGCTGTTCTGGTTTGAAGGTACACTTGCTTCGCTTACCTGACCGCTTGCAGTATTATATAGTTTTATATGGTAGGATGCAATGCCGCTTGCACCTCCCTGAGGAAGATCGGATGAAGCATTCCACGATACGGCAGCCTTCCATGCATCGCCTGTGTTTAACCCGCTGTCTATCAAAGATAATTTTGCATTGGATACAGGATTGGGAGGTATGGTATCAGGAAGCTTTAAACTCGTACCATCCGAGTAGCTTGTCACAAACGTATAGTTGGACCCTGCAAAGCTTACGGTTTGATATGCCCTAATTCTTGCCGTATAAACAAAATGATCCCTGTAATCCGTATTCTCATTTGACGTATTGGCATTCCAGGCGTTTATATAAAGATTTCTGGGGTCACAGGATAAATCTGTTCCCGTACCATTGGTTACGTACTGCCAGGTACCGTTATTTACATTTACAGGATATATACCTTTCCCTGCAGTTGACCATGACGTACTGCTCCCTGCATTAAAATCCTGATATCTGTTGCCGTTATATATGGACACATAATATCCCGTCGCCCCCGCCATAGAGCTCCAGCTTACATTCAATGCGCCCTTTGAATTGTTTTTATACGGAGATACGACGGTATTTGCCGATAGTGAAGGCGTAGGCAGCGGTGTATAATTTATGGAAAGATAATGGCAGTTATTGTGAAGTGAAGACATATTATCATAAAACACTCTGTAATATCCGGCAGAGTTGTCCGAATCATTCATCTTAAAAGCTATTCCGTTGTTCGGCCTTCCCGAAATCCAAGCTTTATACAGGTTTGTAATATTCCATGAATACCATCCGGGTCCGCTCACATGCGTGTTGTCTACATTATTTGCATATGACGGCTGATGATTCCAGTCAACTGTAGTTTCATTCCAGTTGCTTGTGATCTCCCATACCTGATCTATCGGAGAACCGCTGTAATTGCTGTAGCAATATGCATTAAAATACACGCTGGTTATTACGCCGTTTATACCCGGCAGGCTGTATTTTATGAATGACCTGGCCGTCCCCGTTGATGCAGAACGCCCGGTTATAAGCCTGCCTGCAGAATAGTATTTTGTATTCGGGTATGCACTTAATACATAAGTATCATAACTGTGCCCCGAGCTTCCTTCATTTATGGTGGGGTCTATTATTACAGGATACTGCCTGTCTTTCGAATTGAGCCAATTATCATCCACCTGTATATCGAGATAGTATTTGTTTTTATCCTTTCTTATCTTTTGGGTTACATTCCCGCAAAACCCTCCGTTTGCATCTTCCGCAAATGGAACCGGTATAAAATAGACAATATCATTCGTGCCGCTGTCATACATCCCTATTGTCCCATCGTCATTCTCCTTCGGCACAAGGTTGTTCAATTCCAGCTCAAATGTATAGCTTGTCCTATCTGTAGGCTTATTAATAATTATACTTTCTTTAACCCCATCGTTTTTAGATTCATATTTCAGGTCTATATTGTTATATATATTTGGATATGTTATGCTGTTATCTTTCAATAAGGCGTCATTTTTCTTTGCATTTTCAGGTATTATCTTGAGTAAGTATTTTCCATCCGAGATCCCTGTAAATTCATTCCTATCCTTTTTAGATGAAAATACAGTTTTAATTTTATTCGCTTTATTGCTTATGTTATACTCATCCTTGGTTTTTTCATCGTAATTCGCGACTAACGTATTATCTATTTCTTCATATTTATCGCCACTTTTATAGTGTATTGGCAAATTATACAACCTTATTGTATGAGTACCGTCGGGATTCAAAAATTCCTTCTGATATTCCGTTCTTTTTTCAATAAGTTCTTTTGCTTCGGTCTGCACTTTTTTGGATTTGACAGAAGAATCGGCATTTGATATTTTCGCAGGAAACATCGTAATCAAAAAAACAATAACCAAAATGCGGGAAATGATCTTGTTGAAGATGTGCTTCTTCATAATACCCTCCTTTTAATGTTCAATTACATGCTTGAACTGCATTTACATTTGCTTATGCTGAAATTATACAAGAGATGGATCATCGAATATATTTTATGTGGCAAAATCCTGTGAAAAGCTGTCATATACCTTTACATTACATACACCTCCACTAATATTAATTTATATGTAATTCCAGTATATTACTGTTAATAATTGTATCATGGCCTATATTTTTTTACCATAAGAACATTTCTACATATATTGACATGCATCGATAGATATCTTTTCAATCTCCTTTGTAGAATCATCTTCTCGGCACCATTCTATTTTTGTCGTTTTTTCCTTTAGCGGTAACCTATACAACTTAAAATGAATAATATAAATTGAAAAATTTATTTGGAGGTCTTTAAGTGTTAAAAAAAATAAAAGCAGTAGTTATATCTACCATTATTTTTTCACTCATTGCGGCATTATTTGCGGGATGCAAAAGTACAAATGTTGATAAAAAGCAGTCGCTTGTAAAAATACAGCTGAATGAAGTGGCAAGGTCCATATTTTATGCCCCGATGTACGCTGCAATAAACGAGGGCTTCTTTAAAGAGCAGGGCCTCGATATCGATCTTGTGACGGGACAGGGAGCGGACAAAACGATGCAGCAGGTACTTTCCAAAAATTCCGATATAGGCTTTTGCGGATCGGAACAGGTTTTATACCTCTACAACCAGGGCAGAGAGGATTATGCGGTAATTTTTGCGCAGCTTACAAAGAGGGACGGATCATTTTTCGTATCAAGAGATCCTGATCCGAACTTTACATGGGATCACGTAAAAGGTAAAAATATTCTTGGAGGGCGCCCCGGCGGAGTTCCCGAGATGTCCCTTGAATACGTATTGAAATCCAACGGCATTTCGATGTCTTTCAACGGCGAAAAGCCTGCAAAAGACGTAAACATTATAACGAATGTGGCATATGCTGCGACTGCATCGGCATTTAAAGGCGGAACCGGCGATTACGTCGCTCTGTTCGAGCCTTCAGGGACGATACTGGAACAGGAAGGCAAGGGGTATATCGTATCTTCAATCGGTAAGGAATCCGGTGAACTTCCTTATACCTGTTTCTTTGCGACAAAATCGTATATCGAAAAGCATCCGGACATAATACAAAAATTTACAAATGCATTATACAAGGGGATTGTTTGGGTGGATAGTCACTCAAATGATGAGGTTGCCAAATCTATCAAATCGTTCTTTGCAGGAACGGATGAAAAGCAGATATCCATCGTCGTAAAAAGATACAGGGATCAGGATTCATGGCAGAAGGATCTGATAGTTAAAAAAGAAGTGCTGGAAAGGTTTGAAAACCTGATCTATGAATATGATTCACGCTTGATGCCCAAAAAACCGCCATATGAAAAAGTAGTAACCGACAAATTTGCCAAAGAAGCGGCTAAAAATAAATAAACGTCCTGAATCTCAGAAAATGTTTAAACGGATAAACTAAATTAACTGGGGGGATAATAGTGTCATCATTAAAACTCGAAATCAAAAACCTTTCGATGATATATCATACCCTTGACGGTGAGACCGAGGCAGTTAAAGATTTTTCGCTCTCTGTCAATGAAAATGAATTTATAAGTATAGTAGGCCCAAGCGGGTGTGGTAAATCTACTATACTCTCTATAATTTCCGGCCTTTTAAAGCCATCTTCCGGTATGATACGCCTTAATGGGAAGCAGGTAACGGAACCATCCAGCAGTATCGGCTATATGTTTCAAAAAGACAATTTATTCGAATGGAGAAATATTCTTCAGAACGTGATGCTCGGCCTTGAAATACAGCACCGGGACAGCCGTGAGCAGAAAGAAAGGCTTGAAAAAATGCTTGTAAAGTACGATCTCGGAGGTTTTAAAAACTATTATCCCCATCAGCTTTCAGGTGGAATGAGACAAAGAGTTTCCCTTATAAGAACACTGGCAGTCGACCCTGAACTGCTGCTTTTGGATGAGCCTTTTTCAGCTCTGGATTATCAAACCAGATTGGCAATTGCGGATGAAGTATATTCCATCCTCAAACAGGAAGGAAAAACGACGATACTCGTAACGCATGATATCGCAGAGGCAATATCCATGGCGGACAGAGTCGTTGTGCTTTCTCAAAGGCCGGCGTATATAAAAAACATATATGACATAAAGCTTTCATGCCCCATAAGAACGCCGATAAAGTGCAGAGAAGCTCCCGAATTCAGGTATTACTTTAATTCTATATGGAAGGAGCTCGATGTTCATGTTAAATGATAAAGCCTTATTGAATACTGTCCGGATATCCAAAGAACATAAGGAATTTCTGAAAGGCATCAAGAGAAAAAACAATGCTATTTTAATTACAAGGCTTATCATACTTGTAGCCTTTTTCGGGCTCTGGGAAATAGCCGGAACATTTAAATGGATAGACCCATTTTTGATAAGCCAGCCTTCGAGAATGGTCAAGACTCTAATTGTACTTTATAAAGAGGGAAGCCTTTTCCGCCACATCGGGGTAACATGTTTGGAGACAGTTATCGGTTTTGTATCCGGTACGCTTATCGGCACGCTGATAGCTATAATTTTCTGGTGGTCGGATTTTTTATGCAAGGTACTGGATCCTTACTTAGTGATCCTCAACAGCTTGCCAAAAACAGCGTTGATACCGGTGCTTATATTCTGGATAGGCAACGGCCAGCCTGCTATAATCGTAACGGCCCTGTTGATATCAGTTGTAGTTACCATAATGAGCGTACTTCTTGGTTTTCAGGAAGTCGATGACAACAAGATAAAACTATTAAAGACATTTGGAGCATCGAGGTTTCAAATATTATCCAAGGTGATTCTTCCGTCCAGTGTTCCCAACATTATGTCTGCATTAAAAATCAATGTCGGGCTTTCCTGGGTTGGAGTTATCGTAGGAGAATTTTTAGTGGCCAAAGAGGGCCTAGGATTTTTGATAGTCTATGGAGGCCAGGTCGCACAGCTTGACATGGTAATGGCAAGTATTCTCATACTTGCAATAGCAGCATATCTCATGTATATTGGAGTATCCTATATAGAAAAACACTATATGAAATGGAGACAATAGGCCTAATATTAGGCCTATTTCGTCATATAAAATACATTTCAATTATTCCAAGAATATCGCACCCATCATATAACAATTTGTTATCATTATTCAGAATTATTTTTAAACATGATAAATAATAAAAATATGCTATAATCTCAACTTTGACACTTGATAAAAATAAAAAGCTTGAAAGCCCTTGAAAT
>ENA-UOOI01003844-UOOI01003844.1-fermentation-metagenome-genome-assembly--contig:-NODE-3844-length-10679-cov-7.268543_pt1 | contig 10679 bp, 8 predicted proteins | sample MGYA00245779_ERZ724027 | MGnify/ENA primary metagenome ERZ724027 (study PRJEB28704, sample SAMN03018318) | fermentation metagenome | biome: anthropogenic terrestrial biome; feature: soil; material...
CCTTGAAAATAAAAGGTTTTATATAAAAAATGGGGTGTCAGACTTGACACTACCTTTTACTGGAGGAGAGTGTACAAATGATAATTAAGGAAGGGTATTCCTATCACATTAGTGATAGCTATTTTCAAAAATTTAGCCATTTACCTAATTTTGCAAGCAATAAGGAAAACGGAAATTACAGACCCCATTATTTTGCTCTAGCGGATAAAAACATTGATGGATTGTATTGGATAATTCCCATAAGCTCCCAAGTAAGTAAATACAAAAGAATAATTGCAGATAAAATAAAAAAGTATAAAAAATGTGATACCATTGTGATTGGTGAATTTAATGGTTCCGAAAATGCTTTTCTGATTCAAAATGCTATTCCTATGATATCTCAATACGTAGACCATGTTCATAAAGTATCAGGTGTAGAAATTACAATCCATAAGAAGTTGGAGAAAGAATTGAAACATAAAATGAATTCAGTATTGGTTTTACATAAAAAAGGTATAAGCTTACTATATACAGATATTGATACCATTCTTAAAGATTTACTATTAGAATTGAATAGTAATCATTAAAGGACTACTCCGAAAACGTAAAAGAATAGTCCTTTTGTTGAATAATTATTGATTAAATTATCAGACCTACCCATACCACATATTTAAAGATTTACTAAACATTGTGAAAAAGTCACCCAACCGGAAAACATTTAATTGAAACGCTGAAAGGTTCTGTTGAAGGTTATTCAGATGGAACCAGATCAATAAAGAGAGTTACTCCCCAAGTTTATATTAATTGACATTAGTCCATTACAAAAAAATTCAACTGTTTACAACCCAATTATTTCGATGTATAATGAGGTTGGTAAGTTGTTAAGAAAATAACATTGTTTTCTAAGAACAAACCGCCTTATAAAAATAAATTACACTGTTAAATTAGTTGAAATTTAATACAGATATCGTTCTGAGCACAAGGATGTTTTCCGAGTGAAAAGGCGAGATTATAATACAAAAATAGAGGGATTGCTGCAAAATAAAGATGAGATTCTTCGCCTTTTAGGCTCAGAATGACAGTTTTGCAACAGCCTCATGCTATTATGTTTATGATACTTAATCCTTGTGCCATTATGGCCAAGGATTTTTTTACTGTCATTACTATGAAGGTATGTCATTCTGAGAAAATTCAACGCAGTTGAATTGGCAAAGAATCCCTTTCATTTATAGTTGTGCTATTTAGCATTATAATTCTGAGCCAGAAAGTTACAGAACATACAACCAATGATGTACCATTTATAATTTTTTATTGTCATTCTGAGCCCAAGGGGCGAAGAATCTTAATTTATACAATACTATGAAAGCGAGTTGACTTATGGCAAATATAAAATCGTTGATTGATACTTTAGAGGAACAAGGCTATTTATCCAAAGAAGAATATGTAGAATTGCTATCTGATTATTCGAAAGAAGATGCAGAGTATCTCAAAGACAAAGCCCGTAAAATAGCAAATAAATATTACGATAATAAAGTATACACCAGAGGTTTAATTGAATTTACCAACTACTGTAAAAATGATTGTTATTATTGCGGTATACGGCGAAGTAACAAGAATGTAGTTCGCTACCGCCTAAGGACAGAGGATATTTTAAGCTGCTGCCAACAGGGATATGATTTGGGTTTTCGTACTTTTGTGTTACAAGGTGGAGAGGATGGATATTTTACAGATGACAGGATGGTTGACATCATTACTTCTATTAAAAATGCCTATCCGGATTGTGCCTTAACCTTATCTATTGGGGAAAGAAGTTATGAATCCTATAAAAGATTTCGTGAAGCAGGGGCAGACCGTTATCTGTTACGGCATGAAACAGCCAATGAAGAACACTTCGCAAAGCTGCATCCTTCTAACCAAACCTTAAAGAATCGAAAGCAATGTTTAAATGATTTAAAATCTTTAGGTTTCCAGGTTGGCTGTGGATTTATGGTAGGCTCTCCTTATCAAACTGTGGAAAATCTGGCGGAAGATTTACTCTTTGTAAAAGAATTATCTCCTTCCATGATTGGCATTGGACCATTTTTACCACACCATGAGACACCATTTGCTAAAGAAAAACAAGGTTCTTATGAGCTTACTTTAGTATTATTAAGTATCTTACGACTGATAGTACCAAATGCATTAATTCCAGCAACTACCGCACTGGGAACCATTAATCCCCAGGGAAGAGAGAATGGCATATTGTCAGGTGCCAATGTAGTTATGCCAAACTTATCTCCGGTTTCTGTTCGTAAACAATATGAACTTTATGATAATAAAATCTGTACAGGTGATGAAGCTGCGGAATGCAAATTCTGTCTGGAAAACAGAATGAAAAAAATCGGATATGAAATAGTAGCAGAACGTGGAGATATGAAACCATTGTAATTTTATGACTCCAATCAACCAGTAATATAGGTTTAAGAATAAGTACTGGTTTAATATAAAGACAATTTTATATTTATGGATATACGCAACCACTGACGAAAGTTTAAAAAGGAGAATAAGACTATGTATGATATAAAATCAAAAAAGGCAGAGGAGTTTATTTGCCACGAAGAAATACTGGACACCTTAGAATATGCAAAAGCAAACAAGAGCAACCGTCCGTTAATTGATGCTATAATTGAAAAAGCAAAATTAATGAAGGGCATCTCTCATAGGGAAGCAGCAGTTTTATTAGAGTGTGATTTAGAAGATGAGATTCAGAAAATCTACCAGCTTGCTAAGGAAGTTAAATTAAGGTTCTATGGTAACCGAATCGTTATGTTTGCACCACTTTACCTGTCTAACTATTGTGTCAATGGCTGTGTTTACTGTCCTTATCATTATAAAAATAAGCATATTACAAGAAAGAAATTAACCCAGGATGAGATTCGTGACGAAGTAATTGCCTTACAAGATATGGGACATAAGCGTCTGGCATTAGAAACAGGAGAAGATCCCGTAAACAATCCCATTGAATATGTCCTTGACAGCATTAAGACCATTTACTCTATCAAACATAAAAATGGTGCCATTCGTCGTGTTAATGTGAATATTGCAGCTACAACAGTTGAAAATTATAGAAAGTTAAAAGAAGCAGGAATAGGTACTTATATATTATTCCAGGAAACTTATCATAAAGAGCATTACGAAAGCCTTCATCCAACAGGACCAAAGCATAACTATGCTTACCATACGGAAGCAATGGATCGTGCTATGGAGGGTGGAATTGATGATGTAGGATTAGGCGTATTATATGGACTAAATATGTATCGTTATGATTTTGTTGGCCAGCTTATGCATGCAGAGCACTTAGAGGCTGCTATGGGAGTAGGCCCCCATACTATAAGTGTTCCAAGAATTCGTCCTGCCGATGACATAGATCCGAAAGAATTTAAAGATGCTATCTCTGATGAGATATTTGAGAAAATAGTAGCCATACTTCGAATTGCAGTTCCTTATACAGGAATGATTGTTTCTACCCGTGAGTCCCAAAAAACAAGAGAACGAGTATTGGAACTTGGAGTAACTCAGATTAGTGGCGGCTCTAGGACCAGCGTAGGCGGATATGCAGAACCAGAACCAGAGGAAGATAATTCAGCCCAATTTGATGTAAATGATAAGCGACCACTTAATCAGGTAGTTAATTGGCTATTAACTTTAGGATATATACCAAGTTTTTGTACGGCATGTTACCGTAAAGGAAGAACTGGAGACCGTTTTATGAGTTTAGTAAAGTCAGGTCAAATTGTAAACTGCTGTCAGCCAAATGCATTAATGACTTTAAAAGAGTATTTGGAAGATTATGCAGATCCAGACACCAAGGCTAAGGGAGAAGCAGTCATTGCAAAAGAAGTAGAACATATAACTAACGAGAAAGTAAAAAGCGCTACAAAAGATTATCTTATCCAGGAACACCAAGGAAAGAGAGACTTCCGTTTCTAGCCTGAAAAGAGAGATTCCCAATTTCATATGTCATTCTGAGTGCAAATTCAGCCTTGCTGAATTTGTGCGAAGAATCTCTCAGAAGGATTATAGATATACAAAGATGAGACTCTTTAGAAATCAGTCTTACTGAATTTACATTCAGAAATACAGAGATTTTTCAGAAATACAGGCATTATATTTTTGTTATGAAAGGCAGGTACAAGTATGAGTCTAAATGATACACCCAGATCAAATCGTCTTCATATTGGCATATTTGGAAAGAGAAACAGTGGAAAGTCTACTCTAATTAATGCAATTACAGGACATAATACAGCCTTAGTCTCTGACGTAGCAGGAACAACCACAGATCCGGTATACAAAACCATGGAGATTAACGGAATCGGACCTTGTGTACTGATTGACACAGCCGGATTTGATGATGAAGGCGAATTAGGACATATGCGTGTAGAAAAGACAAGACTTGCGCTGGAAAAAACGGATATTGCACTCATTGTTTGCTGTGATGAGGAAATTAGTGAAGAATTAGATTGGATTGATTTATTTAAGAAGAGAAAAACACCTTTTATTATCATAATTAATAAAGCAGATCAAATCACCAATACAGAATATATTGCCCAGTTATTTGAAAAAGCCTGCAAAGAAAAACCTTTAATCATTAGTGCAAAAGATAAAATAGGTATAGAAAATATTCGGGAGGAAATTATGCGAAAGCTTCCCGAGGACTATGATGCCATGGGTATTACAGGTAATCTGGCAGGTGAAAATGATACTGTTTTATTGGTGATGCCTCAGGATATTCAGGCACCTAAAGGCAGGTTAATACTTCCGCAAGTACAGACACTGCGGGAATTGCTGGATAAAAAGTGTATTGTTTCAAGTTGTACCACAGACAAATTAGATCAGGCACTGGCTAACTATGTAAAGCCTCCCAAACTAATTATAACGGATTCACAGGTATTTAAAATAGTTTATGAGAAAAAGCCAAAAGAAAGTATGCTTACTTCTTTTTCTGTACTATTTGCCAATCACAAAGGCGACATTCACTATTATGCAGAAAGTGCTGCAGCCATTGAACAATTGAGGGAAAATTCAAAAGTATTAATTGCAGAAGCTTGTACCCACGCGCCATTGACAGAAGACATCGGAAGGGAAAAGATTCCTCGTATGCTAAGAAAAAGGGTTGGAGAGGGTTTAACCGTTGATATAGTAAGTGGTTCCGATTTCCCAACAGATTTATCCCAGTATGATTTAATTATCCAGTGTGGTGCTTGCATGTTTAATCGAAAATATGTATTAAATCGTATTGAACAAGCAAAAAGTCAAAAAGTGCCTATGACAAACTATGGCGTAGTAATTGCGTATTTAACGGGTATCCTAGATAAAATAGAATATTAACATCTATATAAAGCAAATGAAAACTCAGGAAACTTTTCAATGATTGATTGGAATTCATCATTAACGCCTATATAAAATAAATGAAAACTGATTTAACACTCTAATCAAAGAGTCAAGTCAAAAATAATGTCATTCTTAAAATGGTAAAGAGCTTTTTTTCAAGGCTTTCCTTTTTAAGAATGACATTTTTTATATACCAAGGCATATATATTATTTTGTTACCAGTAAACACCAAATAAATAATCAAAAACTTCTTTTATTGTTATAAGCTTCATACTATTATTATTGAGGCATATTGAAATTTACATACATTATGGAGGTATAAAAAATGGCAATTTCTTTGCCTGAATTTCTGAGTCAGCTTGTAGCTAATTTGCCGTTGCAGATTACAATTATTCTTACCCTTGGTGTCATACTGGTAAATGGTTGGACAGATGCTCCTAATGCAATTGCAACCTGTGTTTCTACCAGATGTTTAACAGCAGAAAAAGCTATTTTATTAGCTGCTGTTTTTAACTTCCTTGGAGTAGTATTTATGACATTTATCAATGCGACAGTTGCGGAAACCATTTACAATATGGTGGATTTTGGTGGTAATACAAAAGATGCTTTAGTTGCACTTTGTGCTGGGCTGTTTGCAATTGTTTTATGGGCAACTGCTGCCTGGGCATTTGGTATTCCAACAAGCGAGAGTCATGCACTGATTGCAGGAATCTCTGGCTCTGCCATAGCTCTTCAAGGTGGATTAAGTGGTATTAATAGTTACGAGTGGGTTAAGGTGATAATTGGTTTAATCTTTTCCACGGCAGCAGGATTTGTAGCAGGCTATATCGTTACTAAAATAGTTGAAATGATATGTAAACCTATGAATCGTAGAAAGACCAATGAATTTTTCAGGGTTGGACAAATTGCAGGTGCTGCTTCTATGGCATTTATGCATGGAGCGCAAGATGGACAAAAATTCATGGGTGTATTCTTATTAGGTGCATTTTTAGCAAATGGACAAGGAAATATTACAAACTTTATAATTCCTGTTTGGCTAATGATTTTATGCTCTGTGGTTATGGCTCTTGGAACTTCTATTGGAGGATATAAGATTATAAAGTCAGTTGGAATGGGAATGGTTAAATTAGAAAAATATCAGGGATTTTCAGCAGATATTGCTGCTTCAGCCGTTTTATTAATATCTTCTATCAAAGGTATTCCGGTTAGTACAACCCATACTAAAACAACCGCCATCATGGGAGTTGGCGCATCTAAAAGGCTCTCTTCTGTCAACTGGGGAACTGTAAAAGAAATGGTTTTGGCATGGGTACTCACTTTCCCAAGTTGTGGCACTATTGGATATTTAATGGCGCTTTTATTTATGGGAATATTTTAACCTTATTAGGGTTTGTAAATGTAAAACCAAATCAATTTAATTTTTATAGTAAGAAAGGATATAGAAACAATGGCTAAAAATAGAGATTATAATTATTATAATAAATTTGTTGAATTAATAGATTATTCCTGCCAATGCTCTAAAATCTTGGAAGATACTTTAGCAAATTTTAATACAAGAACCATTGAAACTAAATTAGAGGAACTTCATAAAATGAAACATACTGCTGATTTAGTAAAACGTGAATTAATGCAGCAACTTGCGGTAGAGTTTATCCCACCTCTCGAAAGAGAAGACATTGTAAACTTATCCCAAAAACTTAACAATCTTACAGATACCATTGAAGGTGTGTTAATTAAAATCCATATATATAATGTACAAGCTATGAAATCTGATATTTTTCAGTTTACAAAATTAGTTTCCAAGTTTTGTTATGCACTTAAGGCAGTTTTGGAAGAATTCCATAATTATAAGAAATCAACTTCTTTAAAAGCAAAATTAATTGAAGTAAATGATTTAGAGGAAGAAGTAAATCGTTTATACTACAAGACAGTTGCCAGACTTTATTGCGAATCTAAAAATCCGGTAGAATTATTAGTCTGGACGGGAATATATGATTGTTTTGAAAAATGTTATGATGCATGTAAGGTAATTGCTGATGTAATCGAATCTATTATTATGAAGAATTCCTAATAAATACCAATAATCCTGAGCTTAAATTCGCTTATTTGCTGCAGTTTAGCCATTTTGAATTCTAAGCTCTTATTTTTTATTATCCTATGGTATAATTAAAATACATTGGTTATCCTAAAAGGGAATAAAGAGGCAAAGAAGCAAAGGAAGCAAAAGAGGCAAAAGAAGCAAAAGAGACGAAAGAGGCAAAGGAGCAAAAGAGGCAAAGAAGCAAAGGAAACAAAGGAAGCAAAAGAGACGAAAGAGGTAAAGAAAGTAAAAGAAGTAAAGGAAGTAAAGGAAGTAAAAGAGGCAAAAGAAACAAAAGAGATAAAAGAGACAATACATGTTAAGATTTAGGAGGTATTTTATGAGTCAAAGTTTAAAAGATAAAACAAAGAAACAATTTCAATTACAGGGAAGAACCTACCATTATTATAGTTTGGATGCTTTAGAGAAGGAAGGTTATGATATTAAACATTTGCCTTTTTCTATAAAAATTCTGTTAGAATCCCTATTAAGACAATGTGATGGATTTGGAATCAAGGAAGAACACATATGTAATCTGGCAAATTGGACCAATGAACATAAAAAGCAAGCTGAAGTTCCTTTTAAACCATCACGTGTTATCTTACAGGACTTTACTGGTGTTCCGGCAGTTGTAGATTTAGCTTCCATGCGTGATGCCATGGCAAGGTTAAATGCTTCAGCAGATTTGATTCATAAAATTAATCCGGAAGTTCCAGTAGATTTGGTAATTGATCATTCTGTCCAAGTAGACTGTTATGGTTCTACCGAGTCTCTTAACGAAAACGTGAAATTAGAATTTGAACGTAATAAAGAAAGATACGAATTCTTAAACTGGGCAAAAAAAGTCTTTGATAATTTTAGCGTAGTTCCTCCTGCCACAGGAATTATCCATCAGGTTAATTTGGAGTTTTTAGCTAAAGTGGTTAGTACTAAAATAGAAGATGATAAAACAGTTGTATTTCCGGATACTTTGGTTGGAACGGATTCTCATACTACCATGATAAATGGTCTTGGAGTGCTTGGCTGGGGAGTTGGCGGAATAGAAGCAGAAGCAGGAATGTTAGGACAGCCTTCGTATTTTCCAATGCCAGAAGTTATCGGAGTGCGTTTAACAGGAAAATTACCTGCAGGTGCAACAGCTACAGACCTTGCATTATATATGACCAAGATATTACGTGAGAAAGGCGTAGTTAGTAAATTTGTTGAGTATTTTGGGGAAGGGGTGAGTAATCTTCCATTGGCAGACAGAGCAACTGTTGCTAATATGGCTCCGGAATATGGTGCTACCTGTGGGTATTTCCCAGTGGATGAAGAAACCGTAGCCTATCTTAAATTAACAGGACGAACGGACGAACATATTGAATTAGTCAGAACCTATTTGAAAGAAAATGGAATGTTCTATGAAGGTAAAGAAGAACCAATCTATACAGATGTAATTGAGGTGGACTTATCAAAGATTGAAACTTCATTGGCAGGACCAAAACGCCCTCAGGATAGAATCCTTTTGAAAGATATGAAGGAAGAATTCCAAAAATCTGTTACAGCACCCTTAGGAAATCAAGGCCATGGCATGAAAACTGAGGAATTTAGCAAAAAGTGTAAAGTTGTATTAAAAGATGGCAGAAAGAGTACTATGGAAACGGGCAGCATAGTAATTGCCTCTATTACGTCCTGTACCAACACCTCCAATCCTTATGTATTACTGGGAGCCGGGCTGCTTGCAAAGAAGGCGGTAGAGAAAGGACTTTCTGTACCTGCTCATGTAAAAACCTCCTTGGCACCAGGTTCTAAGGTTGTAACTGATTATTTGGAAAAAGCAGGTTTACAGCAATATTTAAATCAACTAGGATTTTATACCGTTGGATATGGTTGTGCAACCTGCATTGGTAACTCGGGACCTTTATTACCTGAAATTGATGAAGCCATTATGAAGAACGATTTATTAGTAGCTTCTGTATTATCCGGTAACCGTAACTTTGAAGGTCGTATTCACCAGTTAGTAAAAGCAAATTACCTGGCTTCTCCTATATTAGTGGTAGCTTTCGCATTAGCTGGAACCGTTAATATAGATTTGCAAAAGGAACCTTTAGGTAAAGATCAAAATGGTAATCCAGTTTTCTTAAAAGATATCTGGCCAAATGAAAAAGAGATACAAGAAGTGTTAACCCAAAGTGTAAAACCAGAGTTATTCAGCAAAGAATATGAAACGGTTTATCAGAATAATGACATGTGGAATCACATGAAGGCAGGAGATAGTCCTTTATATAAATTTAACGAGAAATCAACTTATATTCAAAATCCAAGCTATTTCACTAATTTATCGAAAGAACCAGGAACGATAAAGCCACTTACAGGTATGAGAGTATTAGGAAAATTCAAAGATTCCATTACCACAGACCACATATCTCCTGCAGGTGCAATTGGTAAGAATACTCCTGCAGCAAAATATTTGTTAGACAATGGAGTAAAGCAGGAGGACTTTAACACCTATGGCTCCAGGCGAGGTAACCATGAAGTAATGATGCGGGGAACCTTTGCCAATATCCGCCTCCGTAATCTGCTGGCTTCAGGTACAGAAGGCAGTTTTACTACTTACTGGCCAACTAATGAGGTTATGTCCATTTACGATGCTGCTATGAAATATAAGGAAGAAAACATCGGATTGGTAATCCTTGCAGGAAAGGATTATGGAATGGGCTCCTCTAGGGACTGGGCAGCAAAAGGACCAAGCCTTTTAGGAGTAAAAACCGTTATCGCAGAAAGTTATGAGCGAATCCACCGTTCTAATCTGGTAATGATGGGAATTCTGCCTTTGCAATTCTTGCCAGGTGAATCAGCAGATAGCTTAGGATTAACTGGAGAAGAAATAATCTCTGTAGATATAGATGAAAACGTTAAACCACATGATGAGATAAAAGTGGAAGCAGTTGGAATAGATGGCAATAAGAAAAGTTTTTCTGCTGTTCTTCGATTTGATTCTGAGGTGGAAACGGAATATTATCGCCATGGCGGAATCTTACAGATGGTATTAAGGGAAAAACTAAAGAATCAGTGATTAGACTAGAACCAAAAGTAAAAAATATGGATACGTCAAATCATATGGAAGGTGTAAGCCTTTTACAACTTAATAAGATAAATAAAAAGTTAGCTTATTAAATTAGGACGCTTTGCCTTGCAGTTTATTGAAAACTCAGAAAGTGGCAACTTGCCTTTCATAATGGCTTTATGGTGTATTGAAGGATACAGCGTT
>ENA-UOOI01003845-UOOI01003845.1-fermentation-metagenome-genome-assembly--contig:-NODE-3845-length-10674-cov-9.836896_pt1 | contig 10674 bp, 10 predicted proteins | sample MGYA00245779_ERZ724027 | MGnify/ENA primary metagenome ERZ724027 (study PRJEB28704, sample SAMN03018318) | fermentation metagenome | biome: anthropogenic terrestrial biome; feature: soil; material...
AAAAACCGAGTGTTCTTACAGCACTTTCAAATACTATAAGAACACTCGGCATGAAAGTAAAGACCAATTTTAATACCAAATGCACATGGTACTGCCTTTTGTTAAAAGGTATAGAAATAATTAAATTGAAGTGCACCCATTACAATACATTTGCAGAGTATTCATCCCAATATACATCGTCGCTTTCTATTCTGTGCAACCAGCAGTACATAAGAACAACTTCAAATTCTTGTTTTTTTCCTCGGGTGAAAGCTTTCTTTGGCATGTTTCTGTACAGCGTATCTAATCCGAATAGATTGTTCTTTTGCTTATAATCATAATTCCAGAAAAACGAATTACTTAGATTGAATTTCTTATATTCTTCTCGCTTATCATAGTACTCGCTTTTTTTCTTATGCCCTTTTGGCCATATTTCTGGAAATTCAGAAAAATAATCTACCCATTCCGCGCAAAAATTATAGATATTTACGCCATATTTTTTATAGGTATTGAATATCCATTCATTAATGCAATCGGAGATAAAAAAGTCATTATCGTATATATAAAAATTATTTCTAACGCAGTGCGCACTTTTGATAAACCTAAAAATCATCTCTGACTGACCCTCAAGGAACTTAAAACGTTTTACTGCTTTGGGATATATTTCATAAGATAGCGCTCGGAATTCCGGTTCGCTATCATAGAGAAGAAAATAGTCATCAGTAATCATGTTCATCAGTTGTTTATGCATGTATTTTCCATAAGATGAATATATGGAAACAAGCCATTCTTGAACTTCTGGATCATAATCTTTGATAATATTCTGGTACTTATCAATTTTTTGTTCTTGCAATACAGTTTTTTCATCTGCTTGCCTTGTATCAAGATAGCTGTTAAAGTATTCAAAAATATAGTTCACACATATGCGAGTGTTCTCGGTGCGCTTTTCAAGATCATATTCATTAATTCCATCTTCTGATTTTCTTTTCAGGATGTATTCTTCCAATTTCACAATACAACCCCCCTACCACCCCTTAAAGTGATTGAAATTATTATACTATCAACTGAAAAATTAAAAAGTGCAGGCAACATTAAAAAGTTCAAACGCCGTATTTTCTTTGCGATTTTCCGGAGCTTTACAGCCATTTGTCCGTCCTTCTCATGTTACCCAATCGTACTGATCAGACGTTTTCACGTCAGTTTCCTTCCTTTCTATACGGTGTCAAATTATCTATGATAGCTGAATTATGGTCGCCCGCACCTTCTGCCATCATTGAAGCAGGCTCTTCATAATCAGGGTATTTCAGAGACGCTTTCTTTCCGGCGGGTTTCTCATATGTAGCATTGAAAACCAATTCAAGAAGCCAGTCCTTAAATGATTGATTTCTCCTGCTGCGTGTATCGCCCTGATAAGCCGTGTATAGTTCCATGCCGCTGGACATGTTCCTCAGGATAGCCTCCCACGTGGCGCGTTCACTCTCATCACGGGCATTTTGAATATCTGAAAACTGCATCGCATTTTTGTAGCGTTCGTCCTTCTTGACTTCTTCTGCGATCTCCTTTATCTGTTTTTTAATCTTGTCTTCATCAGTCCATTCGCAGTTACCCCAGACATCATGGAATGACTCCAGAATATGTGTAAGGGTATCCATCTCCGGTACTGGTATTTCCACATCCGTCTGAACCGGGATAGGCTTAACCTCTGAATCTTCATTTGCCAAAGAAATAGACATCGTCTGCTGTGCCACAACACGATAGCTTTCGAGATCAACACTCTCTATAATCTTCTTATAATCCTCATCATCTTTTCCGGGCTTCGGGAGTTTCGCAATAAGCAATGTTAGGAAAATCGATAACTTTTCCCATTCAGGAGAACCATAGGGCAGTATTGACGAGAGAAAATTATAAGTTCGGACAAAAGCCTTAGCACTGCTCTTAAATTCTATCTGATCATCCAACTCTAAGCCCTTGAAAATTTCCACACACTTGTCAATGATAGGATCAAGCTGATCGCGGTCAGCATTATTCAAATAGTGTTCAACAAGCATATCTACATCCTCTTGTGTATACACTTGCATGGGCTCCATGTTATCAATCAGGTCATTCAATTTGTTCGCATCTGTTTCTCCGGAAAGTATTGTGGTTTTATAGTAACGCTCGAAAGATTTCTGTATGTCCATAGGGTTATTAATGAAATCCAGGACAAATGTATCCGTCTTGTATGGAGCGCAGCGATTCAGCCTCGAAAGTGTCTGCACGGCTTTGATATCAAACAGTTTTTTATCCACATACATTGTCTGAAGAAGCGGCTCATCATACCCAGTCTGAAATTTATCCGCAACAACCAAGATACGATAAGGATTTTTACGGAATGTTTTCTCTATCTTTGCACTTGGGAAACCGTTAATTTTAGCCTCGGTATATGACTCACCCTTATATTTAACTTCGCCGGAAAAAGCTATCATCGCCTTATACTGACTTTTACGCTCTTCCAATTCCTTTTTTATTGCAAAGTAATATTCAATAGCCCTCATAATGCTACTTGTTACTACCATTGCGCGAGCTTGGCCTTTAATTTTCATCCGGACATTATTGTAGAAATGCTCAACAATGATTCCAGCCTTCGCTTCAATTGCATGCTCATCACTTTCTACATAGGAGCGAAGGACTTTATTGGCTTTCTTCTTATCAAACAGAGGATCGTTACTAACAGTTTTTATGAGATGATAGTAACTTTGATATGGTGTGTAATATTTCAGAACATCAAGGATAAATTTTTCTTCGATGGCCTGTTTCATCGTGTAGACATCATGAGGCTTGGCTTTTTTTGTGCCATCCTCGTTTAGAATCGGATTCCCATTCTCATCTGTAATGATTTCTCCGAACATTTCGAGAGTTTTATTTTTTGGAGTTGCAGTGAATGCAAAGTAGCTTGCGCTTTTTGCCATTTTCTTGCCTTCGATAATGCTGTTGATCTTATCCTCGAAAGTGTCATCGTCTTCATAGGTATTACCGGAAATAACAATATTCATCATGGCGGCAAGACTGCCATTCTGGCTGGAATGCGCCTCATCAATAATGATTGCAAAGTTTCTGCTTTTGTAGTCTGTGGAAATATCTTTTAGAATGTATTGAAATTTATGTACGACCGTGATAACAATACTTTTGCCCTCGTCCAGCAACGTATGTAGATCAGCTGCCGACTTCGCCCAACCGACAGTAGAAGATACCTGCATGAACTGCCTGATTGTATTCTTTATTTGTTTATCGAGATTGATACGATCTGTTACAACTATAATTGTATCAAATACGCTCTTGCCATCATGACGAAGCGTAACAAGCTGATGCGCCAACCATGCGATTGAATTTGATTTTCCGCTTCCTGCGCTGTGCTGAATAAGGTAACGGTGACCGGCACCTTCATGCTCTGCACGGTCAAGAAGCATTGTTACTACCTTTAGCTGATGGTATCTTGGAAAAATCTGTTTATATGTTACCCTCCCGGTGTCCTCATCCTTATCGGCTATCACCTGCACATAGTTTTCCAGAATTTTGGAGAGCTCCGGTTTTGTTAAGATATCCTTCCAGAGATAATCCGTTTTTATGCCGCTCTCGTTCGGCGGATTTCCCGCTCCATCGTTATAGCCTTTATTGAATGGCATGAAGTAGGATGCATCCTTTTTAAGTTCCGTGCACATCATGACCTCATTATCATCTACGGCGAAATGAACAATGCAGCGCTTGAAATTAAAAATTTTCTCTGCCGGATCTCTGTCAGTCTTATACTGCTTTACGGCATCCATCGTGTTCTGAAGTGTATACTGATTCTTAAGTTCCATCGTGATAATGGGTAGGCCATTCAAGAAAATACAGAGATCGAGTGCAAGGCGGCCATATTCTTTGGAATACTGCAGCTGCCGTGTAACGCTGAAAATATTTTCACCATAGAGCTCCTGTGCTCGCTGATTGCCTTCGCTCGGTAGTACCTGATAAAATTCCAGCGTCTTGTTCTTATATTTGAAACCTTTCCTGAGTATCTCAATAACACCTTGGTCAGATAGCTTTCGACTAAGTCTCTCCAGAAACTTTTTCTTTTCTGCCGGTGTATCGAGAATATGCAGCTCCTTAACTTCATGTGGCTGTGTGCTATCCAGATAGCGGAAAAGACGGGTCTCGTCAATTGCATAGTCCTGATCGAAATCTTCATTTGTCCCTTGCTCATAACCGTTATCGTTAACAAGCCAGTTAACGATAAGAGTCTCGAAGCCATTCTCCTTGGTATTACTTGGCATCATTAATCGACCTCCTCGTCTACGGATTCATTATTCTCTGATTCTTCTTCGTCTATTTCCTCATCAACGGCTTCATCTGCTGTTGCTTTATATTCTGGTATTTCCACGCCCTGAACATTCACTTTACCAGTGACCGCATCAGAAATCGTTCTTGACATTAGTTCTTGAACGAAAGATATTTCCTGCTTCAATGACTTTATCAATGAATCTATTTCTTTTGTTTTTTCTGGAACCGCTTTTAATATTTCTTCTTGTTCATCAGCTGGAGGAACAAAAAATGGTATGTATTTCATTTTTGCCATCGATAGATCCCACTGTCCGACTCTAATCCCATCAGATGCTTGTGCAAAAAAATTAATATACACACGGCTTCTTATGGCAAAGTGAAAGTATTTCTTATTAGGAAATTTCAAATCAAATATGTAATATGCAGGGCTAACTATTCCATCGTAATCAGAAACTCCATATGAGCCTTGCCATGCTTTCATTTTATTTATTCCAAACTGACCTTTTTTCAACAATTTGTAATTACTGAGATCGTCCGGAATAAAATTATGATTGCTTTCTTTGCTTTCAATATCTCGCATAATTACACCATTTTCTCTGGTAATTGATAACAAAGGCATATTCGAATGGCTTTTATCACTAACAGGAGTTAAAAGCTGTCTTAAATAGCAAATTTTCCATGTGACAGGTATTTGAGGAAGCCATTCAATTCCTATTCCCTGCATGTCAACATTTTTGTTGAGTCCACATGTGACGGCCTGATTTACAATGGATTTTTTTAATTCTCCAAGTCGCTTTATTTCCTTCTTCTTCTCACTAATAAGCCGCTTCATTTCTGAGATTTTCCAATCAAGGAAACATACAATCTTGTCCTGCTGTTCACGTGGCGGTATAGGTAAAAAGATATTTTTTAACTCGCTATATCTTGTTGTCCACAAATCCGAAACTAAGCCTCTGCCATTACGATAAAATTCCTCTGTAAAAGGAATGCTCCTAAGAAGATAATGCAAAAAGGCAAGGTTTTCATCTGTTGTCGGTTTTAGTACTATATTGATCAAGGAAACAGATCCATCATATGGAGATATGCCACTTGCCCCCTTACGATCTGAACGACTATTAATGATAAAATCGCACTTTCTCACAAGTTTTCTATTATCGCCATTGTCCGTCTTTACAGCAGTATCCAATTGCGGCACAATGCCAGCCTTGCAGACAGAAAGCGCAGGATAATCCTTATCAGAAACTTTCGTTCTGCGCTCAATAAATATTTCCCTGACCATTTTTGAATCCCAATCATCTGGAATTTTATCTATCCACAAGGCAGGTGTCTCTTTGTAGTCTTTATATCCCTCCAGCATTAATTGACACCTCCAATAATTGAAGCTAATAAACCATCTGTATCAGCCTCGATTTTTTTTATGTCCCCAACAATCTCTATGGATTTCCTTAGTTCAAGCGGGCGATAAAAATATTTTGTAAAGCTTAGCTCATAACCAAGAGAAACGGAATCTTTATCAACCCAAGCATCTGGCACATATGGTTTGATTTCCTTTTCAAAAAATTTGTCTATCCCGCCTTCATACAGCAAAGGAACTCGCTCAGAATCCTTCAAATTCTTATCTGCTTCTGGAAGCCCTTTTGATGCTAATACTACTTTCGCATTTTCATCAACCACTGTAAGATTATCTCTCAGTTGCTTCTTCCTTTTAGCAGGCATCTTTATTCCCGATTTATTAGCAATTTCTGTAATGTGTGTAATAAAGGAATTAAAGTCCATGACATACTCTGCATTGCATTTTTTCTTAAATTTCTGTACCAGAGTCACAAGTTCCTTATCCTTTGTAGCTTTATATAAGCGAGCAATATCTTCAGTTGCAAGGCATACACGTAGCTTTAATGGCCTTTGTATATCAATTGCATAGTAACCGAATTCCTCGTTTGAAAATACTTTACTATATTTTGAATCTGCATCGGTGTAAGCAAGAAAAAAATCAATAATTTTCTTCCTGATTTCTGGCGTTATTTCGCAGTTCTTTTCTCCAATATTCTTTCTCAGCGGTGACTTCAACGTTGTAGCATCTATAAGCTGAACAGTACCACGACGGCGCTCTTCTTTTTTATTTGTAACTATCCATAAAAAAGTGCCAATTCCCGTGTTATAAAACATCTTCTCAGGAAGCGCAACTATAGCTTCAAGTAAATCATTTTCAATAATATATCTACGAAGATTACTTGATCCACTGCCAGCATTACCTGTAAACAATGAAGACCCATTATGTACTTCGATAATCCTACTACCCAGTTTTGTCTTCTGTTTCATCTTGCTTATGTTATTTGCAAGAAACAGCATCTGTGGATCTCCAATATCTGGGACAAGAGAATATTCAGGATTTCTGTCATAGTCAATTACAAAGCGTGAATCTGTAATATCATCTTTCTTTATATCTCCCCACGCCTTGAGTTCTGCTTTCCATGAAGTTCCAAAAGGTGGATTAGAAAGCATGAAGTCAAACTCTTCCTTAGGGAATCCATCATTCGAAATGGTGGAACCAAAGAAGATATTATTGACCTGTGTACCCTCGCCCTTAAGGAGCATATCTGCGCAGGCAATCGCATAGGTTTCATCAAAGTTCTCCTGCCCGAATAGATTGATAGATACATTTTTGCCACGACGCGCGGCCAGATTTCGGATGCATGACTCTCCAACAGTGAGCATTCCTCCTGTGCCGCAAGCTCCATCATAGATGCGGTATGTAGTGCTCTGGATTTTATCTTGAATCGGTATAAAAGCCAAGTCAGCCATCAGCTCGATAATGTCTCTCGGCGTAAAGTGACGCCCGGCATCGGTCACATTCGTCTGCTCATTAAACATACGAATGACCTCTTCAAAAAGGGTACCCATTGTATGATTATCGAGAGCTTCCAGCTTTTCCGTACCATCTTCATTTGACACTGGTTTATTGCTGAGATTTATGCTCGGGTCTACAAATTTCTCAATAAGAAGGCCGAGCCTATCCTGTTCTGACAAACGCGGAATCTGATCCCGAAAATGAAATTTATTGATGATCTCCTGTACATTTTTTGAGAAGCCATCCAAATAATCAATGAAATCTTTTCTCAGTTGTTGCTGATTTGTTCTGGATTTCAAATCTTTCAAAGTAAAGTCGGATTTATTTACAAATGCCTGACCGGCAATCCTGCACAATGCTGGATCAACATCTACGATAATACCGTTTTTTTCAAATTCTCTTTTTTGCTTTATAACCTTGTCGTGTGTCGGTTCCAGAACTGCATCAAAGCGACGGATAACGAGCATCGGAAGGATAACCTTTCTGTAATCTCCGACATCATATACATCCACAAGGCAATCGTTTGCGATTCCCCAGATAAAAGACTTCAACGAATTATAAGTTGACTGATTCATATTTAAAAAGCTCCTTGTCTGTTGATTTTCTTTGCCATCCATTTAGTCCACATCCTTCGTGCTGTCTGGCACCATTTCCACGATATCGCCCACATCGCAGTTTAGCGCGGCACATATCTTCGATAAGATTTCAGTACTTACATTTTCGTCTTTTCCAAGCTTGGCCAAAGTAGTCGTACTGATACCCGTGGCAGCTCTTAAGTCTTTTTTCTTCATGTTTTCATCAATAAGCAATTTCCATAATTTCTTATAACTGACTGCCATGAATTATCCTCCTGTCTGTTAGAGTCATGCTGGCAAAATAAAGCACTATATTAGTATAACATGCTGGATGCGAAAATCCAACCAGAAAACAGATTTTTAATTCGCATATGCGTACCAAATCACTTTTATCTGCATTTTCGATGCGCTTAGTATTCTTCTGAATGCTCCCCGAACTTAGTCAAAAAAATTTATATTTAATCTATTGACTCCGCAGCCCGATCTGTGTATACTATATGTAGTGTTTTAGCGAACACGCTTATATACTACAAGGAGGCAAAACAATGGATAACAAGTTTGGAGAATTCGTAAAGGCCAAACGGCTGGTGAAAGACATCAGCCTTCGAAGGCTTGCTGAAGAGCTGGGAATAGTTCCTGCGTACATGAGCGACATTGAGAAAGGAAGACGCTATCCGCCTGATAAGGAGAAGATTTATAAGATTGCACAAGTGCTCCATCTAAATGAAGATGACACTAACACTCTGTTTGATCTTGCTGCACTCTCAAGGGATAACGGTGTCTCGCCTGACCTGTCCGATTATGTGATGGGTGTCGATAACCTGCGCGTTGCTCTTCGGAAGGCTCGTGACATTAATGCCGGTGAAGACGACTGGCAAAAGATCATCGAGATGCTTGAAGCCGAAGAGAAAAAGGGAGGCAACGCGTAACTTGAGATATTATGACTACAGCAAGACCCAGCTCGAGAACGAGGCAAACAAACTCAATGAGGCATTTGACAAGGATCGCCTCGTTAAACCCAAGCCCATCGATGTATATGATGTCGTCGATTTTATAGGTTGTACCCCTGACTGGATTTACCTGTCGCCGGATCAGTCTATTCTTGGTATGACCGCATATAATGATGGCTATTACTATGCCTGGATTCCACTGAACGAGACCGCCGAGAAACCGCCGCAAAGATTTATCTCTCGCGGCATGTTTCCCCAAAAAACTCCAGTCGCAAAGGGCACGATCATTATCGACCGCAGCATCAACGAGGGAGACAATCGCGGTGTTGAGAATTTCAGCTGCATTCATGAATGCTTCCACCAGAAGCTCCATCAGCGCTGTTTCATGAACCGCAAAGCGAACTATCAGCATTTCTGCAAGAAGAAAGCGTTCAGGGCAGAGAGAGGCGATAGATCTAATATGACCGCCATTGAGATTATCGAATATCAGGCTAATTACTGCACAGCAGCTTTCTTGATGCCGAAAAATGCAGTCACTACCATATTTACGCAGCGGCTTAGATTAAAATCTCCACCCATAGAGCCCATAAAACTGACATATCAGATCGATAAGATTATACCAGCTATAGCCGAATTGTTCAGTGTCAATTACACCCCCATGAAATATAGGCTGCAGGAGCTAAAATTGCTCTCACGACAGGAAATATCTCCTGAAGAATATTTTTGTTAGCACGGGAATGTGCTCTCACCGGTACATTCCCTTATTTTTAATCTAAGTGTAGTAAATAAGCGAACGTGCTTATTTACTACAAAAAAGGAGGCATAACATGGAAAAAATCCGTGACTGTATTGGGCATCTCGCATGTTGCGGAGATGCCAAAACTGGTTATATCACATCACTCTACAAAGGTCACCGCACCAGCACATATCTTGCCGTCGGTGAAACCTTCACGATTGAACGACCTGATACAAAGACCGAGATAACCAGAATCACTGACTCTACTTTTCGAGTTGTCAGTCATCCTATCGCCGCTTAAGCAACAAAACAACTTAATAAACATTAATCAAACAATCCGCAGAGCTGCATGACGGCCGTGATAGTTACTTAACCAAGTACTATCCCGGCCGTCTTTTCAGTTTCTACGGATGACTCGGCTTCTGCGGATTCCAACAAATCCAAAGGAGCCAAAATGAAAAATTACAATAATCAAAGCCAATCCAAGGAATACCGTATCTACCTCAAGGACCTGCACCAGTGGGTGCCGGTCAGCAAGACCGATTTTGATAATTACTATCGCAATATCAACACCTATCGCCGTAGGCAGCAGGAGCACGGCCGCTGTGTTTGCCCAGCCAGTAAGCGCTATCTCTGCGATATGGACTGCTGCACCTGCCATTTTCACAAGGGCGGCGATGAGCTTTCCCTTGATTACACTGCCACCGACGAGGATGGCAACGAAAAAAGCTGGCTTGAAGATCTTCCGGATGACAGGTCCAGCGCTCAATCCGTAATGGAGGACCGCGAACTGCTTGACACGCTTCTTCATAAGTTGGACGAGCTTGATCCAGAAGGTCGCCGGATCTGTGAGCTTGTGATGGAGGGCCGCTCCGAACGCGACTGCGGCAAGGAAATGGGAATGGCCCGTAATACCTTCGTCTATAAAAGAGACAAACTGTTTGCCGCACTCGCCGATTATCTGAAGGATTTCATCTAAACTTCAACGTCTCTCTCTGGTTTCTGCTGGAGAGAGGCATCTTTATTTCAAATACTTTCTGAACTTTTCGGCCAAACGGCACTTTGACCTCCATTGGGTAGTGGAAAGAGCGAAAACGATAACGGCTCCTTCCAAGGAGGTGAACAAAATGTACGGAACCGATACCCGGGCCCGCGCCGCAGACGAGGAGCTCATTGAAGTTCTGACCGCGATCAGCGTTGTGTCCAAACGTCTGGCAAGAAAATTAACCGTACTTGCCAACCAGAGTCAACACAAGGAAGGAGGAAAAGCAGATGAGCAAAATGGGC
>ENA-UOOI01003846-UOOI01003846.1-fermentation-metagenome-genome-assembly--contig:-NODE-3846-length-10674-cov-3.978623_pt1 | contig 10674 bp, 9 predicted proteins | sample MGYA00245779_ERZ724027 | MGnify/ENA primary metagenome ERZ724027 (study PRJEB28704, sample SAMN03018318) | fermentation metagenome | biome: anthropogenic terrestrial biome; feature: soil; material...
ACAAAATAAATTTCCGTTAATTTATTCTTCTGCTTGGAAAGCTGATGATGGAATGGTGGGTATTGCATTGGCTAGTATAAGTGATAAGACATTTCCGATAAAATTCCAGATTAATGCTAATACGTATGGAATTCCTCCATCAGGAAAAGTTTTCGTAATCAGTGAAGAAGGAAGAAAAGAAATGATCTCTTACCGGAAGGGAAAGATCAATATCGATTTTAAATTACCTCCTAAGGGCGTTTGCATTATAGAGCTTGAACCTTATGAAAATAGCCTTCAATAGTAATGAATAATGATTTTTCTAAAAGAGAGAATAGTTACTTAATAAAATTATGGGTTACAAATTAGTTTTCATTATCTCAATTCAGATAATTGATCTCTATACTCTAATAAACAATTATGGACTTGTCTATAAATTAATTAATGATTTGCAATTAATTACTACATCAAATAATATCAAAGACTTATGAAAACTTATATAAAATGGATGAAACTTGCATTAACCGGTTTTCTGTTATTTGTAATTTCTGTATCCTGTTCAGATCCTTTGTACGAGCTTCCTGACATAAAAGCAACGGGAACAGATATAACAGAGTTCAGTTTAAACGGACTATCATGTACTATAAATGATGAAAAAGGAAGCATAACCATCGAAATTACTCCTGATTATGATCTTAGCTTATTGAAAAATCTGGTACCATCTTCTCTTAAATTATCTCCTTATGCGACTATTAGTCCGGAAAAATCGGTAAGCCAGGATTTCTCGAAAGATATACAATATACGGTAACCGCAGAAAACGGAAGCCAGAAAGTGTGGACAGTAACGCCTGCGAAATATGAAGAGTTGGACGAAGGGGTAGGTTATATTAAACTCGTCTGGTACAAGTCTTTGTCTGATTTGGGATTAACGTCTAATATTGAAAATACGGTGGCTACATTTGGTGATTATATTGTCGTATCCCGTACCGGACTTATCTTCGATGGTAAAACAGGAGAAAAGGCTGGTAAACTTAATATGGAAGGTATTGCAGGAGGTAATGACTCTCAAAAAGTTCCTTTTATATTAGCCAATGATTCGGAGGGAAATTTGATAGGGGGAACCCTGACAGCATGGAGTGGTAATGTATTCTATGTATATAAATGGGATGCATTGGATCAGCCACCTTCGCAAATATTGGCATATCCGTTGCAATCAGGAAAAGATACACAATTCGGACGCAAAATGTCTGTAGTTGGAAATATAAACGACAATGCCTATATAATAGGAGATGATTATGCAGCTGAAAACAATCGGAAAATGAATTGTTGGAAGGTTACCGGCGGAATAGTCAATCCAGTACCTGATATTATAGAAACAGATATGCAAAACTATAACCAAGCTGGATATTCTCTTGTATTTCCGCTAAGTGCCTTATCTTTAAAACCCTATTTTTACTTCGATAGCGGCCATATAAGTGGAAGCGATCCAAGTACAGTATTAAAATATATGGATGAAAACAATAATTCGACAACCATCTCTCCTCAAGGAGGATGGGGTAGAAATATTCTCCATTCGATATACTTTACTTTTAATAATAAAAACTATTTATCTGTCATTTCGATAACAAGTGATTTCAAATATAAATTCTTTGTGATTGATCCTTCCGATTTAAGCAGTCCGATTGTGAAATTTTCTGATATTAGAGAGTATGATTCTAAAACAGAAGGCAATGGAAATAATACAGGAGGTGTGGCTATAAAAAGAGTCTCTTCAGGGCTAGCCTATGTATATACATTAATGACATCAAAAGGCATAGCATGCTATATGTTGACAAACTATTCTTTAATTGACAAATAACAGATTATCATTAGGAAACGCGGAGAAGGCCGGAGCTGCTGGAGTTATTCGCTTGCTCTCACTTATCGAAATAGTTCAATTTATTTTTTCCTGTAAGGGTGATTTCTATTTGCCTATGCGGTTTGCAGAAGAAAATCATGTAAATTTGCGGCAGAACGATGAAATGGTTATGTCTGATTACAATATATCTTCCTGTCCGCTTTTCTTTCGTCTCTCCGAAGAGGAGATAGATGAAATTCTGGAACGCTGTGTATCTGAAGTGCGGGAAATCGATAAGGGCAATTATATCGTTCGGCAGGGCGATCCCGTCCAGTTTCTTTATCTGTTGATGAATGGTCTGGTGCGTACTGAAATGGTGACGAAAGAGGGGAACGTGCTGGAGATTGAGTTTATCGAGCCGGTAAGGCCTCTGGCCCCTGCTTTTCTGGTCGCTGCCGAAAGCCGTTATCCGGTAGATGTGATCACTGCCGAGAAAAGCACTTTTTATGTGATCCCCAAATCTATGTGGATGAAGGAGATGATGCTGAATGAGACGCTGATGACTAATTTTATGAAGGTCAACTCCAATATGACGGTTTTCCTGTCAAAAAAGGTGCAGATGATGTCTATCAAAAGCCTGAAGGGAAAATTATCCCTCTATATACTGGAAAACACAACCCTGCAGAACGATTCCTTTATATTAAGACGTACCCAGACCCAACTGGCCGAATATTTCGGGGTACAACGCCCCTCTTTAGCGCGCACCCTGGGAGAGATGATCAGGGAAGGGATGATCTCGCTTTACAAAAGGGAATTGAAAGTATTGAACAGAAAAAAGCTGGAAGAACTGGTCTGATCTTCTAATTTTTACAGATTTTTCCGTTAATAACAAAGTGATTGATAATAAAAATATATATTTGTACGAAAAAGAAAAAGTATTTATTATTATATTGGTCTAAGAGTCATGAGTAATCAGTTAACAAGAAGAAAATTTATCAAAACAGCCGCCGTAGGTGTGGTTGGAGTGGCTGTTTTTCCACAGTTCCTTGCCTCGTGCAAACAAAACAAGAGTACGGGAGCTGGTGATGGAATTATCCGTCTGGGATTCATCGGACTGGGGCAACAGGCAATGTACCTGCTGAACGGTTTTATCGGGATCCCGGATGTGCAAGTGATAGCCGGAAGCGATGTATATGGTATCAAGAGAGAGCGTTTTCTACAGCGTGTAAACAATCACTATGTGGATAGCGGAAAAGAAGTGGTTGTGGAAACCTATGAAAACTACAAAGAGTTGATCGCACGCGAGGATATCGACGCTGTGGTGATCGCTACGCCCGATCATTGGCATGCATTCATGGCGATAGAGGCATGCAAGGCCAGGAAAAGCGTTTATCTGGAAAAACCGTTGACATTCACTATCAAAGAAGGACAAATGCTGGTGAAAGCCGTCCGTGACAACGGAGTGATCCTGGGCGTAGGCAGCCAACAACGCTCCGACGCCAACTTCCAGCATGCCGTGAAGATGGTACACGAAGGGGGGATCGGGAATATCGTGCGGGTAAATGCCTATGTAGGCGCTCCGCCGACACCTTACGACCTGCCTGAAGAGCCTGTGCCTGCCGACCTGAACTGGCCGCTGTGGTTAGGCCCTTCCGAATATGTCCATTACAATTCACAGTTGAATCCGCCTATATCGCTCGATCCCGAACAAAATGAACAGTTTTGGGGGGCATGGCGCTGGTATAAAGAACTGGGTGGCGGCTTTACTACCGACTGGGGTGCGCATATGTTCGATATCGCCCAGTGGGGACTCGGAATGGACGGAAGCGGGCCGGTTGAGATTATCCCCGCAGGATATGAAGATACCCAATACCTGACCTATAAATATGCCAACGGAGTGGTAATGACCGAAGAACCGTTCGACGAGCAGCAGACGAAAGGGGTGAAATTCTGGGGCGACAAAGGCTGGATCGAAGTGTCGAGAGGTCATTTTAAGGCTTCCGACGATAGTTTGTTGCCGCCTGTAGCGGAAAATGCCGAAGGCGCTTACGAAACAAAGATCCCGCACCTTGCGAATTTCATTGAATCGGTGAAAACGAATACCGACCCGGTAGTTCCCGTAGAAATAGGACACCGTTCATGTACGGTTTGTACGTTGGGAAATATTGCATACGAACTGGGACGTCCCGTCAAATGGGATCCTGCCACGGAGAAGTTCGTGGATGATCCCGATGCGGATGCGAACCGGTTGTTTCACAAAACCTATAGTGAAGGATATATCCTTTAATGCAAAGATGATTAAACCAAAAAAAGCTGCCCGAAAGCAGCTTTTTTTGTAATTTGTTTTTTGGCAGGATGGATGCACATGAGCCGGCTGGTATCGCCGGGGATAATTGCTCTATACTGAATGGCTTTTTTCCTGAGGCTTCAGCATAATACCCAACTCATCCAACTGTTCCTGTTCTACACGGGATGGTGCATCGATCATTACATCGCGTCCGGCGTTGTTTTTCGGGAAGGCGATGCAATCGCGGATGCTATCCAGCCCTGCAAAGATAGAGACCAGCCTGTCCAGCCCGAAAGCGATCCCTCCGTGCGGAGGAGCGCCGTACTGGAAGGCATTCATCAGAAACCCGAATTGCTCCTGCGCCCGTTCTTCCGTGAAGCCGAGGACAGAGAACATTTTCTTTTGCAATCCGCTGTCATGAATACGGATGGAGCCGCCACCTATCTCCACACCATTGATCACCATATCGTAGGCATTGGCGCGAACAGCTCCGGGATCGGTATCGAGCAGCGGAATATCTTCCGGTTTTGGCGAGGTGAAAGGGTGATGTTTCGCGAAAAAGCGATTCAGCTCTTCGTCTTTCTCCAATAATGGAAAATCTGTTACCCACAGGCATTTATAGTTGTTTTTTTCTCTCAATCCCAGGCGTGTTCCCATTTCCAGTCGCAATTCAGACAACTGCTTCTGTGTTTTTTCGGTTTCACCGGCCAGTACAAGGATCAGATCGCCCGGTTGGGCATCGCACCGCTCCGCCCATTTTTTGAGATCCTCTTCGCTGTAGAATTTATCGACAGACGACTTCAACGAACCGTCCTCATTATATCGCAGATAGATCAATCCTTTGGCTCCGATCTGGGGACGTTTCACGAAGTCGGTGAGTTCATCCAATTGTTTGCGAGTGTAAGAAGCACATCCTTTTACGCATATAGCTCCTACATATTCCGCGGAATCAAATACGCCGAATCCGCGTCCGGCGGTAAGATCTTTTATCTCCGTAAAGGTCATTTCGAAGCGGGTATCCGGTTTGTCCGATCCGTACAGCCGCATGGCGTCTGCATAGCTTATACGGGGAAAATCGGGTATCTCGATGTTTTTGATCGATCGGAACAAATGTTTTGTCAATCCTTCAAACGTTTGTAATACATCTTCCTGGTCGACGAACGACATTTCACAGTCGATCTGCGTGAATTCCGGCTGCCGGTCGGCTCTCAGGTCTTCATCACGAAAGCATTTCACGATCTGGAAATAGCGGTCGAAACCTGAGACCATCAGCAACTGTTTAAATAGCTGGGGAGATTGCGGCAGCGCGTAAAATTCCCCCGGATTCATACGGGAAGGCACAATGAAGTCGCGTGCTCCTTCAGGTGTGGAACCGATCAGTACCGGGGTTTCCACTTCAAGAAATCCTCTCTTATCGAGGTAGCAGCGTGTCTCGAAGGCCATTTTATGGCGCAGTTCCAGATTTTGTCTTACCACATTGCGGCGCAGATCCAGATAGCGGTATTTCATCCGCAGTTCATCTCCCCCGTCGGTATCGGTCTCAATGGTGAAGGGCGGAGTTTTGGAAGCATTCAGCACGGTCAGTTTCGAGACAATGATCTCTATATCTCCTGTAGGGATATGGGGGTTTTTGCTACTGCGTTCCTTTACAGTTCCTGTAATTTGGATCACCCACTCACGACCCAGTTTGTTAGCCTGATCGCAGAGATCATGATTCAATTCCTGATTGAACGACAACTGTGTGATGCCATACCGGTCGCGCAGGTCGATGAAGGTCATCCCGCCCATCTTGCGGATTTTGGATACCCAGCCGGCTAAAATCACCTCTCTCTCTACGTCGGCCAACCGGAGTTCGCCGCATGTGTTGCTTCTGTACATATGATTCCTTTTGTTTGACTATAATAATAAGTACAAAAGTACATAATTTCTCGCGTGAATCACACGGGGAAACCTGAAATGATTTTCACAACCACTTCCATTTGATAAATGGTAGTTTATAGTTTGAACTGCGGTATCTTTAACAATTCTCCGCCTTTCATGGCCGATTGATGTGCAACGATACCCCCTACAGTCATATTCAACGACATTGCAATGTCAACTAGTGGTGTACGGTCTTCCAGGATGGCTCTGACAAATTCTTCGGTAAGATGTCCGTGAGAACCACCATGCCCGCCCACAGGCATTCCCGGGGGAAGCGCCGGACGGGTCAGATCCGGAAGTTGTTTTTCTTCGCCTTCATATTTATCATAATATTCACCTTTTGTACCCCTTACTCTTCCGGTTTCGGACCCATAACCATGCCCCATTGTATCTGCACTTCTGCCCATACGGGCCATTCCACCTTCGTTGGTACGATATAAAGATATTTCCGTTGCAAACGGATTGTTATAGATATTATTCCCTGGAAGATATCTTTCCATATTGCTTTTCATGCCCATACAGGACACTTCCAGAAACGTTCCGTTTGTTACCCCTATATAGTATGCATCGGAATGAGTGGGATACCATTGTTCCGGCATTCCGTGACGCCAATTCTTGTATGATTCAATCCCTTTTTCCGAATAGTGCCAGTATTCTCCTTCCGCATAAACGAGTTTACCCAAACAGCCGGCCCTATATAATTGCCGCATCGCATATAGGTTTTCGCGAAACATCGACGTTTCAAACATCATATATTTGAGTCCGGTTTTTTTTACGGTTTCATATAATTTATCAGCATCCTCCAATGAACCCCATACCGCGGGAACCGCACAGGCAACATGTTTTCCATGATTTAACGCATCAATAGAGTTTTGCGCATGGCTTGGCGCATCCGTTGCAATAAAGACGGCTTCAATAGTATCGTCTTTAATTAACTCCTCCAGAGAAGGATACGTTTTTTTACATTTCGTTACTATGGCCAGTTCGGCGCAACGTTCCGGAATCAAATCACTGACCGCAACCACTTCAACATTCGGATGGTTTTGAAAACCAAATTCTGCGGAGAATTTACAAACCCCATAGCCAATCAGGCCTACCCGAACCTTTCGATCCGAAACCGGGGTCCATGTCTTCTCCACTGTGGGTTTACTGCCGGTATCTTCAAATCCTTGAATTACAGGTGGAGGTGCAGGTTTTTGACTATTACTGTAGGCGTGCTGAACCCCGAGCATACCCGCTCCCGCACTTATGCCGGCTACTTTAAGAAATTTACGCCGATCAAAGGACTGATTCGTTTGTTCGTTTTTCATTTTTTTATTTTTTGTGTTAGAAAGGGATGTTAATAATTATTATCGGCATATACTATCAATACTTCGGTAAATATTCAGTATTTATTCGGTGTACATCACGCCATCGGCAAATACAAAACTACATGAATTGTTTGGAAAACTATAATTTTGACGAACAAAAGTTTTTCTGCCCTCAGTAAAAAAACCGGCCAGATCTTGAGTTTATCCGAAAATAGTTGTACTTTTGCATCCGCTTTCGGAACGTTTTCGTTGAGTGAGAGCAGAACAAATTTATTTGTTTTGCCGAGCGTAGAAAACGACTAATATAATTGAACCATTTTCGATAATTTTTTATCATTTCGGGGTGTAGCACAGTCCGGTTAGTGTACCTGCTTTGGGAGCAGGGGGTCGCGAGTTCGAATCCCGCCACCCCGACGAAATATGAAAGTCCAGATGATCGATCAGAGTGCTGAAGTTGGTCATTTGGACTTTTTATGTAAAGAAAATTAGGAAGACATGCTCTCTTCTTTGTCAATTTTGCAGGGAATTGCCCGATTTTGGCGAACTCTGTTGCAAATTACATGTAAATTTTGTTAGTCGTTCTGTTTCACCACCTCCGCGAAATCTTCCAGATTCTCATCCACATATTGCGCAATAATGGCGGTCTCTTGCTCTTCAATATAGAAGAACTTCTCTTCCAATTCATCGAACTGTTCAAAGTCCGTATACATCGCCATGAATTCTTCCTCCGTCGTTTCCCCTTCCAGTTCCGTACGATGGGCGTCGTAGATCTCTTTGGCTTTATAGAGGATCTTTGAAAAACCTTTTGCACCCATCTGTTTCAATGCTTTGGCGACCGGATTGTCGAAGATATATCCTCCGTAGCCGTTCTGTATGAGTTGTACAAAACCGCCTTCGTTCACCTCTTCCGAGAAAAACCGAAGTGCCAGCAATGTATGCTGATACCCGTTCAGCCGGTCCATATTCTCTGCGGTGATCTCCCCGTCCAGCGCTTCAAGATAAGCATCGGTAAATATTTTCAGGAATTCGTCCATCCCTTTTTCGGCGGCCTCTATAAGCTTGTTTTCGTGAATCTGTATCATATGGTCCTTGTTTAATTGTTACGAGAGAAATTAGCCCTACACAAGTTCGTGTATGTATTTACTTTGCATACCTATTTCCCCGAAACAAATGTACATAAAAGTTTATACATATACACAGACCCATAAAAATTGAGGGTTTTACCTCACTTCACTTCGTTGCGTTCGCGTGCGTTAATTGAAAGAAGCCAGAGCTTCAACCGGCGTGGAGATAGATCAGAATGAATGTCTTGGCTTATCATTATTTAACCACCGCTTGATGGTTTCAATTTGTGTGCCAGATAAAATGCGATCACTTGCATCTCCAAATGATATTTTAATCCAATTTATTGCAATACAGAATATTTATTTTACTTTTGTGTAAATGATATTTAACATCACATTTATGATGATTAAGAAACAAACGTTCCGGGGTACCAATGAACATACATATTATCAATTATCGTATCGCGCAACTACATTTCTCATTGTTTTTATAGCAATGATTTCATGTAATGACGGCGAAGATGTTCCCCAACCCGGATATGAGGCTGTGATAGCACCGGACGTATATGCAGTAAAATGGGTTCATGGAGAAGCTCATGCAAACGTAAGCCAGGGTGATGTTGTGGCTGTGTTCAGTACTGCCGCTGAAACGGAACAATCATACCCATACACGATTCAGACAAACACAACAAGAGCCACCCATATCGTCGACTATAATGGTATTGCAAAGCCACCCTACAGGCTATCTTATAATTTTTATAATCTACGGACTTCTGCGTCTAAGCCTTATTATAGCTATAATCTTGCTGAGTATGAAATCAGGGAAACAAGAGATATAGAAGTTGGCGGCATTGAAACTTTTTGGACTTTTGATCTGTCTGACCTTTCCACTTTCCCGGATATTCCCAGCGTACAGTTCAGAGCAGTGCTCAAAGCTACCGGTACCTATTGTGATGTTTATGTGGATGAAAATTCAAGCTTGATCACACACGAAGATGCGAAAGAAATAGCAGCGCAATTCGATCAGGTGGCTTATCGAATTGTTAATGAACACTTTGGAGATCCTCCCGTTGTTAATGGCAGTTCGCGTGTTGCCATACTGCTGCCTCTTGCCTTTAATGGCGGTATGGAGGATGAGGTTAATCCAAACGGTACCTCTACCGGTCTTTTTAATGACAAGGATCAATTACCCCCATCTACAGACAATCCATATTCAAACTATCGGAATGTACTTTACCTTAATCCCGGGCTATATAACAGCAACACTCCGTTTTTCCGTGACAAATGGCGTCCCATTCTTTCACACGAATTTGAACACATGGTAAACTTCCGTTATCATGTGGGAAAAGAATCGGTACCCATTGAAGAAGGAAAGGCTCTGCTTTCAGAAATACTGTCGGGATACGGTCTTCCAAACGGCGACTATCTGATGTGGGAAAATATTGTTGCCTATCAGAATGACCCTTCAGGTATATCACTTGTGCAAATGGAATATGTGAATGATAATATCTATGGCTCGTATGGCATGGGATTGTTGTGGATAAGCTATTTATACGACCGCTTTGGTTCGCAAGCCATACACAGTATGGCTACTCATTCATTGCTGGGACTCGACGCGACCGCAGCTGTCACCGGCATCCCGAAACAGTATCTTTTTGCGGAATGGGTTCAGGCAAATATCTTAAGCGGCACAATAAATAACAAGATATTTGAATACAAAACTATTGACGTTATTGGCAATGGTGGAGGTGACTATTTCGGTACACTCAAGGGATTTGGAGCTTTGCCTCAACATATAATACCAAGTATTGAAACACAAAAACAAGTTCATTCTTATGGAGTAGAATATTTTACCGCTAAAGAACCGGGAACAGTGATTATAAAGGGTAACAACATCCAGGCATTTATCATTCGCAAAAATGTATAAAATTAGCGATTTAGGAAGCCTCACACGGAAACCTATTAGCCCGATCCATAAATAAGCGCAGACTGAGCCCCTAAGCCAATGGTTTTGACTAACAAGAACATGAGCAATATAATTACCTGGTTATTCGTTGGCTCATCACTTTGTGTTCAACAAGATAGGGTGTAATGTTTCAAACAATTCAATAATACAAATGTAACTGTTTTTTCTTAAAATGGCTTCGCCTTATTCCGTTATTCGGGAGAAAATAGCTACATTTGTAGAATATAAGATGCGCCTCGGACAAGCTCAAACAAGTTTGGCTTCTCTCTCGGCTTTCATTATATTTGCATGCAATAATCTTTCAAGAATAA
>ENA-UOOI01003847-UOOI01003847.1-fermentation-metagenome-genome-assembly--contig:-NODE-3847-length-10672-cov-94.593105_pt1 | contig 10672 bp, 8 predicted proteins | sample MGYA00245779_ERZ724027 | MGnify/ENA primary metagenome ERZ724027 (study PRJEB28704, sample SAMN03018318) | fermentation metagenome | biome: anthropogenic terrestrial biome; feature: soil; material...
GCTTCATTAGGAAGAACACCATAAGACTGATTCCGCAAAGCGTGATAGCCACTTTCATCCCGACCCTGTCGTAAAAGTCCGTCCTGTTTTTCCTAATATGATCCACACTATGAATTTTTGACAGGAAAATAAGCTCCAGCAAGGTGATAATCAGATAAAATTCTGCCGGTATAATGCCGATTGCAAAGCTTGCAACCACCGGAAGGATAAGAACGATAAATGCGATATTACATAATCTTCTTCGCACAAATGCAGCGGAATTTAAAGCCGCAACAGGAATGATCAGTAATATTAAGAATAAAGTGATGTCTGCTTCCGCCGTAGAGCGGTCAGCAACAAAAAAAGGTATCTGCGATTCGTAATAAATATTGATTTGCTGAATTACCAGATTCTCAAGAATATAAAAGGCATTCTGCAATCTGGGCAATCGGCTAAAGAGATATGCTGCATAGAAAAGAACCACGAAAAATGCTTTTACTAATCCGTAGGACGGAAACAGAAAAAAGAAGTAGAACAGGATGCTAAAGAAAATGATAGCAATATTTATTCTAAGAAAAGATGCCGGAATCAAAAAACTCTCCATAAGAATCGCAGCAAAACACCAGCATCCAAAAATAACCGCCAGCAGTTGAATTCCCCTGAGATAAATCGGAATGCCGGATGCATTGCCTTCCCCACTGTATATCTTCGTATCCATTACGATCCCATCCTGTTTTTCCTTCACATGATCCTCCTTTCCTGCGCACATTTTTGCGCAACATCCTAATTTAACTGTAGATTTTGTATGTCTGACTGCAAATGATTCACATTGATCAGGGATAATCCCATTCCTAATTCAGCAATTTCTTTTCCATATGCTTTCGAATATTCCCCTTCCTTTGCATCCTCTTCGATATCCTGTATATAAATAATATTCCGTTTATTTGCCATCAGCATAGCCAGCGTATCTATTTTCACCGCCGATATTTCTCCGGTAACATAGAGAATATCCGTATATTGTTCCATGGGGTAGCATGCAAGATAGGTTGATAGTGTGCCTGGACTCCCCATACCCGTGCTTTCGGATATCTCCAATAACCCGTCAATAACCTCAAATAGGTCCTTTTCTGTTATCATCCGGTTTCTCCTGCAGATTCCTTGATTTGAATCATACCACGAAAAGTAATGATACTGCTTTTGGGATAGGAAAGAATAAGACAGGGACAGAGCACTCTCTAACAAGGCATCTGTTAACGCAAGACGTTCCTTTCCCTTCGGAATGTCCAAATCCAGACAGATCAGCACCGAACAATTCAGAGGATCGCTGAACTCCTTGATCATCAGCCGGTTTTCCTTACTGCTCAGCTTCCAGTGGATTTTCTGAATCCGGTCCCCCTCCCGATATTCCCGTATCGAAAATACCTCCGATGGGTCATCCCCGCTCTTTATCTGGGAATAATATTCGCTTTCCACAATCCGTCCGCTCTGATTGGATACAAAATTCTCTTCCATCAAGGTAAGCTTTGGCAGGACTGCCACCTTAATCGTATCCTTCCTTTTCTTTTTTAAGGAAAAGAGTTTTAGATAATCATAGCAGCGAATCCCTCGCAGGGATATTTCTAAATTGCCGGAATATCCGGAGGAAAGATTACAGGCTACATGAAGATTACTTCGTCCATCTATGGTAGCAATTAACTCCTTTTTATACCGTTTTGAAGAATAACTATTTTTATAAGTTAAGTAAATTTTAAGACCATAGATCGGAAATATCGTGGGATTATGCAATTGTACCGCAATGGGCACCGCTTCTCCCTTTGTAACTACATGTACAACGGATTCCAATTCTACCCTGACCCTTTTGTAGCAGTAGCATAAAAGAGCAAAGAGAACAAATGGCAATGTAAGAACCGTTATAAAGATGATTCCCATAACATACTGGTTATATAGAATCGATAACAGACCTACAAAATTCACGAGAAGAAGATACTTGATTTTGTTAGAAAACATAGCACTACCAAGCCTTTCTATTGAATCGCTGCTATTTCGAAAGTATTCTCGGAGGTTTTACTATGCGAAGAATATCGTCCAAAAGGTTGTCCACCGTCACATTATTTACCCGGGCTTTCGGTTTCAGGACAATTCGATGGGCAGCAACATCTTTAAATATATAGGAAACATCCGATGGAATTACGTAGTCCCGCTTACCTAAAAATGCGGTTGCTTTCACCATATTCATGAGCGCCAAGGAACCTCTCGGGCTGACCCCCAGCTCTATCAGGGGATTTATTCTTGTCTGTTCCGCCAGGAGCGTAATATATTCATAAATCGAATCATGAATAAACACATTTTCCACCATGTTCTGCATTGCAATAATATCCTCTTTGCATGCGACTGTTACCACTTGATCCAAGGGATTTGTATTCTGCCTTTGCTTTAGTATATCGATCTCACTCTTTCTATCCGGATAGCCCATGGTTAATTTGATCATAAACCGGTCAAGCTGCGATTCCGGAAGCATCTGTGTACCAACAGAACCAAGGGGATTCTGGGTAGCTATCACAACGAAAGGCTTGGGGACCTCCCTAGTTATGCTGTCTACGGTTACCTTGCCTTCCTCCATTACCTCAAGTAAAGCAGATTGCGTTTTGGATGAGGTTCGGTTAATCTCATCCGCCAGAAACAGGTTACACATAATTGCACCCGGTTTATATTGATAGCTTTCTCCCTCTCTGCTCAGCAGGTGAAATCCCACGACATCCGTCGGAAGTATATCCGGAGTAAATTGAAGCCGATGATATTCCAAGGCCATCGCCTTTGAAAATGCCAATGCCAGCGTAGTCTTTCCGACCCCTGGGTTGTCCTCCAACAGAATATGTCCCTTCGCCAGAATGGCTGTCAGAACCTTACTGATAATAATTTCTTTTCCCATTACTACCTTATTCACTTCATCCATGATCTGCATGGCTTTATTATAATATTTTTCCATCCTATACCGCCTAGATAAAATTTTCAAACCGCTCACGTTGTATTGTTTAAACAGTAACATCTGCTTATCTTGAACATTATAGCATATTTTTACAGATTGGCAATACACCATACCGGATCTAAGGATATTTTGTGAACTGTTACTTTTTAGTTGACTTATAGCCAGAAAAGTTTAAAATTGATTGTGAGAGATATTACAATGGAGGTAGTAGATAAGTGAATAATTCAAAGAAGACAATTAAATATCCAAAGCAGGAGAAGAAAGAAAAGAAAAGAATTAATCCTATCATATGGATCATTTCATCCATCGTATTGGTTGTTGCTCTGGTTGGTTCCCTTCTATTTGACCAACTATATAAAAGAGTCATCCTCACCATTGACGATGACAAGTATTATATGGAGGATCTGGCTTACTATTTCTATGGAGTAGAATCTGCATATGATTACTATAACCAGATGCTTGGCGGGCAGTATTGGGACATGGTGGTTGATAAAAGTACCGGAAGCACCACCCGCGATATGGCTATGAAGGAGGCCATAAATTCCTCCCTGCTTACTGAAATTATGTACCGAGAAGCAGTCGCCCAGGGCTTATCCTTAACCGAGGAGGAGAAGGAAACCGTTAAGAAAAATGTTAATTCCATGCTGGACGAGCAGTTATCGAAAGATGTCATTAAAAAGAACGGCTTCACAAAAGAATACTTAACGAATGTTATGAATAAGACAACCCTGGCAAGCCGCTACCGCCAGGAAATCATCGATTCCCTAGATATCGATGATAAAGGAATTAAAGCAGGAATTGATTATGATAAATATCGTCAGTATGATGTGGAATATGTATTCCTTTCCACAGAGAAGAAAGGCGATGACGGCAAAACCGTCCCGATGGAGGAGGCAGAGAAAGCAGCCGCTCTTGATAAATTCAATGGTTTTTATGAAAAGGCATTGAAAGCAAAGGATTGGTCCGACCTTATTCCGAAAGAGGAAAAAGATATCGTATATCGCAAGGACAGCTTCATAGAAAGCGGTACTACCTTCTCCGATGATCTGAAAGCTAAAATCATTAAAATGGAAAATGATACGATCAGTGAAGTTTTAGAGGATGAAAGCGGCTACTATTTTGTGCGCATGATCAATAACAACTCTGCCGAAAGCTATGATGATGCTGTCAAAGAATCAATTACTAAGGCAGAGAATGAAGGCTTTACCAAAGTCTACAACGAAATTGCAAAAAAGTATCAATATAAAATTAATACCAAAGCACTCCGAAGATATAAAATGGGAAATATCACATTGGCCTAATATCTTCCATTCGGCCTGAATAATATCTTCCTTTCTAGTAATAATAAAGATGAAGCAGTAAAAGAAAGGAGAGATTTCTATGGCAAAGAATAAGAATAACAATTTTAAAGGCAAAGCTTCCAAAAACACGACCCATGATTCCAGCAGAAATTCATCAAAGGACTCTGTTAAAGATACGCATGCACAGGTTCCGGACAACTCTCCAAACCGCAGCGGCCCTGGAGGAGAATAGAAGCAATCGGTGATTAAGAAAAAGGACCTTTCGGCCAGACAGGACTTCCTGTCCAAACGATAGGTTCTTTTTTCTCACTCACTTTGTAAATCATCTTAACACTTTCTTAACTGGGTTTATTCTACGAATATGCTATAATCTTTTCTATAGAGTATATTGATAAGTAAGGAGATAGAATTACCAAATGAAAATATTAATCGTTGGCTGCGGCAAGGTCGGATCAACTCTTGCAGAACAGCTTGACCGAGAAGGACATGATATCATTATTATTGATAATAAAGCCTCCGTCATTGATTACATAACGGATACCCTGGATGTTATCGGTATTGTAGGAAACGGCGCAAGTTATCATATTCTTTTAGAGGCCGGAATTGAGACTGCAGATTTATTAATTGCGGTAACCGGCTCAGACGAATTAAACCTGCTTTGCTGCTTATTTGCTAAAAAAGCGAGCAGCTGCAATACAATCGCCAGGGTACGCAATCCTCAATATAATGAGGAAATTAATTTTATTCGGGAGGAAATGGGGCTGTCTATGACCATAAATCCAGAACTGGAGGCAGCGAATGAGATGTTTCAATTAATCCGGCTGCCTTCTGCCATAAAAATAGATACCTTTGCTGATGGCAGGGTCGAATTACTCAAATTCCAGATACCAAAGGATTCTATTCTTGACGGTATGAAGATCATGAGTATGAACCGCCAATTCAACAGCAAAGTATTAGTCTGTGCTGTTGAACGGGGAGATCAGGTATTTATTCCCTCCGGTACCTTTCTTCTGAAGGCAAATGACAAGATTTTCTTCCTTGCTTCTCCGAAGATAGCCGCAGAATTTTTTCTGCATATCGGAATCACCTCCAATCATATTAAAAACGCTCTGTTGATCGGCGGCGGAACCCTTGCCGTTTACTTAACGAACAAGCTGCTGGCCAATGGAATAAAAGTCAAAATTATGGAGCAAAACCTTGACCGATGCAATGAGCTTAGCGAGATGTTTCCGGAGGCGCTTATTATCAATGCAAATGCCTCGGATAATAATATATTGGCAGAGGAAGGAATTAAGGAAATGGATGCCTTTGCTTCTCTGACGAATCTTGATGAAGAGAATATACTCCTTTCCCTGTATGCCAATAAAGTATCGAAGGCCAAGATATTCACCAAGATTACCCGCCTGGCTTACGAGGATATTATCGAAGAAATGCCTCTCGGAATTATTGTTAACCCCAAGATCATTACTGCAGACCGCATCATTCAGCATGTCCGTGCAATGAGTAACCGAAAAGGCAGTAATGTTGAGACACTGTATAAGATTGTCGGCAGCAAAGTAGAAGCTTTGGAATTCCGCGTAAAAAGCAATTCCGCATTCGTTGGAGTACCTTTAGAAAAGCTGGAATTAAAACCGAATCTATTGGTATCCTGTATCAACCGGCAGGGTAAAATTATCATCCCAAATGGACAAGATACGATTCAACTGGGAGATACGGTAATTATTGTTACTACCAATACCGGGTTGAATGACCTGGGTGATATCTTATTGTAAGGTTAAATATCCTGCGATCCAAGCAAATATTTAAGTTACGGTTTCTTTACAATTTACGATAAGGAGTTAACATGAACAAATTAATTATATTTCATATCATAGGCTGGATTCTGAATTTTGAAGCCGGCTTTATGGTACTTCCGTTAATTGTTGCCGCTATTTACAAAGAGCAAAGCGGCTTTGCTTTCCTAATAGCCATTGGCCTGTGCCTGCTCTTTGGGATTCCCATGAGTCTCATTAAGCCGACGAGCAGTCATTTCTATGCCAAGGAGGGCTTCATTACAGTCGCTCTCGGCTGGATTGTTCTTAGCTTATTTGGTGCATTGCCCTTTTTCATAAGCAGGGAAATCCCTTCCTATATTGATGCCTTGTTTGAAATTGTTTCTGGCTTTACAACAACCGGCTCCAGCATCCTAAGTGATGTGGAAGCCCTTTCTTATTGTATGCTGTTCTGGCGGAGTTTCAGTCACTGGATCGGCGGCATGGGTGTCTTGGTATTCATCCTCTCTATACTGCCGCTTGCCGGAGGAGAAAACATTCACTTTATGCGTGCAGAAAGTCCGGGACCTTCGGTGGAAAAGCTGGTTCCGAGAATCAAGACTTCTTCCAAAATGCTGTATACCATTTATTTTGGTATGACATTACTAATGATCCTTCTGCTTCTGCTTGGGAAAATGCCCTTATTTGATACCCTGACACTTACCTTTGGTACTGCCGGCACCGGCGGATTTTCTGTTAAAAACTCCGGTCTTGCCGATTACACCTATTATCAGCAAACCGTTATCACCATATTTATGTTTCTCTTTGGTGTCAATTTTAACTTTTATTATTTAATACTATTACGCAAATTCAAGGCAGCCTTCAAATCTGAGGAGGTTCGCTGGTATTTCCTTATCTTTTCCGGCGCTATTCTCCTGGTCTCCCTGAATACAGGCGGGTTCAAAGGATTCTTTTCCTCCATACACCATGCCGCATTCCAGGTTTCCTCGATTATGACCACAACCGGTTATAGCACCTTGGATTATAATCAATGGCCTACTTTCTCGAAAACAATCCTAGTACTCTTAATGTTTATTGGCGCATGCGCCGGTAGTACGGGCGGCGGAATTAAGGTGTCCCGTATCGTTATTCTGTTTAAATCCATAGGAAAAGAGCTTTCCTATCTGCTTCATAAACGCAGTATTAAAGTACTAAAATTTGAAGGAAAAAAGATACAGCATGAGACCATGCGCTCAATTAACACCTACTTTGTAACTTATACCTTTATTTTTATCGCTTCCCTTCTCATCATCAGCTTGGATAACTTTGATTTTACCTCGACATTTACTGCGATCGCGGCTACGATCAATAATGTGGGACCGGGATTAGAAGCAGTTGGTCCTACCGGCAATTTCGGCGGTTTTTCTGATTTGTCAACCCTGGTTATGACATTTGACATGCTCATTGGGCGGCTGGAGATATTTCCGATTCTGCTGCTTTTTACACCGGATACATGGAAGAAATAATGCTAATTTAATACTTCACCCCAAAAGTAAAAATTATAAAAAAAACAGCTATGATATTGAAACTTATGTTTCCTATCATAACTGTTGTTATGTTACTTAATAGCAGCATCTCGGTTCTACGATTCCATTCTGTGAGTACGGGATCAGAAATGTCCTGATTCCGGAGGAATAAGGTGCAATATCATATTGCTGATAATAGAACTCTGCTCCCTCCTTTGTTAAGTAAAAATTATTCGGCTTAAAATAATCGCTTACCAGATGCGCATAGTCATCAAAATAAATATCTTCTCCGGAAGCAATCTGCCCTGCGATCTGCTGCTTTACCCTATCGGTAATATATGCACTATAATCCTGTGGCAGAAGGAACAGATCCTTCAATTGCAACTTTCTGCTTTGCTGCAGATTCCATGTATCGGAAGTACGAATCGTCGCTCCATGGGCTCCCCCGGTATATTCATACTGATCAAAATATAAGCTTAGCATGCAATTTTGATTATAGGTTATTTTGTAGTCTACATAAGCTTCGTATTCCCGAATCGGAAAATTGTTTGCTATCGAATATTCATATTCCACCATCGCCTGTTGATATAAATTATTCACTACAGACTTTTCATACATATTGGCTTTTGTCCGATAGAGAAGGCTTAATTTATCCGCTAATATCGGAAAGCTATCCGATTGAAATTCCGGGTATTTTATCGTATAGGACATTACTTTAGAACCTTTATAATATAAATCCTGCTGTAATATTTGCTCATTTACTGAAAAGGAATATCCCTCCATGCTATTATCACCCTTTTGAAATTATCTCTAAGGCAATATATGCTTGGTTACTTTCTCTTATTCCCGATATTACCTTGCCGGTTCGAATTCCCGCCGTATACTTTTTTATCTTACTGGGCAAACTCCGGTATCACAATCATTATCAATAATTTCCCATTCTCTGGCATCATCAAATTGAGCCAGCAGCTCCAAATCAATCGGCTTTATATTCTTCCTGCGCTCCTCATAATCTTCCTTTGTCGTGGTTTCAAAAGGAAGCAAGGGGTAGGTTTCTTCCATTAGAGGCAGAAATGTGATACCGACAATCTTATCAAAGTTCTCATATACCCAATGGGCAACCTCCTCCCATTCCTTATCCCGTACATGAACCGTGATGGACGTATTATGATCACTCCAATTTTCCATGGATAATTTGTATAGCTCTAATTGCTCTATCGCACCCACATCGTATTTTGTCTTTCCGCCCGGAGCTTTTACCGGGAATTCGATGACCTTGATCGTACAATTCTCATCCGTCTGCCCGTTTTCGTTATAGATTGGATAACTGCCCTGCTGCTCGATCATTTTATAGAGGGGATCCGTTACAGATATACGAATTCTTCTTATATAATAATGCGAATGCGCATAATGAATTCCAGGGCTTACACAGGGAAGATTCGACAAACTGCCCTCCGGCTTAATCGTTGTCATTAACTTCGGTGCTTGAATGCCAAGCTCTCTGCAATAGCGCTCGCCTTCCAGATGCACTACTTCCCTCATTTCCTTGAGCAATACGCCCAGTTTTTCATAAGTCATACCGGTTTTATTGACCATGTCCATCATACCGGTCAACGATACGCCCACGATACGGTCCTCCTGCATCACTTTGTTCCAAGCCGGAAGTTCTACCTCTACTAATGTCATGCGAATCGCATTACGGATCGATAATCTCAGAATGTCGGCCAAGCGTTCCTTATTCAGCGTGTTTCCTTCCACAAAAGCCATCATATTATTCGTCGTTAAGTTACAGCATTGCTTTGACTGCAGCAGGATCTCACCACAGGGATTGCACCCCTGGAAGGTTTCTTTTCTGCGGGTAGCCTCCACCGCATTAATAAAGCCGGGCTCCCCGTTTATTTTGATCGAATTAATAATTTCTTTAATACGTTCCAGAGAGGGACGGTGGGTATACAGAACCGAATTATTGCTCATCTTCCGGTGCGATATCTCCGGGTCTTCGATCCATTGTCCGTCAACAACCTTGTAAATATTTCTCTTCGCATTGATTACTTCCTCATCATCCTCATCACAGATCACCATCATAGCGCTGCGTCTTACCCCGCCGGAAACTACATTTTCGCTGATAATCGTAGCCACATCCAGAATATCCAGGGATTTTAGCTTTCCGTCCTCCCTGCGTAAGAATACCTTGTTAATCTTTTCAAACATCCGCTGAATTGATTTATGACCGGACGCTCTTCCGCCAAACCGTTTCAGCCGCTCTCCCTCCGGCCTGACATAGCTATAGTCGATACTTACCTTTCTGATATGCTTATATTCGTCGGAGGTTACTATCCTAAAGTAAGTTTGAAGAGCTTCACACCAGCCCTCCTTACTATCTCCGACTTTTAAGGTAATAATGGACGAATCCTCTGAATCAACGATTTGCTTGGTATGCTCCATTTCTTCCTTTGGTGTAATGGACCGTACATAGCCATCATAGACCGATTCCATCTCCAGGCGGCGGACCGGCGCCAGCTTTTTAACTTTCCTCCGGTCAATCCGAATACCCACACCGCTTCCTACCATTAGCAAATAAAAAACATCCACCAGATCCTGCAGACTTTCAATATTCGTAAACGCACAATTATAATTGGACAGAGGATACTGTTTTACTACTTCGGTCCCGCCCATATATAGAGTTCTTCCCGATGTAAATGTCCTTAAAAAGAACAAATTATCAAAAAGCTTCTGCGCTTCCTGTTTCTCTTCCTCCCAGTTGATTAAAATGCCCTTTTTTTTCTTAAATTCTATCTCTAACCCAATATTATACTCGGTTGTACGAAGTACCGTCTCAAACCAGGTTTCTCTTCTTTTCTTATCCTCTCTATATCTGGAATAGGTTCTAAGATATACAAACTCTCCTATGGGACTCAGCGGTGTTTTTCTATTTTCATATTTTTGTAAAAACTCTTTCGTTAATAATTGATCCATTCCAATCCTCCGTATTTAACCTTTTATCATAAATCGGCTTTTGACACCCATAACAACATCTGTTTTTACTACATGTTGTATATAGTATTATATCCAGATACAATATATATGTCAAATTAAAACGTAAGGATTTTTTTAAATGATTTATGACCT
>ENA-UOOI01003848-UOOI01003848.1-fermentation-metagenome-genome-assembly--contig:-NODE-3848-length-10664-cov-26.557263_pt1 | contig 10664 bp, 10 predicted proteins | sample MGYA00245779_ERZ724027 | MGnify/ENA primary metagenome ERZ724027 (study PRJEB28704, sample SAMN03018318) | fermentation metagenome | biome: anthropogenic terrestrial biome; feature: soil...
GGAATTTCTTACCAAAAGAATAAAATTTATTATCTTTCGAAAAAAATAACAATTGAATAAAACCATTCTTTGCTCTATGTTGATTACAACAACAAACACTATTGAAGGAAAGCACATTGTTGCATATTATGGGATCGTTAGCGGAGAAACCATTATCGGTGCCAATATTGTAAGGGATTTTTTTGCTTCCATTACGGATGTAATTGGAGGACGTTCCGGAGGTTACGAGAAAGTTTTGCGCGAAGCGAAAGATATTGCGTTGCAGGAAATGAGTGAACAAGCCCGGAGAATGGGTGCAAATGCCATTCTGGCGGTCGACATCGACTACGAAACCATCGGCAACAACGGCAGCATGCTGATGGTTTCAGCATCGGGAACAGCAGTGAAGGTAGAGTAACAAGACCCGTCATTTAGAAACCAACTGTCAGTTGCACACACTTCAAAAATAAAGCGGGACCTCTGTCCTTTACTGGTTCCGGGGTAAATATTCTCCCGATTTTTGTTTGAAAACTTTTCACAAACAAAACAGCAGTTTTGACGACAAACACAACATAATTAGACAAATGAAAACGACAACAAAATTATTTTTTACAGCCATTATTACTCTGAGTTTCATATCTTCTGCGGATGCGCAGGATTGGGCAAATTTAACGCGTTTCAAAGAAGACAATGCGAAAATAGGGATGCCAAGGACGTGTGACGACCGTGTGGTTTTTATGGGCAACTCCATCACACAGGGATGGATAGAGAAAGTACCGAAATTCTTTGAAAACAGACCTTACATTAACCGGGGTATAAGCGGACAAACCACACCTCAAATGCTTGTCCGTTTCCGCCAGGATGTGATAAACCTTTATCCGAAAGTAGTGGTTATTCTTGCTGGAACAAACGATATTGCCGGAAACACCGGGCCTTCAACACTAGAGATGATCGAAGACAACATCCATTCTATGACTGAACTTGCACAGTCCAACGGAATTCAAGTAGTGCTTTGCTCTGTTCTTCCTGCATTTGATTATAAATGGAAACCCGGCCTTGAACCCGCCGGAAAAATTGTAGAACTGAACCGCAGGATAAAAAAATATGCAGAAACACACGGTGCGGTTTATTGCGACTACTTTTCAGCTATGGCCGATGAGCGAAACGGATTACCTGAAAGCTTATCAGGCGATGGTGTACATCCTAACCCAGAAGGATATGCCCTTATGGCTCCCATTGCCGAGACAGCAATTGCCCGTGCCTTGTTGATGTGGAAAGATAGTCCGAAAAGGAAATACTGATTTAACTTACAACCTACGAATATCAAGTTGAAAACCCGGACTTTGAGTCTTTCAGAAGAGAGATTTATTCCTACGTTTTGACTCTTTGTTTATATAAATATGAAAATTCTTGCAGACGCGCATATTCCTTATCTAAAAGGCATTGCCGAACAGTTTGGCGAAGTGGAATACTTGCCGGGAAACCAATTCACAAAAGAAGCTATTAGCGATAAAGACGCACTTATTGTACGTACGGTTACTCATTTTGGAAAAGATATTCTTGAGGGAACCGGTGTAAAACTAATTTGCTCCGCTACGATCGGCTTCGACCATATCGACACCCGATATTGTGATGCAAAAGGCATTACCTGGCGCACAGCCCCGGGTTGTAACGCCAACTCAGTGGAACAATACGTAACAGCCTCGCTCTTGTATTTGGCAGATAAATACGGATTCAGTTTAAAAGAAAAATCAATAGGAATTATTGGTGTGGGCAATGTGGGTAGTAAAGTGGAGACGGCTTGCCGAAAACTGGGAATGCGTGTATTACTAAATGACCCACCGCGGGAAGAGAGGGAAGTCGGACAAAAATCCGGAGGAATGGAAAAATCTGTTTTTGTGGATCTGGAAACGGTAAAAAAAGAAGCAGATATCATCACCCTGCATACACCATTGACAAAGTCCGGGAAACACAAAACCTATCATCTGGCGGACGAATATTTCTTTGACACACTGGATAAAAAGCCGTTTGTCATCAATTCATGCCGCGGAAGTGTGGTGGATAACACAGCCATGAAAAAAGCGTTGAAAACAGGAAAAATTACTGGAACCGTAATTGATTGCTGGGAAAATGAACCCGATATCGACCGGGAACTATTACAGATGGCCGACATCGCCACACCACATATCGCCGGATATTCGGCTGACGGCAAATGGACAGCAACCAAAATGTCGCTTGAAAACCTGAACGAGTTTTTTGAACTAGATGTCTATCCAATAAAATTAATGCAGCTTCCTCAGCCGAATAATCCGGTTATTGACTTAAGGGAGGTTGAACCGGATCATCAATTGGCTTATGCAGTCTGGCAAACCTATAACCCCATGATGGAAACAATGAATCTGAAAGCAGATCCCGATAAATTCTACTGGTTTCGATCCAATTATCCGCTGCGCAGGGAATACGGAGCTTACGAAGTAAAAAATGCAGACCCAGGGGTTGTTCCTATCTTAAAACAACTCGGGTTTGATGTATAATCAACCCGGCAATTTTCACGTCGATGGATATTTCTAAAAAATACCTAAATGTGGTCGGTTTATTTTTTGATATCACAGAAAAAAGGTAATTTTGTTGTATATTGTTTCAAATTATCCAGGATAGAGAGTAAGTGAGTATAATGATGGATAATGCGATTATCTCTTTTGGAAAATTCAATAAACAAAAAATAAAAATCAATCGGAAAATGAGAAAAATTTCTTTTTATGCTCTGCTCGCCGGGCTTGTTTTTGCTGCTGTATCGTGCAGCAATTTAAAGCCTCTTTCACAATCAAACTTCAATGCAACCCCATCTCCCTTAGAAACTGTTGGCAACAGTGTGCCCGTAACCGTTAACGGAACTTTCCCCGAGAAATGGTTCAACAAAAATGCAACCGTAAAAATTACTCCAGTATTGAAATATGCCGGTACCAAAGAATCCTACGGATCTGCTCAGGCTTACCAGGGAGAAAACGTTTCAGGGAACGCCATTGAAATTCCGTATAACCGTGGGGGAAACTTCAACATGAGTTTCACCTTTCCCTATCAACCCGACATGCTGACTTCGGAACTTTTTATGCGTTTTGATGCCAAAATCAAAAATAAATCCGTAAAACTTCCCGAGGTAAAAGTAGCCGACGGTATCGTTGCCACTTCGGCGCTGGCAAGTGCTCAGACAACCGCTCCATCTGTTGCCGATGATGGCTTTCAACGCATCATAAAGCAGACACAGGACGCTAACATTCATTTCGTTATCCAACAGGCAAATATTCGTTCATCCGAAACAAACACGCAAGATATGCGTTCGTGGCAACAACGGGTTCAGGATGCATTCAACGATCCGCGCCAGAACGTAGACATTGAGATTTCTGCTTACGCATCGCCCGACGGAGGTCTTACGTTGAACGAAAGATTAGCTGCTCAACGTGAGAAGAACACGACACAATACCTGGAAGGTGAGCTGAAAAGAAGAAAGATTGATACCGATGTAAACGCCCGCTACACGGCACAAGACTGGGAAGGGTTCCGCCAATTGCTGGAAGCATCGGATCTACAAGATAAAGAGCTCGTATTAAGAGTTTTATCCATGTATCCCGATCCCGAAACACGCGAGCGTGAAATCAAAAACATCTCGTTTGTTTACAGTGATCTGGCATCAACCATCTTACCGCAGTTACGTCGTTCACGCATCACGGCAAACATCGAGATTATCGGAAAATCAGATGAAGAGATCATGGAATTCTGGCGTGCCAATCCTAAAAAACTGTCGGTGGAAGAATTGCTTTACGCTTCCACGCTCACCGATAACGATGCCGATAAAGAAAAAATTTATCAATACGTTACCGTAAATTTCCCGCAAGACTACCGGGGATGGAATAACATGGCTACCGCTTATTACCAGCGCGGCGAATACAATAACGCCAAACAGGCGTTAGACCGTGCAGCCCTGGTTTCACCCAACGCAGCCGAAGTGAATGTAAACAAAGCGCTATTCGCTATGATGGACGGAAATACACAATCGGCAAAAGAATTACTGGGCAGGTCATCAGGGGCAAACAACCTGGAGGCAGCTATGGGATTACTTTACCTTATGGAAGGTGATTATAATCAAGCTGTTGATGCTTTTGGAGATACAAAATCGAACAACGCCGCATTAGCGCAAATCCTTACAAAAAACTACAACGCTGCTGATATCACGCTGAAAGCTATTAAAAATCCTGATGCATTGACCTACTACCTGATGGCTGTCGTTGGATCGAGAACGAACAATTTCAACGATGTGATGACCAACCTTCGTTCCGCAATAACTATGGATAAAACAATGGCTACCAGAGCATTAAATGACCTGGAGTTTGCAAAATACAGGACAAATCAGGATTTCATGACTTTACTAAGATAAAATTTAAAACAGTTTCTTAAATATAACGATAAAATGGAGTGCCGGAAGCGCTCCATTTTTATTTTATTGTAAAAAATAAATTCATATTTGTAAAGAAACCGTAAAACCCGTACATTTGTTACGAAAATTTTATTATTCATGTTAAAAGAGAGTTATTATGCTTAAATCGTTGAGAGCTAAAATATTTTCCAGCTTTATGTTGCTCGTGCTGATGCTGGTAATTGCCGGAATTATGTCAATTATTGAGTTCAACAAGGTGGGAGTATCCATTAAGAATGTCATGGACGATAACTACAAATCCATTGAGCAGACCAAACAAATGTTGGACGCGTTAGAAAGGGAAGACAGCGGCTTGTTGATGTATCTGATGGGAAACCGGGAAATGGGAAGCCAAACTATTAATACGGCCTATTCAGCAATACAGGATGCCATTAAAATAGCCCAAAATAACATTACCGAAAAAGACGAAGATAAATACATCAATAATATTATAAAAAAATACGAAGAATTTCATACTTCCGTTAAGCAAACCACCGATACCAGCGAACAATTAACATTGGAAGAAAAAAACGAAATATACCTCCAAAACCAGCAATTGTTCTTTTCAGCAAAGAAAGCCATCAATGAGTTGATGCAACTTAACCAGGAAGGGGTTTACAAACAAACAAACACGATGAAAGAAAACTCGAAAAGGGCGATGATGCCAGCCATTGTATCTATTGTCGCTGCCATCGTTTTCGCTTTATTACTTAATTTCTTCATATCCGAATATTTTATTCGTCCAATCAATCGGCTTATCGATGGAGTAAAATCATTTTACCCGGAAAAAGGCATAATAAATAGTGGCATCAAGTCAAACGACGAAATTAAACGCTTAGAAACCGAAACGAATAACCTTATCGGAAGATTGCTGCGTTTAAAAAATCAATCGAAATGAGAGTCAGCGTCATTGCAAAATATTTAGGTTTTGTGTTGTTATTCAATGCATTATTTATGTATATCTCTGCCGTTATTTCCATTTTTTTAAGAGAAACTTCTATAACCCCCTTACTGTATAGCGCTATCTTATGTACAATTGTAGGAGTATTTCCACAAATCTTTGTAGAAAAAACAGAGGAACTAAAGCCCCACGAAGGAATTGCAATTAGCGTTTTAGGATGGATATTAACATGTATCGTAGGCTCAATTCCATATTTTATGTGGGGCGGTGAATTCACCTTAACGAATGCCATTTTCGAAAGTACTGCCGGTTATACAACTACCGGATCGACCATTCTTACCAACATTGAAATGTTGCCCAAAGGTCTTTTGTTCTGGCGATCGGCAACACATTTTATTGGAGGAATGGGAATTATCTTGTTTGTGTTATTGATTCTCCCCAATGCCAAAGCAGCGCGGACTAGTATATACAGGTCTGAAGTATCTGGGCTCTCCATGTTAAATTTTCAGATGCGAATGCGGGAAATTGTACGTATTATCGGCATAGTCTATGCGAGTCTGATACTTGCTGAAACAATTATTTTATGGGCACTGGGAATGACCTTTTTCGATGCCATTTGCCATTCATTCGGAACACTGGCAACTGGCGGTTTCTCTACTAAGAATACTAGCATCGCCTTTTACAACAATATTTGGATAGAAATCACCATTTCCTTTTTTATGTTGTTGGGAGGTATGCATTTTGGACTTATATACGCTACCATAACAGGTAGGAAACAAAATCTTTTTACTTCTGACGTTGTTAAAACTTATTTAGCCATTATTTTTATAGGCATCTTGTTTATTTCATTCAAACTCGTCAATGATCACGTATATAACTGGGGAGAGGCGTTTCGGCACGCATCATTTCAGGTAGTTTCGTTGGTTACTACTACCGGTTTTGCTACCGTGGATACGTCAGTTTGGCCCATGTTTACCATTGTTGTCCTTATCTATTTCTCCATTCAGTGCGCAATGATTGGTTCAACGACAGGTGGGTTAAAATTCGATCGGGTATACCTCTTTTTTCAAACATTTCTTAAACAAATTAAACAGACAAAACACCCTAACGCCGTTTATGTGTTGAAAATGGATAAGACCCTTATCAGCAGCGATATTGAACTACAATCAATGGTTTACATCATCGTTTATTTGGTCATTCTTCTAATTTCTACTCTGGCATTATCAGCCATGGATATCGATCTAATTACATCCTTTTCAGGGTCTGTCGCCACTCTAGGCACTATTGGCCCGGGATTTGGGAAAACAATCGGATCGATGGGAAACTTCTCGACTTTGCCCGATGCTGCAAAATACATTTTTTCGACTAATATGTTGTTGGGACGTTTGGAAATTATGAATGTGATTGTGTTGCTTGTTTCTCTAACAGATAAAAACAAATAAAATGACCCGTTGGGAAGTAATTGTAAAATATTTAGGATACGTGCTGTTATTTAACGCGTTTTTTTTCTATATTTCCGCCGCAATTTCATTCTTCCTTCACGAAAACTCGCTCACTCCGCTTCTATACAGTGCAGTGGTATGCACAATCCTTGGCTCTTTTCCACAGATATTTGTGGAAAGAATTGAAGAAATCAACTTCCGAGAAGGATTGGCAATCAGCGTTTTAGGATGGATTCTAACCTGCTTTGCCGGGGCGGTACCCTATTTCATGTGGGGCGGCGAATTCACATTTGCCAATGCCCTTTTCGAAAGTGTTTCTGGATATACCACTACCGGGGCAACCATTTTGAGAGATGTAGAAGCATTGACCAAGGGATTGTTGTTTTGGCGGGCATCCACACATTTTATTGGCGGTGTGGGAATCATTCTGTTTGTTCTATTGATTTTACCCAGTGCCACCGGTACAAGATCGAGTATTTACAACTCGGAACTATCCGGATTGTCTAAATTAAACTTTAAAATGAGAACACGCCAAATAGCGCGTGTTATCGTCGTTGTCTATCTTAGCCTGATCATTATCGAAATTGCACTTCTTTGGGTATTGGGTATGAATTTCTTTGATGCTATCTGTCATGCTTTTGCAACAGTGGCAACGGGTGGTTTTTCAACCAAAAACTTAAGCGTGGCATATTACGACAGTGTTTGGATAGAAGTCGTCATTATGACATTCATGCTGTTGGGGAGCATTCATTTCGGATTATTGTACGGTACCGTAACGGGGAACAAAATGAATGTATTCACGTCAAAGTCCGTCAGGACTTATATAGGTTTAATGTTTTTGGGAATCATTGTTGTTGCTGCAAAGTTAACCAACGACGGGTTTTACTCGTGGTGGACATCCCTCCGGTACGCTTCGTTTCAAGTAATATCTCTGGGAACAACTACCGGCTTTGCTACTGTGGACACTCCAAACTGGCCGATACTTACCATTATCATTATCATGTATTTTACGATTCAGTGTGGAATGGTCGGCTCCACGTCAGGAGGATTAAAATTTGATCGTGTATTGCTCTTTTATCAATCACTGAAACGGCAGATAAAACTTGTCTTGCATCCGAGCGGCGTATATATTACGAAACTGGAGAATGTCGTCATCAGCACCGAAATGGAGTTACAAACTGCCATTTTCTTTATTCTTTATCTGGTTACGCTGTTTGTTACGGCTCTCTTGCTCTCCAGCATGAATGTCGATGGTATGACTTCCATATCGGCTTCCATTGCTACAATTGGTAATGCCGGACCTGGTTTTGGAAAAGTAAGTTCACTTGGAAATTACTCATCCATCCCCGATGCGGGAAAATATGTTTTATCGATAAACATGCTGTTGGGACGTCTTGAAATTATTAACGTCTTTGCCTTGTTTACGGTGTTAACCTACAAAAAATAACCGTTTTCTGGGAAGAAAAATGTATCTTTGCACCCTATTCAATGGTTATTTAGCTTCGTTGAAATTCGCTACGCATTATTCAACAGTAATTAATTGCGGCAAACAAATGTTCACCGGAACAACAAATTTCCATTAAATTGAAAATTGCCCTTAGGCATATTTACTGAATTACAATCGAATTACAACTGAATGAACATGAACTTTGTAGAAGAACTTCGTTGGCGAGGCATGATCCACGATGTGATGCCCGGAACGGAAGAACAGTTATTGAAAGAACAAACGTCGGGGTACCTGGGAATTGACCCCACAGCCGACTCTCTCCATATCGGACACTTAGTGGGCGTGATGATGCTGAAACACCTGCAACGCTCGGGACATACACCAATAGCGCTTGTTGGCGGAGCCACAGGAATGATCGGTGACCCATCGATGAAATCGGCAGAACGTAACCTATTGGACGAAAACACCTTGCGGCATAACCAGGAAGCGATAAAAAAACAACTGGCCAAATTCCTCGATTTTGAAAGCGATATTCCCAACAAAGCTATTTTGGTAAACAATTACGACTGGATGAAGAATTTTTCGTTCCTTTCGTTTATTCGCGATATCGGCAAGCACATCACGGTTAATTACATGATGGCGAAAGATTCCGTAAAGAAACGTCTGAGCGGTGAAGCCAGTGAAGGCATGTCCTTCACCGAATTTTCTTACCAGTTGATGCAAGGATACGACTTCCTTCACCTGTATCGTGAGTACGGATGCCGCTTGCAAATGGGTGGAAGCGATCAATGGGGTAACATCACTACCGGGACCGAACTTATCCGCCGGATTGCAGGCGGAGAAGCTTTTGCGCTGGTTTGTCCACTCATTACTAAAGCCGACGGCGGAAAATTCGGTAAAACCGAAAGCGGAAATGTATGGCTGGACAGCCGTTATACGACACCTTACCAGTTCTATCAGTTCTGGCTGAACGTGAGCGATGCCGATGCCGAAAAATATATCAAGATTTTCACGGCATTATCGAGGGAAGAGATTGAATCTCTGGTGGCAGAGCAACAGTCTGCCCCGCATTTGCGCCCGTTGCAGAAACGTCTGGCAGAGGAAATCACCGTTATGGTTCACAGTCGTGAAGACTACGACATGGCCGTTAGTGCATCGGAAATTCTTTTCGGGAAATCCACCTCTCATGCCTTGCGTTCTATTGACGAAACCACCTTTCTTCAGGTTTTCGATGGGGTTCCCCAATTCAATATTTCAAGAAGTCTGCTTACTGAAGGTATAAAAGCGGTGGATTTATTAACAGAAACAGCTGCTGTTTTCCCGTCTAAGGGTGAGATGCGGAAAACCGTACAGGCCGGTGGTGTATCGATAAATAAAGACAAACTTGATGATTTTGAATTAGTTATAGATGAATCTCACCTTATTGCCGATAAATATATCCTGGCACAGCGGGGTAAGAAAAACTATTACCTGCTGATAGCCATATAACAATCGCTTTTCCCTGCCTGCATGGATAAAAAAAGGAGGTATCAATTCCAGGTTTCAGCCCAGCATATCGATTTTCAGAAAAAAGTATCATTGTCGTCTTTGTTTCATCTAATTTTAAAGACAGCTGGAAAAGATGCTGACAACAACGGGTTCGGTTTGCTGAAACTGCAATCGGATGACTACACGTGGGTCCTTTCACGCTTCGTCATGGATATGGAAAGGTTTCCACTGGAAAACGAAAACATAACCATTGAAACGTGGATTCAAGACGTGGGTGCAATGTTTACCACACGTAATTTTCGAATCACCAACGGTGAAGACCGGCTTATCGGTTACGTGTCATCTTCGTGGGCGGTAATTGATATGAAAACCCGACAGGGAGTTCTGTTGGACTCGTTAGCGTCACTGAACGCTTTTGTATGGCCGGAAACCATCCCCATAGGTGTCCCCACCCGTATTGCCAACGTCAAAGGAGACATCGCCAACCGTTTTGAAGTAAAATACAGTCACATCGATGTAAATTGTCATGCAAGCAGTCCGTTTTACATTCAATGGATAGCTGACTGCTTTTCGCTGGATTTTTACAGGAGGCATAAGTTAAAAAGATTTGAGATAAATTTTCTGAAAGAAATAACGTTCGGTGACACCGGAGTCGTTTACAGGGAATCGAAAGCTAAAAACGATTATCTTTTTCAACTGGTTACTTCGGAAAAAGGAATTTCCTGCCGTGCACGGATACAGTTTGAAGATGAGGGAAACTGCTGATTTGGATCCGGGAGTAAAAAACATCTCCCAAAAATTTGGTCATTTACAAATATTGTTATACTTTTGCACTGCTTTTCACGAAGCACATTAAGGATTGTCCTATGGTGTAATGGTAGCACTCCTGGTTTTGGTTCAGTCAGTCTAGGTTCGAATCCTGGTAGGACAACAATA
>ENA-UOOI01003850-UOOI01003850.1-fermentation-metagenome-genome-assembly--contig:-NODE-3850-length-10649-cov-3.179536_pt1 | contig 10649 bp, 3 predicted proteins | sample MGYA00245779_ERZ724027 | MGnify/ENA primary metagenome ERZ724027 (study PRJEB28704, sample SAMN03018318) | fermentation metagenome | biome: anthropogenic terrestrial biome; feature: soil; material...
TATAATGCCCCACAAGCACCGTTAGTGCCGTGGCTCCTTGAGTTTGCCATGGCACTAACGGTGCTTGTGGGGCATTATACGGAAGGCATATTGATTTTTGCCCTGCTGACCATAAACGCCGTAATAGGGTCCGCACAGTCGCGCAATTCGCAGAAAGCTGTTTCCCTTTTAAAAAAACGCCTGCAAATAAAAACAAAAGTTCTGCGCGGCGGGGAATGGGTGCTTAAGGATGCGAAGGAGCTTGTGCCGGGCGATATGCTTAACCTCAGGCTCGGCGACTTTGTCCCTGCGGACGTTTACGTGACGGAAGGCGAGGCGGCGGTTGATGCCTCCGCTTTAACGGGCGAATCGCTGCCGCTGGACGTTAGCCCAGCCGACGTGGTTTACTCGGGCTCCGTTGTAAAGCGCGGCGAAGTAAGGGCGGCCGTAGTAAACACGGCGCGCAATACGTACTTCGGGAAAACGGTTTCACTTGTGCAGGCGGCAAAGCCTGCTTCAAAGCAGCAGAAGGTTATGTTCAGCATAGTAAAGTACATGATGTACCTCGGCGTATGCGCTTCGGCGGTGATTACGTGCTATGCCCTTATAATCCATAAAGACGTCATGTCGATTATGTCGCTTATTATAGTTTTTCTCATGGGCGCCGTACCTGTCGCGCTGCCGGCGGTTATGACCATAGTTCAGGCGGTGGGCGCTGTGGACCTGTCGAAAAAAGGCGTGCTTGTCACCCGCCTTGATTCACTTGAGGACGCGGCGTCCATAGACACCTTTTGCTTTGACAAAACAGGCACCGTCACACAAAACCGGCTTTCGGTAACGGAGTGCCGCGCTTTCGGGGATTTCGGTAAAGAAGATGCCCTGCGCTTTGCCGCGCTTGCCTCAAACGCCGACGAAATGGATGCCATAGATACCGCGGTGCTGCGGTATGCTGCATCGGAAAAAATCTCCATGGACGGCTGCCGGCAGCTTTCGTACCTTCCGTTCAGCCCCGCCGGCAAACGCACTGAGGCGGCGGCTGAAATCAACGGGAAAACGTGCAGGGTGTTTAAAGGCGCCCTGCAGGTGATTTTTTCCCTCTGCTGTATTGAACCTGAAATAAAGGAGGCGGCCGGCAAGGCCGTAAATGAATTTTCCGCAAAAGGCTACCGCACTATTGCCGCCGCGGTGCGGTGCGGCGGCGCAAAAGCATGCCGCTTTGCCGGACTGCTCGCGCTGTCGGACCCGCCGAGGGAGGACTCAGCAGAAATGATAGGCAGGATAAAAGGGCTCGGCATACGCCCATTAATGCTTACGGGGGACAATATTGCCATTGCCCGTGAGATTTCAGGACGGGTGGGCATAGGCCCGCGCATACGAAGCGCAAAGGAGCTTCATAGCCTTGACCGCGCCGGTAAAATAAAACTTATAGACAGCTGTGACGGTTTTGCCGAAGTTTACCCCGAGGATAAATTTAAAATAGTGCGCCTTCTGCAGGAGGAGGGCCATATGACAGGCATGACGGGGGACGGCGTCAATGACTCGCCGGCTCTTAAGCAGGCCGAGCTCGGCACGGCGGTAAGCGCCGCGACCGACGTCGCCAAAGCCTCTGCAAGCGTTGTCCTTACTAAGCCGGGGCTAAGTGAAATAATAGATACCGTAATGGTTAGCCGCCAGACATACCAAAGGATGCTGACATGGGTTATAAATAAAATAACTAAAGTGGTTGAGGTAGTGTTCCTTTTTACAGCGGGCTATTTTTGGATGCAAAACATGCTTATCTCACTGCTTGGCATGTCGCTGCTTGTGTTTGCGAACGACTTTGTCACGATGGCGATAGCATCCGACAACGTCAGGGCGGCGTCTGTTCCGGATACATGGAAAATGAAAAATATTGTTTTGGCATCTTCATGCCTTGGGGTGCTTTTTGCTTTGGAAGACCTGCTTGTAGCTTATATAGGAGTATATAAATTTAATCTCCCTTATGAAGCGCTCTGCACGTTAGTCATGCTGAGCCTTGTTTTCAACACGCAGTTCAGGATACTGACAGTGCGTGAGCGCAGGCACTTCTGGTCGTCCAAACCAAGCGCGCAGCTGCTCGGCATCAGCCTTGCGGCGATTGCCGCATTCGTTTTTATAGGCGGCACGGGGGTGCTCGTGCCGGCGCTCGCCTGGCGGCAGATAGGGGCCCTGCTCTGTGTCGGCGTCTGCTTTATGGTGCTGGTGGATTTTATCAAGTGCAGGCTGTTTAGCACTTTCCATGTTTGAACGAATTACGGTTAAAAGGCATAAAAAGCGGCTCCGTTTCACTGCTTTTACAGCGGGAACGGAGCCGCTTTTTGTGGGCGGCGCGCCGTATTTTAAGCGGCGCCTTCCATAACGCCGGACAAAGTGCAAAAAATATCAGAGGGAAAAGTACCTGACTCCGGCCTCAAAGATTTTTTGGTCTTTTTCGCCCGGAACGTTTTTGTAGAGGTCGGCGCCTTTCCTTTCAGAGTGCCCCATCTTGCCGAGGATACGGCCGTCTGGGCTTGTTATGCCTTCTACCGCGCATACAGAGCCGTTGGGGTTCCACTCTATGCTGCCGTCCGGTTCGCCGTTCGGGGCGACGTACTGCGTTGCTATCTGCCCGTTCTCGGCAAGGCGCTTTATCATGGCGCTGCTTGCGGCGAAACGCCCTTCGCCGTGCGAAACCGGCACGGTGAATATTTCACCCGGGTTTGCAAAAGCAAACCACGGTGATTTGACGGAGGTTACGCGAGTGTACACCATACGTGAAACGTGGCGGCCGAGCGTGTTGAAAGTAAGCGTCGGGGCGCTCTCCGACGGTGCGGTTATCTCGCCGTAGGGCACGAGGCCGAGCTTTATAAGCGCCTGGAAGCCGTTGCATATGCCGAGCATAAGCCCGTCGCGCTTTTGCAGCAGCTCACAGACGGCTTCGGACACGAGCGGGTTTTTAAACGCGGTGGCTATGAACTTTCCGGAGCCGTCAGGCTCGTCGCCGCCGGAAAAGCCCCCAGGTATCATTATTATCTGCGAGCATTTTATTTCTTCCGCCATTTTTTCAATGCTTTCGGTTATGCCGGCGGGGGTGAGGTTGTTTATGACGAGGGTGCTTGTTTCGGCGCCGGCCTTTTCAAACGCGCGCGCACTGTCGTACTCACAGTTAGTACCGGGGAAAACAGGTATGAAAACGTGCGGCTTCACTGCTTTTATGCGCGGGGCGCGCGTGTTGCGTTCCATGTACAGCGGTATGTCTTCTACAGGCTGGGTGTCGGCCTTTGCCGGGAATATTTTTTCGAGGGTGCCGCGCCATGCGCTTATAAGCTCGTCTGCCGGAAGCCTTGCGCTGCCGACTGTAACAAAAGGCTCCGACGATGTAACGCCAAGCTCCGTAAAGCTGAGCGCTGTATCCGGTATGCCTGATGAAAGTTCCGCGACTATGTCTCCGGCCGCCGGCGCGAACAGCAGTTTTTCATCCAAAGCTCCGTCGGAGAAGGTAAACCCGGCTTTGTTGCCGAAGCACATGCGCGCGACAGCCGCGCCGGCGCCGCCCTCTTTAACTACGGAGGCTGAGATGATGTCGCCGCTGCTTATTAACCTATATATTTCTTTATAATAAACTTTAAGCTTTTCCCAGTCTGGGAGCAGGCTGCTTTTATCTTCCGGTACGTGGAAAAGCACTGCCGTTGAACCGGCCTTTTTAAACGCCGCGGAAACAGTCCTGCTTGCTTTTGTCATACATACGGCGAAACTGACAAGCGTCGGCGGGACGTTGAGTTTTTCAAATGTGCCGCTCATGCTGTCTTTGCCGCCTATGGCTGGCAGCCCGAGGCCGAACTGCGCCGAAAGCGCGCCTAAAAGTGCCGCGGCGGGCTTGCCCCAGCGTTTCGGGTCGCCTGTCATGCGTTCGAAGTATTCCTGGAACGTAAGCCTGCTTTTAAGCGGGTCGGCGCCTGCTGCAGCAAGCTTTGAGAGGCTTTCGGTTACGGCCCACGCAGCCCCGTGAAACGGTGAAAAACGTGATATGCCGGGTATAAAACCGTATGCCATCGCAGTTGCGTCGTCGGTTTCGCCTTTTTCGGCGGGAATTTTCGCAACCATGGCTTCCTCAGGGGTAAGCTGGTATTTACCGGCAAACGGCATTAAGACCGTGGCGGCTCCAATGCTTGAGTCAAAGCGCTCTGAAAGCCCTTTCTGGCAGCACACCTCAAGGCGCGCGAGGTTTGCTTCGAAAGCTTTTTCGAGCGGCATGCCGCGCAGGCAGGCGGGGACTTTTTCCCTGTAGTTGCCGTCGGGCGAGACGGGCGTTATATCCGCATCGGCGTGCTGTGTAACACCGTTTGTGTTTAAAAACGCGCGCGTCATGTCCACTATGGTTTTCCCGCGCCATTTCATTCTAAGCCTTGGCTCTTTTGTAACCGTAGCTACGGCTGTCGCGTTAAGGTTCTCTTTTTCGGCGGCGGCGATGAATTCTTCAACGTCGCCGGGCGACAGGACAACCGCCATGCGTTCCTGCGACTCTGAGATGGCAAGCTCGGTGCCGTCAAGGCCTTTGTATTTTTTTGGCACCATATCAAGGTCTATGTCAAGGCCGTCCGCAAGCTCGCCTATGGCTACGCTTACGCCGCCGGCGCCGAAGTCGTTGCAGCGCTTTATCATGCGAACGGCGTCACGGTTCCTGAAAAGCCGCTGTATTTTCCTTTCGGTAGGCGGGTTGCCCTTCTGCACTTCGGCGCCGCAAACGTTTATGGACTCCGCCGTATGCGCTTTGGAGGAGCCGGTAGCGCCTCCGCAGCCGTCGCGCCCTGTAGCGCCGCCCAAAAGGACGACTGTGTCGCCCGGGAGCGGCTCTTCGCGTACGACGTTTTCCTTTGGTACCGCGCCTATGACAGCGCCTATTTCCATGCGCTTTGCCACGTATCCGGGGTCGTACAGCTCGGTTACCTGCCCTGTGGCAAGCCCTATCTGGTTGCCGTAGGAGCTGTAGCCCTGCGCGGCGCCGGTGGTGATTTTGCGGGTGGGCAGCTTGCCGGGCAGCGTTTTGCTTACGGGCACGCGCGGGTCGCCTGAACCTGTGACGCGCATTGCCTGGTACACGTAAGCCCTGCCCGAAAGCGGGTCGCGGATAGCGCCGCCGAGGCATGTGGCCGCACCGCCGAAAGGCTCTATCTCGGTGGGGTGGTTGTGCGTTTCGTTTTTAAACTGGACGAGCCACTTTTCGGTTTTGCCGCCTATAGTGACAGGTACTTCGATGGAGCAGGCGTTTATTTCATCGCTTACGTCGAGGTCGGGTACGAGGCCGCGCTTTTTAAGCAGCTTTCCGCCTATAGTAGCCATATCCATGAGGGAGACCGGCCGTTCGGTGCCTTTGCCGTACAGCTCGTCCCGCGCGGAAAAATAATCTCCGAGCGCTTTTTCTATCGCACTGCTTACGGGGGACTTTTCTATTTTTATATGGCCGAGTTCAGTCAGGAAAGTTGTGTGGCGGCAGTGGTCGCTCCAGTACGTGTCTATGACGCGCAGCTCAGTTACCGTAGGGTCGCGCTTTTCTTTAGCAAAGTAGCTTTGGCAGAATTTAAGGTCGCCGAAGCTCATGGCAAAGCCCATGCGTTTGCGGTAAGCTTTAAGGCCTTTGTCGCTGAGGGAGATGAACCCGTCTGCGGCCTCTACGTCAGGCGGCACGTCTGCGGGCACGTCAAGCGATGCGGGCTTTTCAAGCGAAGCAAGCCTGCTTTCGACCGGATTTATCATATATTTTTCGATTGTCTCAAGCTCGCCGGGCTTAAGGCTGCCCTTTATGGCGACAAGTTTAGCGGAAACCACCTGCGGGCGTTCTTTTTGGGTCAGTATCTGTATGCACTGCGCGGCGGAGTCGGCGCGCTGGTCATACTGGCCGGGCAGGTATTCCATAGCGAAGACAGCGTAGCCTTCAGGGACGGGGTACGTTTCCCCGTAAACGGTGTCCCTGTTAGGCTCGGAAAAAATCGTGCTTTCGGCCGCCTCGAATTCTTCGTTTGAGATACCCGACAGGTCGTACCTGTTTATGATTTTCAAGTCCTCTATAGAAGTCAGCCCAAGGTTTTCGCAAAGGTCGTCTTTTATTTGCCGCGCTTCAATGTCGAAGCCTGGCTTTTTTTCCACAAATACACGGATTACGTCAGACATTTCTACCCCCGTCCCGCCGGCACGCCGGCTGAATAATCGATTGAAATTTACTACTGAAACAGTATACCATATTGTCCGTATTATAAAAAGATATGTCCGCAGTTTTGTTGGCGTGAATCTGCGCGGCTAAAAAATGGAAAGGCCCCCGCGCCGCGGGGACCTTTTCAGTTTAAACAGCGTTATAAGACACGGTTTCGCCGATAGCTTTGCGCGAGGAGTGGTTCTCGCCCGGCACTGCATCTCCGGCAGGGTAACCGACAGGGAAAAACGCAACGGGGACGATGTTTTCCGGAAGTGAAAACTCCAGCCGCACGGCCTTTGGGTCAAAGCTGCCTACCCACGTGCCGCCGAGGCCGAGGTCGGCGGCCTCGAGCATCATGTGCACCGTTACGATGGCTGCGTCAACGCAGCCCATGTCTTTGCCGTCGCACGAACGCTTCCAGCTGCTGCTTTTGTCGTAGCAGACTAAAAGTACCGCCGGCGCGCCGAAACCGTAGCGCGTGCATTTTTTTACTTTTTCAAGTGAGGCCTTTTCGTTTATGACTATGATTTTCTGCGGCTGGTTGTTGCAGGCCGTAGGCGCAAGGCGGCCTGCCTCAAGTATTTTGCCGAGCTTTTCTTCCTCTACGGGCCTGTCTGAAAATTTCCGCACGGAATAACGCTTTTTTGCAAGGTCTAAAAAATCCACATGGAGCACCTTCCTTAAGTTTTAATGTTACCGCCGCCGCTCGGCGGACGGTTTTATTGCCTATATTATAGCATAATTATAACATACCGAAATTTAAATTATATATTGTTTATCAGGCGCTGTTTCCGCCGTTTTAGCGGGACGCAGAAAAAATTATATAAAATTCTACTTATTTATGTAATTATTTTACTTAAATATTGACATACAATGGATTTGATGGTAGAATTCGTACTGTAAGCGTATGCTTATGCGGCTTTGAGGCGATGAAGCATACGATAATGTTTCGTAACGTATCGAAATTTATTGTATTTTAGCATAATAAACGTTATTTTATCGGCTAATAATACAAAAAAAGCATAATATATATGCATTATTTATAAATATTGACAATCTGAAAATAGCGTGTTATAATATATATGCTGAGAAGTTTACCGGCATTATCGAAAGCGTGTGTGCTGCTTTCGAAATATGTCAGCAACCTTTTTCGAGGCGGTACATAGACCGGCCTGCGGCATCGGCTTTTTAGCGATGTTTTCCATGCGCTTAAGGCCGCGGCCTAACGCTGGGGGCGGTACCCTTTGAAGTCAGCATTTTTAGTTTTAAGCTTTCCGTCTCAATTCCATCTCTTTTCACAATGGCAGCTAAGCCGAACGCGGGTTTAGCTGCTGCTTTTTTTGCCGTTAACCTGCCGCCGCGCGCGGTTTCGCCATATTTAACGTTTATTGTGCGGTATGATGAAGCCGCCATCATTCCCATGTGTTATTTAATTTTTAATATTCTTGATATAATATGATAATGGCAGGCATTTCTAAACGACGATATTGGGAAGGGACGTACCGTTGGATTTTTTAACGATTGGACTCGGCAAAGCGGTTCCCGCCTTGCTGTATTTTTTAAGGGTACTTGTACCCGTTATAACAGCCGTCACCATGTGCGGGTGCTTTTCTTCGCTTAAACTCGGCAGAAGGAAAGAGGACCCCGTCATAGTTTTGAAAAACACCATGACCCACGGGATAATCCCCGTGCTGTACTGGGAAAATTCCATAGGGCGCAGCAGAAGCTGCGACATAGTCCTGCGCGACTCGACCGTTAGCCGCGACCACGCGGTGCTTATGCGCAGGGAGAGCGGCTGGATAGTGACGGACACAGGCTCAAAGTCGGGTACTTTTGTAAACGGCAGGAAGATAAAGTCGGCCACCCCGGTCATGCCCGGCGACGTTATAACCATGGGTTCAACGTCACTGTCACTCAGCAGGACTGCCGACGTAAAGGGGCTTAAGCTGAAAAAGCCCTACCGCAGGCAGGCGTCAAGCCCGGCGGCGCTGCTTTTTTCGGCGTCGGCAGTACAGCTGATGCTCTGCGTGCAGCTCTGCCTTGCCGGCGAAAAGGCCAGCCCGGAGCCTTTGCTACCGTTCTGTGCCGTCTTTGTCATGGAGTGGGGCATGTACTTCTACTCGGTTAAGCTCCTCGGCCGCGTCAGCTTCGAGCTTGAGACGGTGGCTTTCCTGCTTTGCGGGATAGGCGTCATGCTCATAGCGGGGACGGGTGTTAAGAACTCGTACACGCAGCTCGCGGCAATGCTGCTCGGCGTTATACTTTTTTGCGTTATGATATGGTTTTTGGGCGACCTCGGCCGTGTTATGCGCTGGCGTATAGTGATAGGCGCGCTCGCGGTGCTGCTGTTCGCCGCGAACCTTGTGCTCGGAAAAGAGCACAACGGCTCGAAAAACTGGATATATTTAGGGAACGTAAGCGTACAGCCGTCGGAATTTATAAAGATAGCCTTTGTATTTGTCGGCGCGTCTACGCTGGACAGGCTCCAGACGGCTAAAAACCTTACGGGCTTCATAGCTTTCTCGGCCATCTGCCTTGGCGCGCTTTTCCTTATGAAGGATTTCGGGACGGCGTGCGTATTTTTTGTGACGTTCCTCATTATAGCCTTCATGCGCTCCGGCAGTTTACGCACCATAGCGCTTATATGCGCCGTGGCCGTTTTCGGGGCTTTCCTCATACTCAAGTTTAAACCTTATGTTGCGAAGCGCTTTGCCGTGTGGGGGCACGTGTGGGACGACCCCGGCGGCGCGGGGTACCAGCAGACGCGCGTGCTCAGCTACGCGGCATCGGGCGGGCTTTTCGGCACAGGGCTTGGAAAGGGCTTTTTAAAAAACGTATTTGCCGGCAGCAGCGACCTTGTTTTCGGCATGATATGCGAGGAACTCGGGCTTGCCCTTGCCGCGGTGGTGGTTTTGTCGATAGCGATGCTCATGTTTTACGCACGCTCTGACGTTACGCGCAGCCGCTCGACGTTTTACTCCATCTCAGCGTGCGCGGCGGCAGGCATAATGCTTTTTCAGACGTGCCTCAACGTCTTCGGAGCGACCGACGTACTGCCCATGACCGGCGTTACCCTGCCGTTTATAAGCCTCGGCGGTTCGAGCATGGTATCGGTGTGGGGGCTGCTTGCCTTTATCAAGGCAAGCGATGAAAGGACTTACGCGGCAAGGAGGAAAAGAAAATGAAAACCACCGGCAGGCGTTCACTTATCCTTTATATACTTGGCGCCGCGTTCCTTTTCGGGCTTGGGGTTTTCCTTTACGGTTTCGCGACGCAGGGCGGCATGTGGGCCGTGCAGCCTTTTAACAAATATATAACGACCGGCGTTTCATCACAGGGGAAGATCCTTGACAGGAACGGCACCGTGCTTGCGGAAAGCAAAAACGGCAAGCGGGTTTACAGCAGCGATGAAACGACGAGGCGCGCAATGCTCCATGCCGTGGGGGACACGACCGGATATATTTCCACGGGAGTACAGTATAATTACCGCGCGGAGCTTTCGGGCTACAACGGCATTATGGGGCTTGTAACGCCAAACGGCAAAGCGGGCGGCGACGACATAACCCTTACGCTTGACAGCTCGCTCTGCAGGCTCGCTAAAAAAGAACTCGGTTCGCGAAACGGCGCCGTGGCCGTCTATAACTATAAAACCGGCGAAATGCTTTGCATGGTGAGCACGCCTGACTTTGACCCGGAAAACGTTCCTTCGGATATAAACACAAACAGCAAGTACAAGGGCGCCTACCTTAATAAAGTCATGTCGGCGCAGTACACTCCCGGCTCAATCTTCAAGGTTGTTACCGCCGCAGCCGCCATAGAGAACTTTTCGGATATCGACAGCCGCACATGGGACTGCAGCGGAAGCATAACCGTCAACGGCAACAAGATAACGGACATAAAGGCTTACGGCAGACTGCACTTTAAGGATGCTCTCGCAAAGTCGTCAAACGTGGCCTTTGCGGAAATGGCAATGGAGTTAGGGGCGGAAAAGATGACTGCCGAGGCAAACGCCATGGGCTTTAACAGCAGCTTCAGCCTTGACGGCATAAATGCCTCAAAGAGTGTTTACAACGTGGACGGCGCCGAGAAAAACGAACTTGGCTGGTCGGGGGTCGGCCAGTACACAGACCTCGCAAGCCCTTACCATATGCTCGTCCTTATGGGCGCTGTTGCCAACGGCGGCACGCCTGTTATGCCATATGTTATAAAAAATATAACAACGCCTTACGGTACGGCGTTAAAGAGCGGCGCGGCACAGGCGGGCAGCAGGCTTGTAAAAGCGGAGACGGCGGAGCGCCTGCAGCGGTACATGCGCTACAACGTTACAAACGCGTACGGAGACGGCCTTTTCCCAGGCTTAAATGTATGCGCTAAAACGGGCACGGCGGAAGTCGGCGGAGGGAAAAAACCCAACTGCTGGATGGTCGGCTACTCGCTCAACACCGACACGCCGCTTGCGTTTGCGGTAGTCGTCGAGGAGCAG
>ENA-UOOI01003851-UOOI01003851.1-fermentation-metagenome-genome-assembly--contig:-NODE-3851-length-10648-cov-4.474936_pt1 | contig 10648 bp, 6 predicted proteins | sample MGYA00245779_ERZ724027 | MGnify/ENA primary metagenome ERZ724027 (study PRJEB28704, sample SAMN03018318) | fermentation metagenome | biome: anthropogenic terrestrial biome; feature: soil; material...
TCAAGTAAAAACTCATTTGGGGCCGGAATTGCTGCGCCTCCACCCGAGGAGGGTGTCACCCATCTCACTCCAAATCCATCATATCCGCCGCCTATCGGTCCTTTTTCAACCCATGGACCTGAAAGTGCTCCAAATCCTACGCATGCACAATCCACGGAGAATGTCGGAATCCATTCTGTTTTCTTATGTGTCAATGCGTTTAAATAATTTTCTCTTGGTGTTAAACTCATGATCATCTTCTCCTTATTTTTTTATATTTTACAATCCTAATTTCCTGCATTCTCTACGGAATTCTTCGCTTACGATCCCCATCGCCTTTTGCTGCTCTGGTGTTGAGAACATAATATCACCGATCATGGGAATCAGCATATAACTGCCATTGATGGCATATTCTCTTGCTGTTCTCCGGCCCTCTGCCCGCAATGTCTGTTCATCTGCGTTTGGAAGTCCGGCAGGACCTTGCGAGTCAAAACCTCCGTTGATTATAAGACGATCCCCATATTTTTTCTGGATTTCGACGATATTATTGGAAGCCTGTGCTGGGAAGAAAGATTGAACTCCAATTTCCACATAATCATCAATGACCGCTTCGCATTTCCCACACGTATGCTGCTCTGGAATCATTCCATTGTCAATAATCGCCTGAATGATCCTGGCCTGATTCGGTTTAATCAATTCACGATATGTATCCGGGCTCATAAAAAGAGAATCTGCTTTTGCTATATCATCCGAGTATAAAAAAACATCCGGATGATAATACTTTGCAACAAGTTGAATAATTTGAATTTTATAATCCGCCATTCGTTCGAAGAATTTGGCGCATTCTTCCGGCTCAAGAAGTAACGCCATCAGCCCATTCTCGAACCCCATTAGCTGCGTCAGACGGTCAAACAGCCCCTGTTCACAAAAGTAAGTCAGGACTTTCGTACCATCATAATCTTTCAATTCAATCTCAGCCATACTTTTCCAATCCCATGTTTCAGGTTCTGGAAATGGAATACTGCGCCAATTCAAAATATCATCGAGTATATATTTCCCTGGTACTGGTACCGGGGAACCGTGACTTAAATCCCACTCCACTCCAAAGACATCTAGTGCCGTGTGATCCGTAACTTTTTCACCCCGGAGCCCACATTCATTGTTTGACCAAAAACCAGCAAGAAATACTGCTTCTACAAAGTTTGGTGTCCATTCTGGTTTTTCATGGCGATATACCCGTAATGCATTTTCGCGTTCCGTCATATTACTTCTCCTCTCAAAATTTTAATTATCAGGATAAAATGCACCATATATATTTATGAGATAACCTACTGCTTCATCCTATTATATAAAACAATTTCATCCAAAAAAAGGTGCAAAACATCTGATAACATATATATTTACTTTGACACAGGTGTGCATATAGCACTATAATTATGATGTAAGGGTCAACAGGTCTTTTGACCCCAACATCATAATTATCATAATATACTATAAAGGAAAAGGGTGCGAAACATGAAGCTAAGCATGTGGGTACTGGCAAGCTGGCTGGAGAAATATCAGCCGGCTGTCAAAATTGAAAGAGGGGATCCAATTCTTCGAAGCGCACGTATACTTTCAGGAGAGATTAACATCGAAAAACAAAATGTTTACCTGGCAAGGGCAAATGAATTTATAACCAATGAAAACGATAAGGTAATCTGCGTAAGCGGACACGATATGATTCTGCTGAATACAACCGATATGGATCTCGTGTTAAACAATATTTTTGATGCCTTTGACTTTTATAACAGCTGGGCAGATGGTTTATATGAGGCAATTCTGGATGGATGTGACTTGCAGTATGTTATTGACGAAAGTACGCCCGTCTTTCAGGAGCCACTTGCTATTCATGATGCCAATCATATGGCAATTGCATTGTCTTCAAAATACGGAGTAGGTGACATCGATCAGGAATGGGATACCCTGCTTAAAACCGGAAGTAACTCAATGGATAAGCTACAGCAAATGAAAGATTTCCTACATCGTTCAAAATTCAGTCATCAAGTAGAAATCATGAATCTGCCATACTTCGATAAACGCTTTCTCCAACGTATGCTATATATGCATGGAAATGTAGCAGGCAGAATTATTATGCCGGAATATTTCAAAAAAACTACCCCCGCAGATTTTCAGCTTCTGGATATGTTGGGAAATATGGTGGAACTGTGGATGAAGCATAACATGGAAAGCAAAACTTTCCGAGAGGAAACAGCCATCTTTGGAGATCTGCTGGACGGGCAAATTGTCTCAAAAGTAAAACTTGATCACAAACTGTATATGGCCGGTTGGAATCCGGAACACAATAAAGTACTGGCTAAAATATTGATACCTCCGGAATATAAAGATATCACCTACCCACTGCTTGCAAGACTGGAAAATCTGCTGGAAGACTGCTATGTTTTCTTACAAACAGAAAGCATCTATATCCTTGTAAATCTGTTCTATTTGCCTGAATCCAAGATGACTTTGATCTTATCTTATGAATTAAAGCAAAGTGCCGCCTGTTGTGGAATCAGCTTTACTTTTCAGGATATCTTACAGCTTGCCGTCTGTGCAGAACAGTGCGATATTGCGCTGCAATATTCGAAAAAAGAAAAAGGGAAGGTATATTTTTGCAAAGAATACGCTCTCGAATACATCCGTGGTGTCCTCCAAAGCAACGCTACCAAAGCCTCTGTGCATCCGGCACTGGCTATATTACGAGAATATGACCATAAAAGAAATAGTAATCTCTACCATACACTGTACACCTATCTTATAAACAACTGCAGCCTTGCCGACACAGCCCGCCAGTTGTCACTGCATCGGAATTCCCTCATGCACAGACTGGACAGAATCCGGGAGCTGACCGGAATTGATACGAAAGATGTGGCTACAAGAGAATATCTATATCTTTCATTTGAGATTATGAAGTTTCCAGCCCGGCATTAGAAACAAACTCCATGTGTCAGGCTGGTTTATTTCACCCTTCCACCAGCGCCCAGGCTCTGTTGATCACTCGTTTCGTATTCGCTATGATGAGCTCTCCGTCTTCCTCGGCCCATGGTTTTACTTCAAAGGAAAGCACATAGGGATCTTTCTTGTCGAAGAATCCTTCTTCTTTCAGTACAGTAAAAAAATCTATCAGTTCCGCTGTATCATTCGCACTTTCAGGGAAGCCGAATCTTGGATGCTGATCCCCATATGCCTCGCATCCCTCTTTGACCACGGCATTTCCAATGTGAAAATGTGTGATATAGGGGCGCAGTGTCCGGATCACAAAACGGGAAGTTTCATAGGTTGTTGGAAAATGTGACAAATCCACCAACAATCCAAAATTGTTGTTTGTCATCCTCATGTCAGCTGCAAAGCGGGCAGCCAGAGGCGCCGGCCCGATCAGTGCCCTTTTTTCCATATCGTAATCGAAAACTTCAAGCTCAATAAACATTCCCTTATCGGCCGCGTAATCACAGAGATTTCTTGTGGTCTTCAACAGATTTTCATAAGCTTTATCTTTATTCTCGTCAGTCCACTTGCCGGCAAGGAATGCAATCCCCTTTGCACCCAGATACTCTGCCTCATCGATGGCCTCAATCAGGGTTTCCTCTGCCCTCTTTCGCCCCTCTTCATTTACATCATTGGGATTGAGACCGGTATTCAAAAGCCGCGGCTGAGCACCATAGCAGACTTTCATGTGTGACTGTTGTAAAATCTTTTTAACCCTTTCTCTGTCATCCGAATCTTTTATTTGCGTAAGTTCAATAGCATCAAAATAAGGATCACAGGCCAGTTTATAAATCGAATCGACCACCGGATATTTCGCCGGTGGATGGCTCATCCATTGAATTGTTCCGATTTGAAAATACTTTTGTATTGGTTCGTTCATTGTTATCATCCTCTCTTTTACAGATAATGGGCCAGTTATCACTTGAATTATACAATAGTATGTGACACAACTCAACAGGAAACAGTCAAAAAAGCCCTCTTTCAGAATGGCCAATTCACTTCCTTTTGCCACCCCAAGGAGAGCTTTTATTCATTATGTCGGATATATTAACTCACTTTAGCAGCTTTATTACCTCTTCTACAGTCGGAACATCTGCTGCAACTTTTGAATCATGTTTTATGAAAGATCACCTCCGGCGTTGAATACATATTTATCGAGTCTGTCGAATGCCTCTTTTACTCTGCTAAGCGGCAGTGCCAGATTCATACGAATACTGCACGGTCCATGGAACATCCTTCCATCCTGCCATGCAACGCCCACATCCCAGCCAGCTTTCTCCAACTCGACAATCGTTTTATTATGTTCCCCGCACCATTGTGTACAATCCACAAAGAGCATATAGGTTCCCTGTGGTCTCGAAACAGAGACTCCTTCAAAATACCGATTGATATAATCCACCGCATATTCAATATTTTCCGTGATAACCTGACACACCTCATCAACCCATTCGTATCCTTCCGGCTTATAGGCACCAATCAGCGCATGCATCGAAAGAACGTTCATGTCATTATAATGACTCAGCGAAGATTCCTTGTCCACTCGTTCCCTGATCCAGTTATTGTATATAATGTGGTAACTTCCAACAAGACCTGCAAGATTGAATGTCTTTGATGGTGCATACAGAGCAACCGTTCTCTGTCTTGCATCCTCACTGATACTCTGGGTGGGGATATGTTTGTATCCGCTAGTAATGATATCGGACCATATTTCATCGGAAATAACAAAAACATCATGTTTTTTATAAATCTCCATTGCTTTCTCTATTTCTTCTCTTTCCCAGACTCTCCCACATGGATTGTGCGGTGAACAGAAGATAGCCGCATGAATCTTATTATCCACAATCTTCTTTTCCATATCCTCATAATCCATACGCCAGATACCTTTGTCATCTGGAATCAGAGGTGTATGTACAATATTATAGCCATTATTCTCCACACACATTGTAAAACCAATATAGGTCGGGGAATGGAGTAACACATTGTCTCCCTTTGAACAGAATACATTCAGTGCACTGACAACGCCGCCGAGAACCCCATTTTCATAGCCGATATGCTGTTTCTCCAGCCCCTCAACACCATTTCTATTTTTCTGCCATCTGATGATAGAATCAAAATATTCATCAGTTGAGCTAAAGTATCCAAAAGCCGGATGTTTTGCTCGCTTTATAATCTCCTCCGTTATTGTTGGTACCGTAGGAAAATTCATATCAGCAACCCACATAGGTATTGTGTCAAAACCTTCTTTCGGACAGTCCGGTGCAAATCCCGGGCTGCATCCCAAACCATCAACTGCAATTGAATCCTTTTCATGACGATCCATAATACTAGTAAAATCATACTTCATAGCCTTGTTCTCCTTCCTTTTATATATCACACTTTTTCATAGCTGATTTCCACATGAGTCTTTTTGCTCCGCAAAAATGAGAATATAAACGCACATACAATTACAACTATATTTAAACCTAATAAGGTTGGGCTCAATGTTGACGCATTCAGTATAATAATTAAAATTGACGAGATTGTCCCGATGATCGTAATTGCCATCATAGCAGGGGATCCCACTTTAAACCTAGATGTTTCCCATGCCTCCGGACATACTTCTGGTAATTTATAAACTCTGGCATTGATCATCAAAGTAATTACTCCATTGGCAACAAGGCACATATTGCCTAGAACATCAACACTCAATCCTGTAAACACGCATACGATAGCAACAACATACAAAATAGTCAATATTATAACTGGAGTATTATATTTTGATAGCTTAGCCAGTCCTTCAGGAAGCCACCCATCGTCACAGGCCTGCATCACTGGTTTCGGTCCCCATGCAAGCTGAGCATTTAATGTAGAAATCAATGCAAAACCCGCACCACAAACAATAAAGAAAACATACACTGGTCTTGGAAGAATCTTGTCTGCTACAAGCGTGAGATTCTGCCCTGTTACCTGCTCAACTGGCAGGACACCTGCTGCAATAAAAGAAATAAATCCATATAAAACAGCTACCAAAAGGGTAGATACAATCATAACTATAGGAATATCCTTTGTCGGATTCTTTGCCTCTGCTGAAAGATTAATAACCACAGATCCTCCCCCAATAGCGAAAGTGAGAAGTCCGCCCGCCTGAAGCAGCCCTTTCATTCCACCTGTCATGAATGAAGCTTTATCAAAATATCCTGGTTCAATTTTTCCAACGCCCATTGCGGCAAACAATCCAAGAGCTACCACAAGAATAACAACAATTAGGTTTTGAGCTTTTGCAAACTTGTCAATCCCAAAACAATTCAAAATATAGAAAATTGTTAAAACAATGAACGCAACTAATTTCTCATTACCAATCCCGAAAAGTGATATAAAATAGCTTGCAAATGATATCGCATACATGGACAAAGAAAGATTTGAAAATATGTAGATAATCGTAAAGGCACCTGCAAATTTATCTCCTGCCAGCATGGCAACCTGCGTATATTGACCTCCTCTGAGGCGAACAGTTCCACTAATCAAAAGCAGCGGAAAATACCCAGCTATAGTTATAATGGCAGCAATTAAAAAAGCTAAGGGCACCGACCTCCCTGTCATTCCTATTGCTGCACCAAGCAGCGTCATAATACCTGCCCCGATGATTTGTCCAACGGCTGCCCCCATTAAATCCCAAAAACCCAAAACTTGTTTCAGTTGCTTTGTACTGCCACCAGAGTCACTTGACATATATTTGTCCTCCTCTTTAGTTTTTGCATAATCAAAATAGCTGGCCAGCTATTAGTGCACAAGATTTGATCATTGTTTATTTCACAACAATATATACTCTAGTTCTAAAATAATCATATATCCTCTTATTTTTTTGTACAATGTTGCTATCTTCATTTATTGTATGGGGATAATCATATGTAAAGATTAAAAGGTATTTTGACCTCTATGATACTACGGATTGTTCTATATTATCGGTAGTTGCACTACTGATTAGGCTGTCCTGAAAGTCAAGTGGTTTTCTGTTCGTCGGATCTTCACTTAACTAGGTGAAACCGCTTTGGACAATTGCCTCAAAAATTTAAGGGTTGACAAAACCTACATGCCCGCTTATACTGAGAAAGTGAAAATACGTTTCGGTAGGCGAGGCTACCACAGGGATACGGGTTACTACCGCAAAATAGTGGAGACACTATGAGCAGGTAAACAGTCCATGTCGAAAACAAGGCATGGAATAATGTATCTTCATTGCCCTGTGAAGTTAAAGCTTGAACGATGGCGGATGAATGCTTTTTTAATGAGCTTTTTAGATATTTTGCCTTGTCATCGTTTCGAAACGGTCACAGGGCTTTTTTTATGTCCAAATACATGAGATTTTTTCAGGAAAGAGAGGTGAGGAAAATGGAACCCGGAGGTATACGCAGCCTTGATTCTGATGGGCGAATGCAATATATGATGCTGTCATGGAGCCTGCGCTTCCATCTTCCGCATCGTCATATCCTGTTATTCAGAATATAGCTCGTCATAAGATGGGCTGTGCTTCCCGCTGCTTTTAATTACATTATAAACGGAGGTACAGACCTATGAAGAAAAAATTATTTTATCGCACAGAAGTAAAAAAGACAGCCGAGGAGACAGCATGCCGTGCTAAAACCACGGAAAGGCTGAAATCCACAGCGACTGCTGAAGTTGATGCATTATACAATTATCTGGAAACCACACCTGACGGTTTAGGCGAACAAGCCGTGGAAAAATCCAGAGAACAATATGGCGGCAATCAAATCACACGAGGAAAGAAGAATTCCCTTGCCATGGGAATCATCCAGGCATTTATCAATCCCTTTACCGCTGTTTTGTTTATACTTGCCGCAATATCACTTTTTACCGATGTTATTATGGCAGACACAGGCGAAAAGAATCCCATGACAGTGGTTATCATCGTATCCATGGTACTGATTTCCGGTATTCTGCGCTTTGTACAGGAAGCCAGGAGCGGAAATGCCGCGGATAATCTTTTGAAGATGATTAAGACTACCACCAATGTGGAGCGTCAGGGAATTGGAAGGGCTGAAATCCCGCTGGAAGATGTAGTAGTCGGTGATCTCATACATCTGTCAGCAGGAGACATGATTCCTGCTGACTTACGAATCATTGCCGCCAGAGACTTATTCATAAGCCAGTCTGCCCTTACCGGAGAAAGTGCATCTGTAGAAAAAACATCCGGTGCATATAACGGGGATTGCGATGCCGTTACAGAGATTCCAAACCTGGCATTCATGGGTACCAATGTAATCAGCGGCACCGCCTCCGGTTTGGTTGTCGCCGCCGGGGATGACACGATTTTTGGTGATATGGCAAAAAACATTGATGTTCAGCCTGTGAAAACCAGTTTTGAAAAGGGGGTTAACTCCGTTTCCTGGCTTCTGATCCGGTTTATGCTTGTGATGGTAACTGTGGTACTGTTCATCAATGGTTTTACCAACGGAGACTGGATGGAAGCTATATTATTTTCTATATCTGTAGCTGTCGGACTGACTCCTGAGATGCTTCCGATGATTGTTACCACCTGCCTGGCAAAAGGTGCGGTCAGCATGTCCAGAGAAAAAACAATCGTAAAGAATTTAAATTCTATCCAGAATCTTGGATCTATTGATATTCTCTGCACGGATAAGACTGGTACGCTGACACAGGATAAGGTGGTTCTGGAATACCATATGGATATCCACGGAAACGAAGATGCAAGGGTACTTCGCCACGCCTTTTTAAACAGCTACTATCAGACTGGTCTGAAGAACCTTATGGATGTGGCAATTATAGAACGTACGCATGAAGAAGAAAACACAGAGCAGAGCCTTTCGGGACTCTCTGACCAATATCAGAAGGTGGATGAGATCCCATTTGATTTTGAGCGGCGCCGCATGAGCGTAGTTGTCTCCGATTCTACCGGCAAAACCCAGATGATTACAAAAGGTGCAGTCGAAGAGATGCTTTCCATCTCAAATTATGCAGAATACGACGGGCAGGTTATTCCACTGACACAATCCATCCGGGAGTATATTCTGCGCAAAGTCAATGATCTGAATGAGGATGGAATGCGCGTCATAGCTGTTGCACAGAAAACGAATCCTTCTCCGGTTGGAGCCTTTTCCGTTACAGACGAGTCCAATATGGTTCTCATCGGCTACCTGGCCTTTCTGGATCCGCCGAAGGAATCCACAGCCCAGGCTGTAAAGGCACTGCATCAGCATGGAGTCGAGGTCAAGATTCTCACAGGGGACAATGATAAAGTAACCCGTTCCGTCTGCCGTCAGGTGGGAATTCCCGTCGGTCATATGCTTCTTGGTTCTGATCTGGATAAGATGAGCGATATCGAACTGGGTGAAGCAGCCGAAAAAACCAGCGTCTTTGCAAAGTTGTCTCCTCAACAGAAGGCACGTGTCATCACAGTACTGCGCGATCAGGGGCATAGTGTGGGATATATGGGAGATGGCATCAATGATGCCGCCGGAATGAAGGCCTCAGATGTGGGTATATCTGTGGATACTGCCGTAGATATCGCAAAAGAATCTGCGGATGTAATCCTGCTCGAAAAAGACTTAACAGTTCTTGATAAAGGTATTATTGAAGGACGTAAGACCTATGCGAATATGATAAAATACATTAAGATGACGGCAAGCTCTAATTTCGGAAATGTTTTTTCAGTGGTTATAGCGAGCGCATTCCTTCCCTTCATTCCTATGCTGCCTATTCATCTGATTTTGCTTAATCTGATTTATGATTTAAGCTGTACAGCGATTCCATGGGACAATGTGGACAGCGAGTTTCTTGCGGTACCAAGAAAATGGGATGCCTCCTCTATAGGAAAATTCATGCTGTGGATTGGGCCGACCAGTTCTGTGTTTGATATCACGACTTACCTGCTTTTGTACTTTATCATCTGCCCGGCCATGTGCGGCGGACAGTTATATCATCAAATTACCGACCCCGGCATGAAGGCCTATTATATCGCACTCTTCCATTCCGGATGGTTCGTCGAATCGATGTGGAGCCAGACACTTGTCATTCACATGATTCGTACACCTAAGCTGCCATTTATCCAAAGTCACGCTTCCCTTTCGGTCACCCTGCTGACCTTTTCAGGAATAGCTGCTTTGACTGTGATACCATTTACACCCTTTGGAGCGTCTATCGGACTTGCAGAACTTCCTCCGGTATACTTTGCCTGGCTGGGACTCACCATACTCCTCTATATGCTATTGGCTACGGCTGCTAAAAACATGTTTGTTCGAAGATATGGTGAATTGTTGTAAAAATAACCGGATGATTTCTCTTTTGAAAACCATCCGGTTATTTTTATATTATGAGGTTGGGGTCAAAAGTAATTTGACCCCTTATGATACACGGATTACTCCGCACTTTGTGCTCACGTAATCCTACAAACATTCGAAATACACCCTAATCGGGTTGCTTTCTCATGTTTGTGCGGGTCCCAAAGTCATGCTTTTTCATGCAAGCATGAAACGCAGGACCTTTTGACCCTGGTATCATATTATTATTCTCCAAACACTGCTCGATAATCGTCCTTGAACTTTTCAATCCCGGCATCGGTCAGCGGATGTCTGGTCATCTGCTCAATTACTTTGTAGGGAACCGTGGCAATATCGGCCCCTGCCAG
>ENA-UOOI01003852-UOOI01003852.1-fermentation-metagenome-genome-assembly--contig:-NODE-3852-length-10647-cov-32.053153_pt1 | contig 10647 bp, 10 predicted proteins | sample MGYA00245779_ERZ724027 | MGnify/ENA primary metagenome ERZ724027 (study PRJEB28704, sample SAMN03018318) | fermentation metagenome | biome: anthropogenic terrestrial biome; feature: soil...
TGGGTCATGTCGCCAGAAGAAGCTTATAAAATGGCAAAGGCAGGTGCGGACGTAATAGGAGCTATGATCGGAGTTACCCTTGGAGGAATGTCCGGCGAATCTAAAGTGATATCATTGGAAGAAGCAACAAAAAATATACAAGCCATGATCGATGCTGCCAAGGCTGTCAATCATGATATCATTGTTTTAACTCATGGAGGGCCTTTAAACAATGTCGAGACTGCTCAATATTCAATTACACATTCAGATGCAGTCGGTTACGCATCAGGTTCAAGCGGTGAAAGAATTCCTACTGAACAAGCAGTTGTAAAAATAACCCGGCAATATAAATCCATGAAGTTGAGTTAGCTTATATTAATTGCCTATATCCAATATCAAGCAGCATAATATAGGTCATCCACAATAAAATCAAAAAAATTCAGCGGATATGATTAACTTCTACCCCTATACTTGAAAGACTAATTTCTACCACTAAAATATGATGAGGTAGAAGTTATTTTTTAGTTTAAAATGCGTAAACCAGTCAAATAAATTATATTATCCCTTTTAGTGAAATATAGGATATAATATAATTTGTATATATCTGTATCCTAAAGGTTGCATATGCGGTTAAATTTTTTTGTATCTAAACCAATGCCTTAGAACTTAAAAAGTGCGAACAGACGAGCGGGATGCTCAAAAAATCAACGTCTTTGTCAAGCAGAGCCAGGGTTAAGCATATTTTTATCTATAAAAAGGGTGGTTAAATGAATAATGACAGATATTTATTGAGTTCCGTATATAATACACTAAAAATTTTGGATCTATTAAGCGAACATGAAGAACTTGGAGTTGCGGAAATCAGCAGGATGCTGGACATGGGGAAAACCAGTGTTTTTAGGATGTTATATACATTGGAAAAGGAAGAGTATGTACATAAGACATCCAATGCAAAATATAAATTGGGATTAAAATTTGCTCATTATGGTTCTATCGTATTGGAAAGGCAAGATTATCTCTCTGTTGCCAAACCTTTTTTGCAAAAATTAAGGGATAAATATAACCAGACAACACATCTTGGTATTTTAGATGAAGACAATAGTTTTAATATCATCTTTATGGAAAAAGAAATGAGCAAATCTTTTTTTCAGATGACATCAAGGATTGGATCAAAAAAGCCCGCTTATTGTACTGCATTGGGAAAAACTTTATTAGCGAACATATTGGATGAGGATCTCGAGAAAAAGATAAAATCATTTACTTTAACAAAGATAACCGATTCTACCATCACTGATAATGATAAGCTCATTGAAGTGCTTAAAAAAATCAGAGAACAGGGATACGGAGAAGACCTTGAAGAAAGTGAAGTCGGACTCATTTGTTATGCTGCTCCTGTAAGAGACATTACCAAAAATACCATTGCCGCGGTAAGTATATCCGGGCCTGCCGAAACAATGAAAAAAAATAAAAAATCGATGGTAGAATCCGTAAAGGAAACTGCTGATGAAATATCAAAAGCTTTGGGATATATAAAAAACGGTAAGTAAAACTTACCGTTTTTTATATCCTATATGTTTACTTAATATATGCCGATCATTTGTGCAGCATACATAAATATTGCGTTTATTACGATCCACACTAAAGATATTATAATGCCCGGCTTGATCATATCCGTCATTTTCCAGTATTTATAGCTGTAAGTTGTAAGTGGGATAGGGTCTAGGGGCATCAAGAATACGCATGAAGCTGTAAATGCAACCGGCAGCGTCAGTGCTATCGGGTTTATCCCAATATCTTTAGCAAGTATCGAAAGCACTGGGATTGCAATAGCAAGAACTGCATTTCCCGCCGGTATGAGAATGTGCGAGAAGATTCCAAACGCGGTAACTGTCAGAAGGAGTCCAATAATGCCTACTCCGGCCAACCCGCCCAAGAATGTGTTTGATACCCATGCGGCTCCCTTTGTACTGACTATGGCCATGGCCAGTGCATTTGAGGAAGCTACCAGGAAAAGTACGTCTATTGCAATCTTACCCTTTACATCTTCCCATGTAGAAATACTGATTCCAGGAATAAAAAGCGTTGAAGCTGCTAATACTCCTACAAATGCCGTATCTAATTTTGTAAGCGGCTGTGTAAACCAAAGTATGAGTGCTATTGCAAAAATAGCTGTAAATTTTTTCTCATTAGTTGTAAGCGGACCAAGTTTTTTCAATTCATTCTTAGCATCATTTAAACCTTCTACAACCTTAAATTCAGCAGGATACATCTTCTTTAATACATACCAGGCTACAAATGTCAAAACAAGCGCCATAGGAATGCCGATTGCAGACCACTGCAAGAAATTTATATCGACATTGGCGCTGCTTTTGATAAGTGATATTGCAAGCAGATTAAGCCCACTTCCTGCCGGTGTGCCGATTCCTCCGATCGCAGCGGCAATCGGTATTCCTGTCATTATACTTTTACCAAAGTTCGATTTGCCGGGCACGCAATTGTTTTTCTTCAATAATGTGTAAGCCATGCTGCTGAAGATAATAGCTGTTGGAATATCCGCAAGCACCATAGATATGATTGCCGTAGGAAGCATGAAGCTGAGCAATACTTTATCCGGTTTATCTCCGAATCTAGAGCTTACTATTAAAGAAATCCTGTTTCCAAGGCCGGTCCTTATAAAAGCATCAGCTATTATAAATGCCGAAAAAATAAATGCCACTGTAGTTATCATAAAATTAGCCATAGCATCTTTCATTGGAACAATATTTAGAACAGGGAGCAGCAATGTCAAGAGCACTGACGATATACCTATTGGGATGACTTCAGTGACCCAAGCTATAACTGCAACAACCATGAGTGAAAGAGCTCTTTGTCCGTTAGCTGGAAGTCCACTGGGTGCAGGTAAACTAGTTAATACTATATAAACCAAAGCACAGATAATCAAAATTATCAATTTAGAGTAATTTTTCTTTTCTAAATTAGTATAGTTTTTCTTTCCTTCAGTCTTTGTACCTGTTTCCATATTTACACACCTCAATTTTAAAATAATTAGGCTCCAACTTCCAATCAATAAAACACTGGATCACGAAATATAATTTGCAAGCACAACTGACAGCAATTTATCCCTGACCGTATCTGTCCTTGATGTCATTATAATCGGCGCACCCGCACCTATCACAGCGGCAGCAACCTCTTTGTGTGCATAATATGTAAGCGCCTTTGTAAGAACATTCCCCACCTGTAAATTCGGTACTACAAGCACGTCCGCCTGTCCCGCAACGGCACTGTCAATGCCCTTATGCCTTGCAGCCTCAAGAGATATCGCATTATCCAGTGCAAAAGGCCCATCTACAATGGCATCTTTTATTTGTCCCCTGTCAGCCATCTTGCTTAATATTGCTGCATCGACCGTATCGGGTATAGCCGGATTTACAATTTCCAATGCTGAAATCAGTGCCACTTTAGGCTTGTCATAACCGATTTTTTGTGCCAGATACACTGCGTTTTCTATGATCTGTTTCTTTTCGTCAATACTAGGCTGTATCGCCATAGCGCAATCAGTGAGCAATTGCAGCCCTTCCCCATACTCCTTATCAAATACTGATATCTGGCTTACCAATCTTCCCTTGTTCAATCCTTTTTCTTTATTCAATACGGCTTTTAAAAATGTACCCGTATGGAGCAGGCCCTTCATGAGTGCACCTGCTTCACCATTTAGGACAAGTTCTACTGCTTTCTCCGCAGCCTTTTTCTGAACAGGTTCATCAATGATTTGGCAGGCGATTTTTTTATTGTTTTCAGCTGCTATTTTTTCTATCTTCGCTTTATCTCCTATAAGAATAAATTCCGCCATTTCCATCTTTACGGCTTCTTCCACTACCTCAAGCACGTCCAAATCTTCTGCAGCCGCAACAGCAATTTTTTTCTTTTCTTTATGTTTGGCCTGCTCAACCAGATCATTTAAACTCTTTATCATTTTTTCACCTCCTTTTAATTTTTTCCTTTGGCTCTGTTAAAGCATGATGCTGATTTTGAGCATCCGCATCTTGTTCGCACTTTTTAAGTTTTAAGACTCACTGCCTCCTTAAACTTGATAAGCCTTATAATATCTTTAGATCCACAGCTCCTGTAAGTGCGTCATATGCTCCCGACGCCAGAGCTTGCATCTCATACTCTCCCGGGTATATTGCAACCTTTGCTAAAAAGCTTACATGCTCTTCTATATAAGATGTGATATATTTTGAATGTGCCATGCCGCCGGTCAGCAATATTGCATCGACTTTACCTCCTACCAGCGGTGCAAGTGATCCTATCTCTTTGCAAGTCTGATACAGCATTGCATCAAGGCATTCTTTATACACTGCGTTCCCTGCCAATGCTTTTTTTTCAATAACTTGTACATTATTTTCACCCAGATAAGCCATCATTCCGCCCTGGCCGTTGATCCTTCGCTTCATTTCACTGTATGTATACTTTCCAGAATAACAGGCATCTACCAATGCTCCTACAGGCAGAGAGCCTGTACGATTTGTGGAAAACGGGCCATCGCCTTCAAGGCCATTGTTCGCATCTACCAGTTTGCCCCTTTTATGCAATGCCACAGTTATTCCTCCGCCTAAGTGTGCAACTATCAGGTTTAATTCTTCATACGGCCGTCCAACATCCTTTGCATACTGGCGTCCCACAGCCCTGTGGTTTAAAACCTGGAAACTGCTTCTTCTTGGCATGTCTGGAAGCCCGCTATACCGCGCAAGAGGTTCAAATTCGTCTGTCGTCGGAGGGTCCACCACCATAGGGATCGCCCTCCCCTCGCCGGCCATGGAATAAGCTATCAGCACGCCGATATCGCCGGGATGGCGCCCAAACTTTCCGCTCTTTACCTCATTTAGAAGCAATTCATTGATTTTATAAGTTCCCCCTACAACAGGATGCGTATGACCACCACAGCTGACTATCGCATCAGCTTGCTTATAGTCGATATCATGATCTTTGAGAAATTTTACGATAGCCTCCAGTCTATACTGATATTGGTCAAGTATCTTAGGATATTTTTTGATTTCTGATGCAGTATGATCGATTTTGGTCTTTATCATGCAAGTTTTATCTTCATAATAAGCGAGTTTACTGGATGTAGAGCCCAGATTGATTACAACTATTCTGTACATGAATTTCCTCCCGTAAAATAGCTATAATATTTGCTTGCCAACGATATCACGCAACGCTTTCCAATCTCTTGATGCATTTATTAAAATCTTCTATGACATACTTCTGCATTTCCTGTATCTGTTCATCAGTCAAGCCTTTAAACCTTCCCTGCAATTTTATGTAATTCTCAACAGGTAATAATTCTTTAGGTCTGTAATTTATTGTGGCTTTTCCGTTTTGATACTCATATAAAAGCCAACAACCCGTTTGTACAGCAGTTCTTGCCACCTCTATCGTTTTTGAAGGATCATATCTCCATCCCGTAGGGCATGGCGTATGCACATGGATAAGAGAAGGCCCATCCGTATCCTTTGCCTTTTTTACTTTTCTCTGCAGATCCGCAATATTATAAATCGAAGCTGTAGCTGCATATGGGATATCATGCGCAATAGCTATCTGCATCAAATTTTTCCTTGCCGTCGGTTTTCCAGCCGGGGTAGTCGTAGTCTTTGCCAGATACGGCGTTGAACTGCTGGCCTGTATCCCTGTATTCATATAGGCTTCGTTGTCATAGCATATATAAACTATCCTATCTCTTCTCTCCAATGCACCCGATAATGATTGAAGACCTATGTCCACTGTTCCGCCGTCACCTGCAAAACCGAGAACTGTTGTATGCGTATTGCCCTTTGCATTTAATGCAGCTCTTACCCCTGCTGCACTTGCTGCGGTATTTTCCAGGTTGCCTTGAAATCCAGGTACTTTTATAGCTGTTTCTTTTCCAAAGCCTGAAAATGATGCCGCACAACCTGGAGGTATTATGATTATAGTATCCCTGCCCAGCACATCCATGACCTTTCTGATAAGCAGCTCCAGACCACAACCCGCACATGCGCTCATACCGTGAGGTATCAATCCCTTGGAATTATGCTTAATATCATGCATTTTTTAACACCTGCCTTATATCCATAGCATTTTCTTTTACATCTATCCATTCAGTATGTTCTTTTCTCGTGCCATTCTTTATTTCTAAAAGCTCGTTGTATATTTTCTCAATCGTCCTTACCGAAACATCTCTTCCTCCAAGTCCGCCCACATAATGCCTTATATCGCTGTTGTAATCTTTGATTGCAGCACATGTCTCGCTCCATAGAGGGCCTCCCTGGCCACCCAATCCGGCGCTTCTGTCAAACACTCCGATTACCTCTTTGCCCCCTAAAACTTCTCTTAATTGTCTAAATGGGAACGGCCTGAACACTGTGACCTTGGCCAATCCTACTTTTTTGCCTTGTTCTCTTAATTTATTTACCACATATTTTGCAGTACCGCACATTGAACCTAATGCAACCAGCACAACATCCGCATCATCCGTCCTATATCCCTCTATGATTTGCAGCTTCCTTCCGAACTTTTGTGCAAACTCTTTTTGTACCTTTTCAATAACTTTAATCGAATTATCAAATCCTACTTTTTGTTGGTATCTCATTTCTGTAAAATCATCAGGCCCTGTCAAATTGCATACAAACATCGGATCCTCTGGGTCAAGATATGAGTTTTTGGTTACAAACGGGCCTATGAACTCATCTATTGCCTCTTGATCAGGAATATCTATTTTTTGCATTGAATGTGAAAGGAAGAAACCATCCATGCATACCATTGCAGGCGTTAAAACATTCTCATCCTCAGCTATCCTGTATGCCATTACGGTCAAGTCAAATACTTCCTGTACATTCTGGCAATAAAACTGAAGCCACCCAGTATCTCTTTCAGACATTGCATCCCCATGGTCGGCCCATAATGTCCAGGGTGCCGCAAGACCCCTATTTACAACAGGCATCACTATGGGCACTCTGCATCCTGACGTCATTCCGGCTACTTCATGCATCAATGCCAAACCTTGCGATGCTGTGGCCGTAGCCGCCCTTACGCCTGTTAATTCGGCTGCCGTCGCAACAGACAAAGCCGTATGCTCTGATTCAACACGTACATATTGTGCTTTCAACTCCCCTGTTGCCACCAGGTCTGATAACTGCTCTGCTATTGTACTTTGAGGCGTTATCGGGTATGCAGATATCACTTGAACTTTTGCCATCTTAATCGCCTCAACCGCTGCCCCGTTTCCGTCAAGCATCTTATAAGCCATTAGCCCTCACTCCTTTCAGGCACCATTTTGATGCATTTCTTAGGACACTCATTTGCACATATACCGCAGCCCTTGCAATAATTAAAATCAATTTCAACGCATTTCTTCTGATCTTTTTTTATCGTTATCACATTTGTAGGGCAATATTTTTCGCAGGTACCGCATTTTATGCATGCTGAAAAGTCTACATCAGGTCTTTCCAACCTCCAGCTGCCAGTGTTTGCTGCTGTATATTCATAAGCTACCGGCCCCAGCACTCTACATCTTCTTGGTTTGTTCGTAAGCTTCTCTTGCTGCTCTTGCATTTTTCTCCCCTGCCTTTTCACCAAATGTTATTTTAATGGCGCTTTCAACCGAATCAATTTTTACTATTCCTGTTGCCGCCAATGCGCCAAGCATGGAGCCATTCGGTATACCCTTTCCAATGTTGTCAAGCGCTATCCTGGTCGCATCGACGTAATATATTTCTTTAAAATCATATTTCTTATAAGCATCTAAAACTTTTTCATCTTCAGTATTTAAAACAAGTATGCTATCCTCATGTATTCCCTCGGAAACATCCACTCCTTTGTCAATAATACTAGGATCTGACACAAGCACTATGTCGGGATTATAAACAAATGAGTTTACAAGAACGGGCTCATCATCCAATATAATGCTTGTATTGACAGGTGCACCTCTTCTTTCAGCTCCATAGGACGGTACGGTAATGGCATATTTGCCCTCATATAAAGAGACAGCTTCCGATAGAATTTTTCCGGCTGTTACCATACCTTGTCCACCTATACCATAGAACTTTAATTCAACCATTCTATCCTTTCCTTCCTTTCTTTAATTTTTGTAATCTGATACTAAATTTAAATTTGAAAAATAAAAGCTAAAGGAAAAATTATAATATATTTTTTGTGAGCTGATCCATTGCATTTGCTTAATAGAGTTGCTGGTATTAAATACATTTAACAAGTTATAATCAGGAAATATATCAGTTGTGTCAATCGCAAGATTGTGTATTGAACTTTTTTCTATTGGAGTGAATTATTACATATATGAGATTTGATGTCTGCAAGAGAAATTAAAAAACGTTTAACAAATCATCAATCTGTTTCTTTATATTAAACGATGTTTCTTATATAATTATAAACTGTCGTAAAAAAATTGTAAATAGAATAAAAAGATAATTTAGAAAATTTCTTGCGCTCTATTTGAAACTTATACTTCATATACAACCAAGATATTTGTTAAATGAATCAGGATCTGAAATCCTGAAAAAGATGATAAAACCATACTTGAAAAGAGATTTTAGCTGCAAGTATTGTTCATGATTGAACTATTCCTTAAAAATGTATAAAATATTAATTATATCAGGAGGGAAAATAAATGAATAAAAATGAACTGCACATAATATATGGAAATAATCCATTGAATATGGTGAAAGAAGTACTTTCCACGATAAAGATTGAAAATGAAATTAAGCCTGAGATGCTCATAGGCATAAAGCCCAACCTTGTTGTGGCAAAGCCTGCCTGTGAAGGTGCCACGACACATCCTGAAATAGTCGAAGGCGTCATACAGTATCTTAAAGAGAAAGGATTCAATAATATAATAATACTTGAAAGTTCATGGGTGGGAGAAAGCACTGCCATGGCATATAAGGTATGCGGATATGAGGATATATCGAAAAGGTACAATATACCTTTGTTTGACCTGAAAAAAGATTCATATGAGATAAGGAATTCAGGTACCATGGACTTAAAGGTGTGCAAAAAAGCACTTGAAGTCGACTATCTTATAAATATGCCTGTGTTAAAAGCCCATTGCCAGACACTGTTTACTTGCTCGATAAAAAATTTAAAAGGCTGCGTGCCTGATAGTGAAAAAAGAAGATTTCACTCTTTAGGTATCCACAAACCCATTGGCAATCTTGCAAAAGTGTTAAAGTGTGGGCTTATAATTGTAGATGCAATTTGCGGTGACCTTACATTTGAAGAAGGAGGAAACCCGGTGCAGATGGATAGGCTTATCATAGGTAAAGATCCTGTACTCGTTGACACATACGGTGCATCGCTTATCGGCTATTCCAAGGATGATATTGAATATATAGGCATTGCAGAAAAGATAGGAGCAGGATCATCGGATATCGAACATGCAGATATACATGAATATAATTCATCACTCAAAAGCAAGAGCAAATTCATACCGTCCGGCAAATCGAAAAGGCTGTCAGAGAAGGTAATAGCAAAGGATGCATGCTCGGCATGCTATGGAAGCCTTATCCATGCCCTTCAGAGGCTGGATGAAAAAGGTCTGTTCGAGAAAATGAAAAGCAGTGTATATATAGGTCAGGGATTTAGGGGCAAATCCATTGACGCTATCGGCATAGGAAACTGCACTTGTAAATTTAGCAAAAACGTAAAAGGCTGCCCTGCCTCTGCAAAGGATATAATCGAGTTTTTGGAAAAACAGATATAAATAAAGCAGCAAAGGCCTTATGCACATGGCAAAATATTGTTATTTAAAACTTACAATCCAAGCATCTTTTATATAATCGTTTATTATCTTTCTTGAAAGGTTAAACCAGCTGATGCATCTATCGATGATGACAGAATCTGAACTGACCACCTTTTCCATATTGCAGAGCACCACATCCGCATTAGGGACAAGTTCGACTTCAACAGGCATATCCCATTTGTCTGCGTGCTCAAGTATCCTGCCATATAGCCTGCCTGAATTTGAAACAGGTGCATCGAGATAAAATTTGGCTTTTGGTACTGAAAGCTCGCTAAAGCTCTTTCCTATGAGTTCCAATGCGCTATCGGTCTGCTCAATCAGGCGGTATGTACCACGCAGGCCTGCCAAATCCCTCATGACTCCGTCATTTCCAAGTATCACAATGCTTTTGGAAAGCGCAACTTCAATAGTGATTATGAGATTAAAACCGTCAATATACAGGCACCCATCTTTAGCATCCTCTATTGGGAGCATTTTCTTTTTTCTCTTTTCATATTGAAGGCTTGTGGAGGTTGACCTTTGAAGAGCAAGCCTCTGCCTTGAAGAGAACAGATAGTGGTTGCCTACAAACGTGACTGCTACATCCTGCTTATAGCCTCTGTTAAGGAGCCATTGGACCTCCTCCTGTGCAATCTTAAGTTTTAAAACAGCTTCATTCGAAAACCATCTTTTATCATTTTCATCGAAGCCTCTCCTTGGTGACAATTATGACCCTCCCGTAATAAATGACATTCAAAAGGGACGGTTCATTCAATTTAACTTCGTGCAATACAAAATCGTTTGCCGATTACAGTTTATTGTGAACCGTCCCCTAAACTACACTATTTTAAAACAGCAAATGAACATATCGGATCCCATGGTTTTAACTTTATGGG
>ENA-UOOI01003854-UOOI01003854.1-fermentation-metagenome-genome-assembly--contig:-NODE-3854-length-10632-cov-13.462513_pt1 | contig 10632 bp, 7 predicted proteins | sample MGYA00245779_ERZ724027 | MGnify/ENA primary metagenome ERZ724027 (study PRJEB28704, sample SAMN03018318) | fermentation metagenome | biome: anthropogenic terrestrial biome; feature: soil; material...
CTATACTCGTTTTTAGCACTAATCAGAAAACTTAATTGTGCAATTTGCTCAAATAATAATAAAATAATACTCCAGTTAATACTGTCTTTAAAATATGAACATAAATAATTGCTGAAGCAATTTGCTGTTTGGGAAAAATAATGATTAACCAAGTAAATGGATCTGTAATCCATGAAGGGTAATAGTTCATTCCAAGTCCTATTTGGAATGACCACCTTGGTATACCATTGGCTCGAATATAATCTGAAAGAAACGCAAATGACGGGTAAAACTGATAATATGAATCGCTGCCTATATCACGCCAGATAAGATCACTTTTCTGAATAATGAAATTATGATAAACAAAAAAAGAGATTACAATTAAAAATAATATAAGAGTTCTTATAGGTTTTTTAATTATTAGTTTCATTACTATTCTTATGAATGGTGACAGTATAAATATAATTTTCTTTCTTAACATTATTAATAAAAATATAAAAATTGTTAATGCAGTTAATAGTAGTTTATTTTTAATTGGTTTATCAATAAGCCAGATATAATAAAGGATAAAAAGCAGTAGAATAACTAATATTTTATTTAATGGAAAATGTTTAACAATCGAGTGCATGTTGACTTCACCTCTAATAATATAAGTGTGCTCTTGAAAACTCCGAAAGCATGAACTTGATATATTTTAAGGTTAAGCATTTCTGCTTTACCTCAACTTTTTTTATTGATATCCCTACTGAATTTTCAATAGTAAAATTATAAAGTTTGCTTTAATATCCATTATTTACATCGTAGTTTAAAGTGCCTGACTGATCAAAATAGAATTATGAATTCTATTTTAGAAAGTAATAAAATGTTGAGTAATTTAAAACCTCATAATGATTATCAAGCTGCTTTCAGGCTCAAATTGATCTACCATATTCAAATGCAAGGGGAAAGGTTAGTCAAATTGGGTAAAACCACCTCTAATCTTCACTCTCTCAACATCGATAACCTGTTCTCAGTAATCAAGCCTTTGTACCCAGTTCTAGTCCGACCAGCTAAAAATCAACAGGGTATAATAGATACATTCTTTGCACCTTCTCCTTGTTCCCATTGTGACTTCCTCGTACTTCTATAGCTCTCCAGCTGCAAGAACCATATTAATAGAGAACTAAAGTTTAGCTCTTTATATTCCAAAACAAAAAAGGGACTTAAAGTCCGATGTTTTATTTAATTTTTCAATATTATTAAAAGTACCATAACCACTGTCCACACAAATTATCAGTTTACCTATTTTCAGATATTCCTTAAACTTAGATTTTGATATTTGTCAGTAAAAGCAGCAGATAACTGGTAATGACATTGGTTTTTCTTCTTAATAGAAATAGCCTTTATCAGCAAGTTCATAGGATTTGCAATTTGCAATAAGGCCTTACTGATCAAAATTCATTACAACAGCGTTAGCTGAGTCTATAAAACTGTTCTCCATGAAGAGATTATATGATGAATATCTCTAAACTGTGTAACTGCATTATCATCCATGCGGTTTAGAAGAATATTATTTGTGATTAGTCATGGAATCTCTCCATTTCAAGTATATGGGCGGACAGTTTTTCACTATTCTATTATGAACAATTCTTAAAAAATGTTTATATATTTTCTTTGCCCAAATGCGTCTCTTACTTCGCACAGGAAAAAATACATCAATTATTCTTTTATACTTATTATGCTTGTACATTTCTGCTGTTTTATCATCAAAATAATCAAACCATTTTTTGTATTCACTTCTAACCCAATTATAGTAACATTGACCATCTGTTACTTCATAAGGATCTAAAAAAATTGAATACACATCTTTTCTAATGTGCAATATTTTCCTTTCAAAATCTTGTATTTTTTCTCCATTGGAGTAATAAATATTTTTATATTTTAGAGAGCCAAATTTATCTTGTTCGGCTTCTTTAAGTTGTTTTTCATACCAATCGGATAATAATCTAACATCCTGATTATAAGGATAATACTGTAAATGTTTCTCTACCTCATTGTAATGCCCTCCAGAATCCCAACCAGAAAAATGATAGAAGTATAATGGTTTATCATTTACTGTGAACTTGCCATTATTTAATTTCTTAATTCTACGATGAGACAAGTTCCAAGTACAGGTATTATAACCAGGTTCTTTAATAATAAAATAATTATCAAAGAAGCTTGGTACTAAATCTATCCACTTTTGATCAGTAAACATACCAACTAAACCATCATGCATTAATTCGGGTAAAATATCATAATTATCATCAAAGCAATATGTCATTAAGCGCGTATTCCACCAATTTAGGAAACGTTTACCTTCATCATCAGCCTTTACCCCGAAAAAGCCAAGATTAAAGGAACCTCTTTTTAAAAAAAGTATTTCATTTTCTCTTACATATAAATCTTTTTCTTCTGGCTGCAATTGATGAGGTGTTAATATAATGCTATATTTATCTAAATAACTCTCTAAAATAGATAGATCATCAAAAACAGCAATGTCAGGATCTAAATAAATAACCTTATCAGCATTATAAAGTCTCATAATTTCTAATGCCATTAGAGGCTTTACAGCTGTACAAAGTTCTGTAATTGTATGTTTAAAGAAAAAAATTTTTTTATTCCCAATTTTATCACTTTTTTTTGTTTCTAATAAATAATCAAATGGCTCTTTTTCAAAATCTATAAATGATGGAATATCATCAGAAATTACCAGAGCAAATTTTGCTTTTGGATTATATTTTTTTAATGTCTTACATAAAACACGAGCTTTTGCAAAGTAATTTGGCATAATACTTGTAAAATATATAGTCAATCTTTTTTCACACTCCCACTAGCTTAAAATACTTTCGGCTTTTATACTAATTTAGATAAAAAATCTATTTATTTATTAAACGATACCGTAAAGCAGACTTAATTATATTACATGTTTCTATTTAGATAAGGATCTCCATATTCAAAATATTTCTTCCACTTTTTTCGAAAAACATTACACTCTTTCAGAAAACGTTCTTTATTTTTCCCTTCTTCATCTGTTCCCCTTGATACACTTTCATAATGATAAAGTTTTGCATAAGGTGTAACAACATTTCTTTTACCTATCTCTCTCAGTTTTAAACAAAAATCAATATCATTTAAACCTATTCTAAAATCTCTATCATCTAAACCACCGACTTTAATATAATCTTCTTTTTTAACCATCAAACAAGCTGCTGTAACCGCACAATAATTCTGCGGTATAACAAGACGACGCATATAACCTTTTTCATTTACGCTCTTACCATGATCATATGCAGAAGCAATGTGACCGCCTAATCCAATAAATAAACCAGTATGTTGGAATGTATTATTAGGATAAAGTAAAACTGCACCTACCGCACCTACATCATTCATTTGAGTATACATAAGCATTTCTGTAAGCCAATCTTTTGTAATTACTTCTACATCATTGTTTAGAAGCAAAATAATATCTCCTTTAACTCTCTTAACAGCCCAATTATTAATAGCTGAAAAATTAAATTCCTTTTCAGGATAATATAAAATAGAAATCTTATTATTATTTTTGAGACTATCGTAATAATCAAAAGTTTTAGAGCATGTACTATTATTTTCTATAATTACTATTTCATAATTTTCATAGTTCGTTTTTTGTAAAATCGAATCAATACATCTTTTTAGGATATTAGCATGGTCGTTATTAGGAATAATAATTGATATCTTATTTCTTTTTAATATGTCATATCTAATTCTATAAGAAAAGGTATCTTCTAAAAACTCTACCTGCCCCGGATACCCAATGTTTGCAATGTGTTCGCTTATCGCTTTTCTACCTGCCTCATATGCATAATATTTACTTTCCGGATTGAGTGCGACAGATCCTTCACAAGCGCGACAAAAATAAAGTACTTTTTGAATGTTAGCTATTCTTTGTGTCTTTTCGGTAACCCGTAACTCTAAATCATAATCCTGGCTTCCATCATATTTTTCTCTTTCAAATCCCACTTTGTCAAGAATTTTTCTAGAAAAAGCAGTAAGATGGCTAGTATCATTACAACTTTTCAAATATTCAGGACTATAACCAGGAAAATAATGAAAAGCAATTATCTTTTTTGTTTTATCTGAAAATACAGCTCTATCACTATATATAAAATCCACATTAGGTATTTCATTAACGCATTTCACAACTTCAAATAAAGCATCTTTTGATAAAATATCATCATGATCTAGTAAGACTATATAATCCCCTGAAGATATAGAATAAGCCTCTATTGTATTACCAGCTATTCCCTTATTTTCTGTAAGAAATTTCACTTTTATTTTAGAATCATTTTTACATAGTTTCTTTAATTCTCTCACAGTTTTTAAATCACTATGCCCATCAGCAATGCAAAGTTCCCAATTAGCATACGTCTGATTTCTAACAGAGTTCACTAAATCTTTTAAGTATTCTTTTTTTGTTTGATATGTGGGAACAATTATACTAATCTTAATCAGATTCTTAAAAGAGTACTGCCTTTGAAATGCTTCCTGCTTTTTATCCATGCTTCCAAGAAGCCTATATACCGTAATATTTAACTTCTTATATTTATTAATCTTTTTCTTGATTTTTTGGAATGTATATTTAAATCCTTTTTTCTTAATCATATCCAGAACTTTATAAAATAACTTTCCTATATTATTATAGTTTATTAGCTTTTTTACAAAGTCTAAAAACATTCTAATAGGTTTTGTAATTCTCCAGCAAGTAGAATTGCTGATAGTCTGATACATTTCCTGTATAATTCCAAGTTTGTTGCTCAATTCTGCTCTTTCATTAACTGCAGTATTATATTGAGCTTTATACTGTTCTATCTCATTTTGCAGTTCCATCATCTGATTAATCGAATCATTATATTTATTTCTATAATGATCTATTTCTTCACACAGTTCTGTTTCCTTCTTTAAAGTCTCCTGTAAAATTTTTTTCTGCCTTAAAACTTCCTGCGTTGCTTGGTCTTTTTGCAAGTTTACTTCTTGCATTTCTTCCTGTAACTTATTTGTCTTTTCATTCAAAGTTGTAATTTGATGAAATTTAGATAATAAAAGTTGCATATCCATTTCTTGAACAATCTGTATAGATGCTCGAAGCTTCACCCATTGGGTTGACTTTCCCTGAAAATCTATTATGTATTGTGGATCGGTTGATTCAAAAATACAAAATTCATCTATTTTAAGGCTGTTAATACTAACCGGTTTAATAACTCCGTTATTTGTAACTACCTCGATATTTTTGACTACACAAAAATCGCCTTCAACTGGATCAAAGCGAATGGACTTAACTCCTATAGGTAAATGAATATCCTGATTTAGTTTACCATTTTCCACTTTAAAAGATATACCTTCATTCTCATTGTATCCTTTACCAGTGTCATAATAAATCTTGCTATTAAAAGTACATTTAATTGGACTGTGACTCTCTTTTGAATTTTTCATATATTCATTTTTTAATATTCGCATCGCTCGCTCATAATTTTCAACAACTCTATCCTGATTAAGATTGTGTTTTACAAATCTTGATGCTTGTGGAGAAATATAAGAAGCATTATAGGTTAATTCCTTAAAAAAACCATTTTCAGCGAATATTTTCGCCCAATATTCTGACTGTTGGACATTGAAATGTGTCTTTTCGGTTATATCATCAGGAGTAGAAGAAAAAATAATATCATCTGCATAATTACAAATATTTTTTATAAATATTTTCCCATCCTCTTCATAAAGGTGTTCAGCTACTTCAATTGTTGTCACCAAATCATATTTTTGAGGAAATTCTTTAGGAAGTGGATCTAAAGCGGAACAAACTTTGCAATATGGTTTTACATCTTCCCTAACTTTGCTAATCGCGTATTCTGAAACATCAATTCCATAGGCTTCTATCCCCCTATCTCGTAATGCTGCTACTAAATAGCCAAAAGCACATCCTACATCCAATACTATTTTAGGATGAATGGACTCAATAATACTATCTGCTATTATCCCAAAAAAATTAACCCAATGCTCTAATTCTAAATAAGAAATTTTCCCACATGATGTTTCATAGTACTTTTTATCATATAGCTGCCCGTATTCCATAAAAGCAATCCCCCAACATAAATTTCAAAGTCTATATGCGTCACAGACTTGCTGTGTATCTCCAATCATCTTTACCTGACCACCATCCAGCCAGACCACGCGATTACACATATCTCGAATTTGCTCCATGTTATGTGAAACGAACAATACAGTTGTCCCACCGCCCATAAGTTCCAGCATACGCGCTTTGCTCTTCGTCTGAAAGCTTTCATCTCCGACCGCCAATATCTCATCTACAATCAATATTTCCGGATTTACTACGGTTGCAATTGAAAATGCTAAACGCATAAGCATTCCGGAAGAGTAATTGCGTATAGGTACATCGATAAACTTCTCCAGTTCCGAAAATTCCACGATTTCATCATATTTATCATTCAAAAACTTCTCCGAATATCCCAAAATTGCACCATTTAAATAGATATTTTCCCGCCCTGTCAGGTCATAATCGAATCCGGAGCCAAGTTCAAGCATAGGCACAATATTACCACCTACCGTGACATGGCCTTCTGTTGGTTTTAAGATACCGGAAATCACCTTTAAAAGCGTGCTTTTGCCTGCCCCGTTGCGGCCGATTATTCCTATAACCTCACCCTTATTTACCTCGAAACTTACATTTTTTAAAGCCCAAAATTCTTCATACTGCAGCTTTCCTCTTACCATAGCCATAACATATTCCTTGAGGCTCTTTATATGGTCATGGGATATTTTAAATTTCATGGAAACATGGTCTACTTTTATCATGGTAACTCCTCATATGTTCAAAATAAAATTATCCTGTGTCTTTTTAAACACAGCTGCTCCGATTATTAAAGGCACAAATGCTGCAATCAAGCAAAAAAGATAAGCTCTCGGCTCCGGAGAAGCGCCATTCATAATAATTGCTCTACTAAAACGTATAAAATGATAAAGCGGATTCATTTTAAAAACCACCATCAATTTAGGCGGAAGTATGCTTTCTGGATAAAAAATAGGTGTTGCATACATCCAGAGCATATTTATAACGCTCCATAAAAACTGCATATCACGAAAATAAACCATTGCCGATGACAATATAAAACTCATGCCAATACAAAAGATAACTGCACATATGATGCTAAACGGCAGCAGTAATATTGCCGGTGTAATCGGTGTACGAGTAATCAAAACCACCAAAAGCAGCGGAATCATGGAGATCAATAAATTGATAGTGGAAGACAGAGTCCTTGAAACCGGAAAAATATATTTAGGAATATACACCTTCGTAATCAATGATGAGTTCCCTACTATAGCCATCAGCCCCATGCTCGTTGCTTCTGAAAAAAAGTTAAAAAATACAATACCAATTAGAAGATATACCGCAAAATTCGGAATATCCGATTTAAAAAGCGTTGAAAAAACAATATATTGAACCATCATGCTTAATAATGGATTGAGAAAACTCCATAAAACACCCAGTACAGAACGCTTGTATTTCGTTTTAAAATCCCTTGACACAAGTTGATGGAGCAGAAATCTATACCTGCTGAATGCATTTATCACATTAAGTCCAAGACTCCTCTTTCCTTTTTTTTGCCGATATATAAGGTTGGCACAATATGCAAGGAGAATAAGACCTACTGCAACCATAATCTCAAAATAATATTGTCCAAACAATAGAGCATCAATTTCTGAAACCTTAAAACACAATACACCATCTAAAGGCTTCCCATTTAAAAACATCTGCTGATCCTGTACTTTTGCCGTGTTGTTATACCATAGCGTCACAGCATTATCTTTTGTTCCTGTTTCGGAAATAATTAAAATACGGAGCTTTTTCCCTTTTACTCCTTCAATCTGTTCATCCGGAACAAATGTTGCAAAAGCATTGTCTTCAAGTTGTGAAACATCTATCTGCCTGTTAAACAAAACGTTATTATCTGATTCATTTAATAGCTTTACTATAATAGTACCAGTATTTTTTCTCGCAAAGGTTGCAAACTTTAATGAAAAGCTATTAATAATATCTGCTTCAGGTATAAATGTCTGTTCAACAGAATATCCCTTCTCTAGTGCACCAACTGGTGTATTAGCTTCCTGACTTACAATACTATTATCTGAAACTCTGTATTTGAATTGATCACCTGCTATAAAATATAAACCCACTGCAAGCACAATATATGCTATAATGGCTATCGCACAGCCCTGGGTTAAAGAAAACCTTCTTATTTCTTTCTCTTTTCTCATAAACTTATGCTCCAATTTCCTCTAAATATCTTTTCAATGCATCCTGCCATGTCGGCAAGCGCTTAAAACCTGCTTCATCAAGGCTTTTTTTACTCATCCTAGAATTGAGAGGCCGCTTAGCCCTGGCAGGATATTCCGATGTTGGGATGAAGTTTACCTTGGTTTTATATCCTGCCTGTTTAAAAATTTCAGACGCAAACTCAGCCCAGGAGCAGTAGCCTTCATTTGTAGCATGGTATGTGCCGTATTTTTCAGTTACCACCATGTCGCATAACAATGGTGCGAGATCTGCCGTATATGTCGGCGAGCCTATTTGGTCACATACAACATTTACTTCACTGCGCTCTTTGCCGAGTTTAAGCATTGTTTTTACAAAGTTGTTTCCGTTTTTACCAAACACCCAGGAAATGCGAACAATAAAATATTTGGTCAGCAAATCTTTAACCGCAAGTTCTCCATCAAGTTTTGTTTGCCCGTACGCTCCAAGAGGCCCTGTTGGGTCGTCCACTTCATAATCTCTATCTCCTGTGCCTGGGAATACGTAGTCCGTGCTTATATAAACCATTTTGGCATCAATTTCTTTGCAAACAGATGCAATATTTCTTGGGCCCTCACTGTTGACCGCTACGCAAAGTTCAAGGTTGTCTTCAGCTTTATCCACTGCCGTGTAAGCTGAACAGTGGATGACAGCATCAGGATGATAATTCCTTATAAATTTAGATGTGGCTTGAAAGTCAGTGATATCAAAATCATCGATGTCGGCTCCACAGCATTCTATATTTCGTTTTTTGAGCACCTTCATCACATCATAGCCAAGCTGCCCTTTTACACCCGTAACAAGAATTTTCATATATATACTCCTTTATAAATAAAGTCGCCTTCTATCGTCTTTCATACACAAAGTCTATATCACAATCGCAAAATTTTGGTGCTTTAGCATCTTTAGCGGAAAGAATGGGGTTTTCTATACCCCAGTTAACACCAATTTCCGGGTCGTTCCATATAATGCTCCCCTCTGTTTCAGGTGCATAAAAGTTATCCTCTTTGTATAAGAATTCCACATCATCTGTCAGAGTTAAAAATCCATGAGCAAAACCTCGTGGAATTAAAAGCTGGCGCTTATTCTCGGCTGACAGCTCTACGGCAACCCATTTCTTATATGTTGGAGAGCCTTTTCTTAAGTCTACTGCAGCGTCCAGCACAGCACCCTCTCCGCAGCGGACAAGTTTGGCTTGAGATGCCTTTCCTTTTTGAAAATGAAGGCCGCGAAGCGTATTCTTATGTGCGGAATATGACTGGTTATCCTGTACGAAGTTATAGTACAGCCCTGCATCGTCCATTTTCTTTTGTGACCATGTTTCCATAAACCAGCCCCGCTTGTCACCAAACACCTGAGGCTCTAAAATATATACATCCAAAACATCGGTTTTTATAACATTCATTTGCTTTCCCTCTTATCGCCATACATAGTTTCATAATATTTCTGATAATCACCTGAAGTCACATTTTCCATCCATTCTCTGTTATCAAGATACCACTGTATTGTTTTTTTAATCCCATCTTCAAAAGATGTTTCAGGATACCATCCAAGCTCGTTTTTTATTTTGGCAGGATCGATCCCATACCTTCTGTCATGGCCTTTCCTGTCTTCCACATGTTTTATCAAGTTCTCATCAACGCTGCTGTCCACATTTTTGTTTATATATTCTATTATCTTCTTTACGATATATATGTTTGCCCTTTCATTATGGCCGCCTATATTATATACCTGTCCAATCTTTCCATTGTTTAAAACCAAATCTATGGCCTTGCAGTGATCCTCCACATAAAGCCAGTCCCTAATATTCAAACCATCACCGTAAACAGGTAGAGACTTTTTATTCAGGCAGTTGTTTATTATAAGGGGTATCAGCTTTTCAGGAAACTGGTACGGTCCGTAATTGTTGGAACACCTTGTGATGTTGATTGGCATCCTGTAGGTATCATAATACGCTTTTACCACCAAATCTGCACCGGCCTTGCTTGAAGAGTACGGGCTGTGCGGGTCAAGTGCCGTATTCTCGGTAAAATAGCCTTCAGCGCCCAATGAACCATACACCTCATCAGTTGATACCTGGAGATACTTTTTGCCTTTTCTAAATCCATTTTCAGTTTCCCAGTGAACCTTTGCAGTATTAAGTACATTTACCGTACCAAGTATATTTGTCTTTACAAATATTTCAGGTTCTTTTATGCTCCTGTCCACATGTGACTCAGCTGCAAAATTAACAACATAATCGATATCATATTTTTTAAATATGTCTTCAACAGCATCCTTGTCACATA
>ENA-UOOI01003855-UOOI01003855.1-fermentation-metagenome-genome-assembly--contig:-NODE-3855-length-10624-cov-53.916075_pt1 | contig 10624 bp, 11 predicted proteins | sample MGYA00245779_ERZ724027 | MGnify/ENA primary metagenome ERZ724027 (study PRJEB28704, sample SAMN03018318) | fermentation metagenome | biome: anthropogenic terrestrial biome; feature: soil...
CTTCTCTTTTGTCAGGAAGATACGTTTACCGTCTCCCATACGCAAAGCATATTCAGTTGCCATTTATCATCACCTTTTTATTGTTTTTAATATTGAAATTTAAGAAGCTGTGTTTTGGGATTCAGAACTTTGAGACAAAGGTTCTGGCCTGCCAGAGGGCCAATATCGCCAGAATCAGGATTAAAACCATCCACATGACATTGGCTTCCGGAATGAAGGAATTTGCCCAGTAGCCATTGTAGGCTTCCATAGCCACTGCTGTTTGTGTCATTTTTATTCTCCTGAGATTACAGACCTCTAAGGCAAGCATCGGATGCCCGGACTTTCCCGAAGTCAGTTATCGTGTATCTGTGCAGAAGGAAATCTTTTTTGTAGACTCCTTCTTCATCGACTTTCTGCTCCACATCCTTTAGCATCCCTCCAGATGCCAGTTCAAGGATGTCAAAGTTGATGCTGTCCCTATGGAAATTGCTCTTCATGCCATACTCTTCCTGGATCTTTGAAACTATTTCATAGTTCCAGTATTCCTTTCCATCCAGGAGAAGTTCAAGGATTCTGAACTTGATCGGACGATTTTTACCCATCTCATTCACCTCTTAGAGTTTCAAGCGCACTTGAATCTTCAGTAAACATAACAAAACTCCCAACGATACAGAAAGTACCGCCTATGAGGATAGTCCAATCCGGAATATCTCCAAAGAAGAGGAAAATGAAGATGATTGCACAGAATCCGTAAAGGTTTCCGATACCCTGGCCTCTTCCGACTCCGATAAGTGGGAAGGATTTGTACCAGCAGACATAACAGAAACCAAAAGTTATTCCTGCAAAGACCAAGATCAGTAGAGTTAAGGGTTCAAATGCCTGGAGAGCAAAGGAGTACATTGGAAAGCCAACTATTGCCAGGGTTGGCACGATAATTATCCACCAGATGATGTTTTCTCCAAGGAACCGGAGGGTAAGCCCAACATCAGGTTCGGAAATATCTAATCCTTTGCCTGCAATTGCACCTTCAATACCCCAGCCTGCAGCAGCCATTAAACCACCAAGATACCCGATCCACTGGACATTGCCTGAAGAAAGTTCAGTCAGAAGCCCACCGCCAAAGATCGTAATCCCTCCAATGATGATGATTCCTATGCCCATTGCCGCTCTTCGGGAAATCTTTTCCCCATACCAGTAATAAGCAAGAATCGAGCCTATAACAGGATAAAGAAGGCCGGCAACAGCTGCAAATGCTCCTCCGATAAAACCCATAGCAATAAAAGAACCGAGAATTGCCATAGGACCACCGAAGATAGAGGCAAGAAAGAACCATTTAGAACAGGGGTGAAATTCCCTTAGTGTTCTACCCAGTTCTCTGTATTTTCCAAGCACTCCATTCCAGAGCATAAGCGCAAACATAACAGTTAGTGCATTGAAGGCAGTGATCAAAACCGCAGTAATAACAAGGGATATACCATCTCCACTTGTTTTAGCAATAGAGCCATACATTCCGTCGAATGGATTAAGCACCCAGACAACAGTTCCCGGCAGATACCAGATACCCCAGAACACAGCACAGAAAAGGGCCCACATATACCCTTTGCTGATTTTTCTTTTGCTTTCCTGTTTTTTAAAAGTTTTCAAATCCACAAAATTCCCTCCTTTTTTTCAGTACTGTGGAACTCCCTCAGAGAAAGGAGCTTCCCAGTCTCTATTCCACAGCCTGAAAGTGCAGCCTGCGAACTATTCTGTGGGAATTATTTGATAATCACTTTTAAATCCAATTTTAGCTACTTTGACAATCGTCCCTCTTATTGCCGTTTTTATAAGATTGTCATTTAGCTAAGCAGATTAACAGTTATATTATAATAATTCAGTATGATGTGATCTGCAAGATGTTTCTTGTCCATGTACACATCAGGGGTTGGCAAAACTGCACAAATAAAACTGTGACAGAAAATGTATTCCAGAGAACACACTTTCTACAGTTTAAACCGTTTGCTAAGTCTGCTTTATCAGGCTTAGAGAGCTGCTTTTACCTTGGCAACGGCATCATTGGCGCTTTCACCGTAGATGTCTGCGCCGATCTTGTCTGCCCAGTCCTGAGTGACAGGAGCGCCTCCGACCATTGTTTTTACCTGGTCGCGGAGACCTGCCTCTTTGAGTTGTTCCTCGAGCTGGATCTGGTTGACCATTGTGGTAGTCATAAGGGCAGAGGAGGCAACAACCTGGGGTTTGAATTCCTTTACAGCATCGACATAGTTCTTAATTGGAACATCTCTTCCAAGGTCCACAACTTTGAAACCTGCAATGTTGAGCATGGAAGCCAAAATGTCCTTTCCGATGGAGTGGATGTCGCCCTCGATGGTTCCAAGAACAACGGTTCCGAGGCTCTTGGTCTGAGCCTGGCGCTTTTCCATCTCTGGGGTGATGACTTTTATACCTGCATTCATTGCCTCAGCGGCTGCAAGTACATGGGGCAGGAAAAGTTCACCCTGTCCAAACTTTTCACCTACTTCTTCCATGCCTGCAGTATAGCCTTTCTCAATAAGCTCTACAGGGTCAACTCCTGCAGCAAGAGCTTCTCCTGCGACTTCTGCTGCAAGTTCTTCGTCAAAATCAGTAATTGCTTCTTTTGCTTTTGCTATAATTTCTTCTTTGCTTGCCATCTTTAGATCTCCTGAATATCTGAATATGTAATTACATGCCTCTGAAGGCTTTGTCAGCTCTGTCTACGACTGCCTTCATGTCCTTGAGGATGTCTGCATCGATTGGGGTTACCTGGTGGTTTTTAAGAACGTCTACGACCTTTTCGTGTGCGGCTGCTGCAAGGTCCTTTGCACCAGCTGCTTCCCAGTCTCCGTACATGCGCCTGTCAATGAGCATGGGGTCAGAGGGGTAGTTCACAAGCTGCCTGGTCTGTTTGAGAGCGAGGAAGTTATTTCCAATGCCTACTTTCTGGATGGATTCAACAGCAAGGGTTTCTTCAGAAACTGGAACTCCCTGGAGGGCTTTCTTTGTCATCTTGATGATATCGTTGTCAATAACGAGCTGTTCCATTGAGAAGGTCATACCAAGCTCAAGCATTCCGGCTCCGTACAGGGTGTTTGCTCCTGCAAGGGCTGGGAAAAGAGTTGTCATTGTTTTTTCGTGGCCTGCCTGATTGTCCGGGATCTTTGCATCAGACTAGGTGCCTGCCACATAGGAGGGTAGGCCATAGAACTGGGCAAGTTTTGCGACTGCAGCGCTTATCAAGCCGAGTTCAGGAGATCCAACAGGAGCAGTGCCTTTCTTCAGATCAAAGGTTGTTGTGGAACTTCCGTACCATACTTTGCTTCCTGGGACAGTCAACTGGGCAAGCACAATTCCCGAAAGGACTTCGGCGTTGTGGGTAACAAGGGTTCCTGCAAGGTAAACTGGAGAAGAACCACCTGACATTGCCATACTCAGGACGTTTACAGGGATTCCGAGACGGGCACCCTTAATGATTACCTGGCAAGCATTGACACTGAGTTCAAGAGGACTGGTTGGGCAGAGCAACATGGAAAAGATTGGTTTCTTCCTGGCTTCTTCCTCGTCGCCGCCGTAGTAGGCTTTTGCGATGTCCCAGTAGTATTCGACGTTCTCGCCGACAGGGTCAATGTGGTGGAAGTGCTTTGCAGTGTTGGTTAGAGGAGTGAATGTCTCGTGGACGTCCTGGGCACCGGTGCCCGCAACGTCTCTTGCAGAGACAGGGAGAGCAAAATAGTCGATGTTTTCTGCCCAGTCACAGAGTTTTGCGATGTCTGCAATGTCCTGTTCGACAGAGTCAACGGTTACATATTTGCCGTCCTGATACTTGCAGACCTTTACACCAGTACCGAAACAGGTCCAGTGAACCTTGCCGCCTGCTTCCTGAACGGTATTGTGCTTCTTGTCACGGCCCCAGAGGACAAATCTGGAGGGGGCGAGCTGAAGGGCTCTTCTTACAAGATATTCAGGGATCTTTACAATATTGGTCTTTTCATCAACATCACAACCATTTTCCTTGAAGATCTGCCTTGCTTCGGGGTCAGAGACCTGAACACCAGGGTTCATCAGAACTTCCATGGTTGCGTAGTGAATTGCTTTAAGTTCATCAGTGGTAAAAAGGTTTAATTCTACACCGTTAAGTGCGTTAAATCCAGCAACTGCATTATTTTTTGCCATTTTTATAACCTCCGAAAAAATAATTTAAACCAGCAATTCTTTTGCTTTTGTAACAGCTTCGCTTGCGTTTTCAGCGTAACAGTCTGCACCGATCTTGTCAGCCCAGGCCTGGGTTGCAGGGGCTCCGCCTACCATGACCTTTACTTTGTCCCTGAGCCCTTCCTCTTTGAGGAGCTCAATTACGTCCTTCTGCCCCTGAAGAGTTGTGGTCATAAGGGCAGAAATTCCAATCATATCAGCATTGACTTCCTTTGCTTTTTCGATGAAATTCTTTATTGGGACATCGCGACCGATATCGTACACTTCAAAACCAGCGGACTGGAGCATTGTGGAAACGATGGCTTTTCCAATATCATGGACGTCACCTTCTACAGTACCGTTTACGATAACACCGAGCTTTGAGCCGGAGGCTCCTTCAGGCATAAGGTCCTTCAGGGCATTGACTCCTGCAGTCATTGCATCGGCAGCCATCATAACGTGTGGCAAGAACAGTTTTCCTCTCTCGAAGAGGATACCAACCTCATTCATGCCTGCTGCAAGTCCATTCTCTATAATTTCGGAAGGTTCCAGTTCTCCTTTAGCTTTTTCAACTACAGCGAGTACTGTATCCTTCTTGCAGGAGATTATAGCACCTGCAAGCTCCTGAAGCAATTCTTCTTTGCTAATTATTGCATCCTCCATTTTTATTTTTTGAATGCAGAGACACTTTCCAGTAACCATCACGAACAATCGTGATAATTAGGCTGAATATTCATGTCTTCGGGGAAGCCATGAAATATAGAAAGAAACTCACGATCATCATGGGTGGGAACCATGATCAACTCAAGCAAGACAATGAAACCGTAAAGTATTCATGACTACGCTTACCGGGTTCATGAGTGTTTTAGCAGAGGGGGTGTTTTTGTGCCATTTTAAAATCCCGTCTGATAACCATCTTTCAGATGTCTCCGATAGAAGGTTCATTTTACTTATATATATAATTTTTCGAAAAAACCGGATAAAAAAGGAGGATAGATAAATAGTTTGTGGTATGTGAAGCTATATAAGTATATTGAGGAAGAAAACAAAATAGGATTATCAAAAATTATAAATACTAGACACTTAAAATGGCTTATTATAATGTTTTTTAGTTAAAATAAAAACGATTATATTTACAATAATTGCAGGATTTAAGTAAGAATTTAGATAAGAATTAATTAAGAGATCATTTTCGCCCAAACTTTTTTGAAGTAAGCACGAGGCGCTTCTTACTGATTTTAAATAAGTTTTGATTTTATTTTTAGGTATTATTTTCAAAAATGATTTGAAGATTTACTTACGAAAGAGTCTGTATCTCACATCATCAATGCTTCCATTCGTCCAATGGAAAAAACAGAGAAAAATATATATGCCTGAATATTCCCCAGATAGAAAGGGTACTAAGGCTAAAAAACCCTTCAGAAACCCAGCTCTGTAGAAATCCTCTAAAAAAAGAAAAGCAAAAATTATGTGGATTATGGCAAGATCATAAGCCTTTAGATTCCCCATAGTCCGAGACACACAGCCTGTAAGCCCTGTTAACGAGCTCAACCATTCTGGAATCTTCCCTCTTAATCTCTATTCCGCAGGCAAGAGAAAGGTATTCAGCAAGGTCAAAAATTTTTATTTTTTCCTCCTTTTCGGCTTCAGTGACTTCCTTTCCGGCTTCAATTAGATTCTGCATACATCCCCCACAATTTGTGACAATTATATCACAGCCCAGTTCTTTGGCAGCCATGTACCGGTCAGAAGCCACAACAAGGGACTCAGACGGGTAATTGACCCTTACCCCGCCTCCAAAGCCACAACAGGCCGAGTTTTCCGGGGTTTTATTGGCAAGTTCGGTACCCTCGATGCTTTCAAGCACATCTCTTGCTTCTTGATGTACTCCCATTCCCCTAGTCAGATGGCAGGGATCGTGATAAAAGACTCTGTGCTTGAGAATAGCCCTGGGAACAAGTTTGTTTTCTCTTATAAGAAGCTCAAGGTACTGGGAAACGTGCATAACTTCAAAATCAAGTTTCCCAAATATTCTTGGATAGATATCTTTAAATGCCTTAAAACAACCTGGGCAAGCTGTAATAAGAGTTTTTGTCCCTCTTTTTCTGATTTCTTCGACATTCCGCGATCCATTTCTGCGAATAGGCCCCATATCCCCAGCACCTGCGGATACAGCTCCGCAACAATATTCAACCCCGCTCAGGACAGTATAATCGACTGAAGCTTTCTCAAGCAGTGCAACTGCAGCCTGTGCCATAATCTTGTTGATATATGTGCCTGCACAGCCTGGGAAATACACTACCGAGCCTGAACTTTCCTTGTATGTAGGAGTTTCATCCATCTCAGCAATTTTCTTAAAAAGATTATTTTCAGCTTCAGGATCTACCATTGTCTGCCTATCGGAGAGTCCATTTTCACTCACCCATTTCTGCCTGGCAGGAGAAATAAGCATTTTAATTCCTAGCCCCTCGGGACATGCAGCGGGACAGAGCCCACAGGTCAAGCAGCGCAGTAGAGATTCTTCATCAATCTCCGAGCTCCCTTCAAGATACCCGTACAACCGGTCAAGCAAATCAAGGTCGTTATAGCGAGGACAAAATTGAAGACATAATCCGCATTTTTTACATTTTGCCCTGTGCTTTTCCACTATATCCATTTTTTAACTCCATATCATTTTAAACTGGTGAGACTTTAATCTACCCTTTAAGCTATAAAAGATGATTAAAACCTCTTTTTTGACAGAAAATCCTTAAAGATCCCTTTTTGATGGTTCCTTCTCGATAAAAATCACTAAAATTTTCTTCATTACAGGTTTATCTTATCAACCCTGCATTATATACTTGAATCACATTACTGCTTTAATACTTGCATTACATTTCTACTTTATATATCTAAATTACATTCGGCCTGAAGAACCGTGACTGAAACTGCAGGAAGCCCTAAAAAGGAAATAAAAAGCCTGGGCAGGATTTTTTCCAAAAAGATAAGCTAATGTTCAACCATACTATCACTATATAAGTAGCTAAGTAGCCAGTAAAAGGAAGGGATTTAAAATTTTCGATGAACTCAAAAACAGCGCAAGAAAGCTGATAATTCCAATTGCTCGCCTGATTCCCTTATCTCCGAATACTCTTACCTTAATGGGGTTTGCCGTAAGCGTCGTTGGGGGAGGAGCGTTTGCGCTAGGAGAGCCTTTTGCAGGCGGGCTTTTGATCCTTTTTAGTGGGGTCTTTGATATCCTTGACGGAGGAGTCGCAAGGGCAAAAGGCAGGACAACGCCTTTTGGAGGAGTGCTTGATTCGGTTTGCGATCGATACTCCGACGGCCTGATGTTCTTAGGAATAATAGCAGGTTCAGTTAACGGCAGGCTGGCTCTACCTCCAGTTGTACAAATTGAAGGCTGGCTCTGGGCAGGTTATGCCCTGATAGGTTCCTTTCTGGTTAGCTACACTCGCGCTCGCGCGGAATCCGCAGGCTGCAGGAAACTGTCAGTTGGAATTGCTGAACGCGCGGAAAGAATGATTATCCTGGCTCTGGGTGGGCTTTCAGGTTTTCTGAGCTGGGCTCTCGTACTCATAGCGGTATTTTCCCATATTACTATTATTCAGAGAGTCCTTCGGGCAAAAAGCATATTGAGTAAGCCTTCAGAAGCCGATGCTCAAAAACCTTAACTCTCATTTCTATGAGACAAAAAATCGAGCCTCAAAAAGTTAGATCGGCATCAGATAAAAGGGTTAGAGCTCAATAAAAATAGTAAAAATAATGTCTGGACTTTCTTCTACCGATACTCATTTATACTACATATATAATTACAATAGTTGATGATGGCAAACGCAGTTAAGAGATTTGCCATTGAAAAAGTAATCTACTCTGCGGGGCCGTAGGGTAGCCTGGTCCATCCTGCAAGGCTGGGGGTCTTGCGACTTGAGTTCAAATCTCAGCGGCCCCACCAAATTTTTATCGATACTCAATTTTACAGTTTTATATCACTATGTATTATTTTATATTGTTTTGCATTATTTTTGGCATTATTATGTTTTTATTTTTAGTCTAATTTTACATTTTAGTTTCAGATATTTTATTATGATAGTGTCTTTTTGAACTCACACCCAGACTTTTCATTAGCTTTTCTGGCTTAGAACTCTCACCGGCTACAAAAATAGCCTTTTGAAGAAAGAATATAACTTTAGGATCTTTTAGACCTGAAAAATCGCCTAGCCAAATCATTAATAAAACATATTGAGATCCTAATAGAAATAGAAAAGTATTTGCACTACTCTGTGAATAATACTGTAAATAATATATTGACTAATATTACCTTTTTTCTCAGTTGATCCAATACGTCAGTTCGTATTACTCATCGCCTTCTTAACACTTCTTGTGTTTAGCTTTCCCAGGCTTCTGCCAAAGATTCTTGATAAAAATACTTCGTTCTCTGACTCATTCAGTTATACTCTATTACTTATGATTTTGCTTGCAGGTTCAATTTATTGCTTATGGCTTCTGGTGCTACCAATATATCCAATTAAATTTCTTCATTTCTCAAATGGTTTGATTATAGTTCTACTTTTACTTACAATATTTAAATCACTGTTAAACAGAACAAAAAATTAAATTAAGATTCAAACAAACGATAGCTTATCATAAATATTCTATAGCTTCAAATTTCATAATCTTTTTGAACTAAAATCTTTTCAGATCAAAAGAGCCGAGCTTGATCATCCCAGGACTGATTCAGAACCAAGTATAATTATTATTGATAATCGTAATACTACTATTGATAATAGTACTACTATTGAAAGTATCAGAATAAATAATGATGATATTATTAGAATAAACAGCGATGATAATATTACAACAAATAGTAAAGATAACAATAATAATCAAGAACATAGTTCTGATAAAAAAATCACGTCTTTTAGATTTTATTGAGACCCTCACTAGTGTCATTGGAATTCTAGTCATTATTTGTGGAATACTTGTCGCAGTAACGAAAAGGGTATCTAAAAAGTAAGACAGATCTATACAGGCGAATTACTGATCAGGCAGGATATAAACAAGGTCGTACACTGTTACTTTTACTTGAATGATATTAATCTAAAGCACCTTGACAATGCCTGATTTATACCTTTTTACAATCCAGCGAGTTATAGTAGACCTGCGTTATACACGAAACATAAGCATTTCTAACTTATACGTAATATACTTCTAATATCATCTTTATCAATAGCCGTAATTATTAATCCACAGCGTCATAGTTTTGTTGTTTATACATTTTACCTATACATCTTTACCCAATTCGTAACCTAGTCCATGATGGAATTTTTCTACTAAAAAGGTGAAAATAAGTATGCTTGAAATTTATTGTGACTCTTCCTTTAATGAAGGTGAGGACTCTTATATTGGCTGTACAGTGCTCCGGGACGGAAAGCAGATCCACCAGTCCACAACAAAGGTTCCTGATGCCCCTCAAAATAACCTTCATTGTGAGCTTGCAGCCCTTAATTTCGCTATAACCCTTTCCAAAATATTTTTCGAAGGGGACCAGGATATTACTATTTATAATGATTCGACTGAAGCCGTAAAAGCTTTTCAGAAGGAAAGTCAGGAAAACAAAAAGAAATTTTCGGGGCTTAATATTAATTTTGAATATATTCCACGTGAAAAAGTAAATCAGGCAATTGCGGACAGTTTGTCTAAAAAATTTCCGATATTTCTCCTGAATATTCCTACCTGTAAAGTAGAATCTTTTTCCCGGAGACAAGATATACTCTCCGATATAGCCCAAAAAAGGCGCAATATCCTTTATCTTGAGAAAGTCGAAGAAAAATCCACGAATAAAAGAATCTGCTACAGACTGATAATCCGTACATTGGACAAAGTTCTTTCAGATGACAGGCTTTATCTTATAAGAAAAGGGGGACCTGGAACCCAAGTAAAAGCTGCAGAAGAAATAAGAAAAGACCTGTCCGACCCAATGATACTCTCCTCGCTGGAAGCAAAGGGGATCAGGCTTGAAAACTCCTACTTCCTGCTAACGGATGAAACCTGGGGACTTCGAGGCACGGACAATCAGACTTGTTCCATTCTCCCAAGCTCAATCCGCCACAGGATTATTTGCGACGAAGTGGACCGGTCCCCTCAAAATCTCTTAAGACGAGCTGAGCGTTTCAGATAACTTTCCATCTAGATCAGATCAAGGGTTTTTGGATCAAACACAACCGTTGCGCCGGTTGATCACGCCGATAAGGTTTGGGGATAAGGCTTTTAAATCCAAACGTTACGCTGTTTTTGATCAAACTTTTTTTGAAAAAGTTTGCGGTCAAGCCTTTTCCCAAAAGGGTTGTGATCACTCAGCTTCTAGGGATTTCGATCAAACCTTTTCCCAAAAGGTTTGCGTTTTTGATCAAACTTTTTTTGAAAAAGTTTGTGAGCA
>ENA-UOOI01003857-UOOI01003857.1-fermentation-metagenome-genome-assembly--contig:-NODE-3857-length-10623-cov-3.673448_pt1 | contig 10623 bp, 6 predicted proteins | sample MGYA00245779_ERZ724027 | MGnify/ENA primary metagenome ERZ724027 (study PRJEB28704, sample SAMN03018318) | fermentation metagenome | biome: anthropogenic terrestrial biome; feature: soil; material...
TTATCAACTTTTATGAACTAAAATTGGCAAGTTAGCAACTTGCGAAACTTGAATAACTTATTACCCGTAAACTGGGATGTTGGGTTGATGTTTAACCGTGAAACAGGCGAGCAGTATGAGGTAAGCAACATTGCTGCGATAATGAAAGCGGTAGTTGAGGAAGAGTATTAATTTGAGACACTTTTAAGACTTTAAGTGGCAGGTCTAAAAATGTCATGCCGAATAAAATGAGAGACCTGTCACGTTGCCATAGTATGGCTTTGGAACAGATCCCTCATTTTAGTTTAAGACAATCCTATATAGTTACACTCACTTTCAGTGGTAACTCAGCTGAAGAACCTCCCACTAACACTTCAATGGTTCCACTCTCCAGTTGCCAGGCGTTGATGGCTTCGTTCCAGTAGCGGAGTTCGGAAACGGGAAATTCCAGTGTTACTGTTCGCTTACTTCCGGCACCAAGGGTTACACGTTGAAAGGCTTTCAGCTCTTTGTGCGGCCACTCCACTTTCGCATCAAGGCGGCGCACGTAGAGTTGAACTACTTCATCGGCTTCCATAGAACCCTCATTATTCAGATCGAAGCTGATTCTTATCACTTCATCGGCAGTATATCGGGGTTTATCGCTGCGAATATTGGCATAATTAAAGCTTGCATACGATAATCCGTGCCCAAAGGGATAGAGTACGGGAACTCCCTTGGTGTCGAACCAACGGTAACCCACCAGCAAACCTTCGGAATAGTGAGCCTTGGGTGAATGAACATCAGCGTTATACTCTGTTTCGCCCACGATGTCGTGACGGAACTGGGCCGCAAAAACATCACCATCGCTCACCACATCGTTCGAGAAGTTACCCAAAGCAAAAGCAGGTGAATCTTCCAATTTTAATGGGAAGGTAAATGGGAGTTTGCCTGAGGGTGAGATATTGCCAAGTAGCACATCGGCTAGAGCATGACCACCTTCCAACCCATTCCACCAAGCCTGAACAACAGCATTGGATTTTTCGTCTACCACACGCAAATCGCATGGACCACCGGATACAACAACAGTTACGATGTTAGGGTTTACTTCGGCCAGGCGAGCAATTATGATATCTTGACTAACGGGCAACAGAATGTTCTCACGGTCGATACCCTCGCTTTCGATAAACTTGTTGGTACCGGCAAAGAAAAGTACCAAATCGGCCTCGCGGGCAGTGGTAATGGCTTCGGCTAACAAAGTAGCATCGGGTGCTTCATCTAAGGTTTGGGCGATTTCGGGAGTTCCTGCTTTGCTGCCAGAAAACATGCCCATATAATGCTTATAGGCTTGCGCGTATTTAATTTCAATGTTATCACCAAGGCGGTTGCGAAGGCCTTGCAGCGGGGTGATTTCGTAAGGAGTTTTGGCGCCAGCTCCCATGCCACCCGAGGCGGTAGTAGCAATGGCATTGAGGCCTATAACAGCTATTTTTTTTGTGGTATTTATATTAATGGGAAGTGTGGTCTTTGTATTTTTTAGCAATACGATGGATTTGCTAGCAACGTTGTAGGCCACCTGTTGTTGTTCTTTTTGGGAAATCTTTATGGTATTGGCCTGTTCGTTTGGAATAGCCTTGATGGCTAGGCGGAGACGAAGAATTTCACGCACTTTATTGTCTACGATAGACTCGTTAAGTTTGCCGGCACGCACAGAATCTATGAGTGCGGGACCGAAATAATTATCGCCCGTCATTTGTACGTTCAACCCACCCAGCGCAGCACCCATAGTGCTGTGAGTTCCTCCCCAGTCAGACACGGTCATCCCTTTGAAGCCCCATTCACCACGAAGGATAACGTTGTTAAGGTGATTGTTTTCGGAACCATAGTAGCCATTCACTTTATTATAGGCCGGCATTACACTCATAGCACCGCCCTGCTTAACGGCTGCCTCAAAGGCTTTGAGATAGATTTCGCGCATAGGTCGTTCGGCGATAATAACATCAACGCTACCGCGGTTTGTTTCCTGATTGTTAAGAGCGTAATGCTTAAGGCAGGCGGCGGTACCAGCATCTTGCATACCCCGAGTGTATCCAACGGCCAATACGGCATTGAGCGCGGGATCTTCACTGAAATACTCGTAGGTGCGACCGCCAATGGGCAAGCGCTGGATGTTCATTGCTGGACCAAGAATGATATCTTTGCCACGGCGACGGGCTTCGGTGCCAAGAGCCAAGCCGTAGTTATAAGCTAGGTCGGCACTCCAGGTAGCGGCCAGTGCTGATCCGGTGGGGTAGTAGGTGGCCGAGTCGGTGGTCCAGTTCAGTGGCTGGAAACCTTCGCCAATTTCTTCGCGCACGGCAAAAGGACCATCGGCATATTTAATGTCAGCAATACCAAGGCGGGGAACGCCTTCTGACGACATGATGGTTTTGCTGTGCAGCATCTCCACTTTTTCCTCGAGAGTCATTTGGGCGATGATGTTGTTGATCTTCTCGTCATTCACTGTTAGTTTGTCCTGCGGTGTGTAGGAGGCTGGAGTGCTACAGGCAACCAGGGTGGCCGCGAACATCGTTCTAAGTACGGGTTTCATCATTTGTTTCATGGATTTATTGTTACTAATGTTTCTTCTTATATTCATTTTTTTGTTGGTTCAAGGATAATTCTTTTGTAGCTCGTTAGCGCAGGATGCCCCGTGTCGGTTACTTCGCAGATGATGTGAATACTTTTCCCTGCCATATCGGCTGGGGTTTTGATTCTCGCGTTTTCCGTATCAGCATTCACAATGGTAACTGCGCCCGAGTAGGTTCCTGCTTCGGGTAGCACCCACCAGTTGAAAGTCAACTGGTTGCCATCCGGATCGAACGATGCCGATGCGTCGAGTTTTACCTCCTTTCCAGCCTTCGGGCGCAGGATGATGGCGTCCGTCCCCTTCTGTTTGTTGACAATGACCACCGGATTCCGGTTCCCTGCCCCCTCCTTTGCCCAATCCATGCGGGCGGCAAAATCATTGAATATGGCCGAGTAGAAATAAGTTTCGTACTTCCGGGAAATTTCGTTTGCCCGCCCCTTCTGGTTGTTGTAGGTAAAGGTTTCGTTGTCGGGGCTCAGGCTCCATTCGAAATAGCCACCCCAACTTGCCTGATTGGGTTGCAAGGGATTACTCAGTCCGTTGGGAAGAACATATAAGAAGGAAGGGGTATCGCCTTCAACACCAAATTTATATTTTGGGTACACGGCTCCCAGATTTCCATGTCTTTGGATGTGTTTCTCGTATTCCTCCCAATTGGCTGCCCCTGTGGCGTTCTGATAGAAATAGGCGCTTTCATCCCACAGAAAGAGGAGATCGTCCTTAAATTCCCGCCGCAACCAATAATGTGAACTTATATCGAAAGGAGTACCCGCCTTCAGATCCCTGTCCTGGTCGGTAATGGCATACGCATGAACTTTGTTGAGGAAGGCCCGCAATTCTTTCGGCGTGCGTTGCTGCTGTACGCTCCACACGGCCTGTGCCAGGGTGTTTCCGCCACCCCATATACAAATCCACAAAGGGCGATCGTCGGTCTCGTTAGCCAGGTTGATAATCCACTCGCTGCCTGGCGAAACATTGTCGGCCCCGATATGTTCTAATCCGCGCTTTTTGCTGCCGTACATGGTTCGTTCTCTGAGGTACTTAGCGCTAGGCCAATATCCAATCATCTGTTTGCTTTCCTCGTCGGTCCGATGCTTGTACTGTCCGGAACGTTTCATCAGATTTGGCAGGTCTTTTTCGTATGCGTCGATGGCTTGATGGATGAGGCCGAAGAATTCATCACGCGTCCAGTCAAGGCTCCATCCGGTTGTATAAATCAGTCCCTCAATTTCGAGGACATCGGCATAAGCAAACAACCGGACTAAAGATTCGCTATCGTCGGTTTCCCAGCTTGAAACATCAGTTAGTATGACTACGCGGGGTTTGAGGTAGGGAGTGTCTTTCTTGAGTTCCTTACAAGATACTTGCGGAATAATTCCACAAAAACAAAGAAATAATACGAATTTTGCTTTCATCATTATTAGTGTAAAATTGGTTTTAGATTTAAAATATGGGTCGAAGTGATTCGACAAGGTTTTATGCGGATTTGTCTTTATACAATACCGTACATATTGCAAATGTAAAGCTAATTCCCCGCAAACCAGGTCGAAAATGTTGCAGATGAAAGGAAGTTTTGTATCTTGCATTGGAAAAGTAAAGATTTTATGCTGAAATATGCCTCTCATCAACTTAGAAATTCGCAGCATGTCTTTACACTCGCGAGAATAGAATTTCAAATTCAGTATGTGTTTCCATTCAGTCTGATAACTTTTTATCAAAATAACCCCTATCTCGAAACATTATCCCCTCTTGCCAGATACACTTTCAAAACATAGCAACCTGCTTGATATTGATGATTTGTGCTACATTTGTCCTCTCTACATTAATGCAATACCATGAAACAAACCATCTTATACCTACTAGCCATTTTACTCATACTGCAAGCCTGTAACAAGAAAAATGTTGCCAGCGAGTCGATACGCAAAGTTATTTCATTCAATCTTGGATGGAAATTCATGTTGGGTGATACCCCCCGCGCTTCTATTGAGAGTTTCGACGATAGTGCGTGGCCGTTTCTTAACCTGCCGCACGACTGGAGCATTGAGGCTGATTTCTCGATTGATAATCCTACTACGCCCGGTGGTGGGGCCCTGCCCGGCGGAATTGGCTGGTATCGCAAAACCTTTACGCCACCGGCAGCCGATAAAGGCAAGATAACCTACATAGATTTCGATGGTGTTTATTGGAACAGCACCGTGTGGATAAATGGCCAACTGCTGGGACAACGCCCCAACGGCTACATTTCGTTCCGCTACAATCTTACTCCATACCTCAAATACGGGCAGCCCAACACCATTGTCGTGCGGGTAGATAATAGTCAACAGCCCAACTCACGCTGGTATACCGGCTCGGGCATCTATCGTAACGTTAGGCTCGTAACTGTCAATCCGTTGCACATCGCCCACTGGGGCACGTACGTTACCACCGAAAATATATCCGCGCGAAAGGCCGATGTAAATTTACGCATCACCCTCGAAAACAACAGTGCCAACTTGCGTCAAGCCCAACTCGTATCTATAATTAAAGATAACGATGGGCAGATAAAGGCCCGCGCAACCACTTCGGTAACCGTGCCCAAAGACGAGAAGATAGAAACCACGCAGGCGATGATGCTTAACCAGCCTCAACTATGGTCCGATACGCAACCTTACCTCTACACCATCATCACACAGGTAATTGATGACGGAAGAATAATTGACGAATACAATACCCCACTAGGTGTACGTTCCTTTGCGTTCGATCACACTAAAGGCTTCTTACTCAATGGTGAGCCGGTGATAATCAAAGGCGTTTGCCAGCATCACGACCTTGGTTGTCTTGGCACAGCCGTAAACATACGCGCTATGGAACGCCAACTTGAAATTCTCAAACAGATGGGTTGCAACGCCATTCGCACTGCCCACAATCCGCCTGCACCCGAGCTTCTCGACCTTTGCGATCAGATGGGCTTCATTGTACAAAACGAAGCATTTGATATGTGGCACAAACGCAAATCGCCTCAGGATTACTCGCATTTTTTTAGCCAGTGGCACGAGCGCGACCTTGCCGACCTCATTCTGCGCGATCGTAATCATCCCTCTGTATTCATGTGGAGCATTGGAAACGAAATCCTCGAGCAATGGACCGATATGAACGTCGATACCCTTGATCTTCAGCAGGCCAACATTCTTTTTAACTTCGCCAGCAAGATGAATAAGGATGCACAATCTGACGATCTGCATGTCAATTCCCTGCTTACCATCAAGTTGGCCAATCTGGTTAAATCACTTGACCCTACGCGTCCCGTAACCTCGGGCAATAACGAAGCACGCCCCGTTAATCACCTTTTTAAATCCGGTGCGATGGAGATACTTGGCTTCAACTACAATCATAATCTTTGGTCGGAACTCCCTCAAATATATCCAGGGCAGAAATACATCATCACCGAATCCACCTCCTCGCTCATGACACGCGGATACTACGAAATGCCTTCCGACCACACCTTCACTCGTCCAGAACGCTGGGATATTCCTTACGAGAATCCTGGCAACCAATGTTCGGCCTACGATAATAGTTGCGTTCCGTGGGGAACCACGCACGAACACAGTTGGCAGCTCATCAAGAAGTGCGACTTTCTCTCGGGTCTCTACATTTGGACAGGCTTTGATTATCTGGGTGAGCCAACACCCTATTGGTGGCCCTCGCGTAGTTCATACTTCGGCATTATCGATCTCGCCGGCTTTCCCAAAGACATCTATTATATGTACCAAAGCGAGTGGACCGACACCCCCGTATTGCACCTCTTCCCTCACTGGAACTGGAAGCCGGGCCAAACCATCGACATTTGGGCATACTACAACCAGGCCGATGAAGTAGAACTGTTTCTCAACAACAAATCGCTCGGCAAGCGCTCAAAAAATGGTGACGACTTAAAGGTTTGGTGGCGCGTTCCCTATCAGGTCGGTACCTTGAAGGCCATCTCCCGCAAAGGTGGTAAAGAAATCCTCGTGCGCGAAATCAAAACTGCCGGCACCCCAGTCAGCCTTCGCCTTACTGCCGACCGCCAAATCATTTCTGCTGATGGTACCGACCTCTCTTTTATCACCGTAGAGGTGCTGGATACTGATGGATATCCTGTACCCGTGGCCAATAATATGATAAACTTTAGTGTTGAAGGTAATGGTTTCATCGTCGGAACAGACAACGGCAATCCAACAGATCATCTGTCGCTTAAAAAGCCTGGACGGAAACTGTTCAACGGGAAGGCCCTAGTGGTAGTGCAATCCAATGGCAAAAGGGGGAGTGTGGAGGTAAAGGCCACAGCGGAGGGGCTGAAAATGGCGAGTGTAACTATAAAATGTAAATGATCAATAACTCAGTATCATGAAACGACTTATCTTTCAGGTATTCATTTCCATAATCCTTGTCGCTCCTTGTATAGCACAGCAGGGACACAACAGCCTCACGGTATCACATGAACAAGTAAGTGGTTTTATTTATCCATTTCAGAACACAGCATTAAGTGATGATGAACGGCTGGACAATCTGTTATCGTTGATGACGATAGATGAAAAAATAAACTCTTTATCTACAGACCTAGGAATACCTCGCTTAGGCATACGCCAAACTGGACACTCCGAAGGTTTGCATGGATTAGCTCTGGGAGGCCCTGGCAACTGGGGAGGAATGAAAATGGAAAACTACAAGATGGTTTCCGATATGTACCCCACCACTACCTTCCCACAAGCATACGGACTGGGAGAAACGTGGGATACAAAACTGGTTCAAAAAGTCGCAGATATAGAGTCCACAGAGATCCGTTATTATGCGCAAAATGATAGATATCAGAAAAGAGGCCTTGTGATGCGGGCTCCCAATGCCGACTTGGCACGTGATCCTCGTTGGGGTCGTACCGAAGAATCTTTCGGTGAAGATCCACACCTTGTTGCCGAAATGACAGTTGCCTTTGTGAAAGGGCTTCAAGGCAACAGCCCTCGTTACTGGAAATCTGCCTCCTTAATGAAACATTTCTTAGCCAACAGTAACGAGGCTGGACGTGATTCTACTTCTTCCGATTTCGACAATCGCCTTTTCCATGAATACTATGCCTATCCATTCCGAAAAGGCATTGAAGAAGGTGGTTCGCAAGCTTTTATGGCAGCCTACAACAGCTGGAACGGCATTCCTATGACCGTACATCCGGTAATGGAAAAGATTCGCAAAGACTGGAACATGAAAGGGATCATCTGCACCGATGGTGGGGCGTTGAGTTTGTTGGTAAATTCACACAAAGCCCATCCTAATCTTACAGAAGGGGCAGTTGCTGTGGTCAAGGCTGGTGTAGGGCAATTCCTTGATAACTTTAAGCCCTATATATACGAAGCTCTTGAACAAGGATTATTAGCCGAAAAGGACATCGACAAAACCATCCGGAATAATTATTACGTTGCCCTACGCCTCGGCCTGCTCGATGGCACTCAGGACAATGTACCCTATGCGCACATCGGCGTTACAGATACCGTCTCCCCCTGGAATAAGAAGGAAGTGCAAGAATTCGTCCGTTTAGTTACAGCAAAATCCGTTGTACTGTTGAAAAACGAAAAGAAGTTTCTGCCACTCGATAAAAGCAAAATAAAATCCATTGCCGTTATCGGCCCGCGCGCGGACGAAGTGTTGCTCGACTGGTATAGCGGCACCCCACCTTATGCGGTAACCATTCTGCAAGGTGTTAAAAATGCGGTAGGCAGTAATGTGAAAGTCTACTATGAAGTGGCAAATGAAATGGATAAAGCAGTCGTTGCAGCCCAAAAGGCAGATGTAGCCATCGTATGCATAGGCAATCATGTGTATGGTACCGATCCGAAGTGGAAATACGCTCCTGTTCCCAGCGATGGAAGAGAAGCTGTAGATCGTAGAGCATTGACCTTGGAACAGGAAGACTTGGCTAAAGTAGTGTACAAAGCCAACCCGAATACAATTCTGGCGCTGGTAAGCAGTTTCCCATTCGCTATTAACTGGTCGCAGGAAAACCTGCCTGCCATTTTACATATCTCCAACAACAGTCAAGAGCTTGGTAATGGTCTTGCCGATGTGATCTTCGGAGACTTTAACCCTGCTGGAAGAACTAACCAAACATGGGTAAAATCAATTGCTGATCTGCCTCCTATGATGGATTATGATATTCGCAACGGCAGGACATACATGTATGCTAAAGAAAAACCGCTTTACCCCTTTGGGTATGGACTAAGCTATACTAATTTCAATTATTCCGATATAACGTTATCTTCCTTTACTATATCACAAGGTGAAGATATTAAGATAGCTGTAAACATCAGTAATACAGGTGAAATGGATGGAGAAGAAGTAGTCCAGCTATATGTATCTTTCCCTCAGTCGAAGATAGTAAGACCTGTTAAACAACTAAAAAAATTCAAGCGTGTCATGATAAAAAGAGGAGAAAACAAAACTGTTGAATTGACCCTCAATGCCGACAAACTGGCATACTGGGACAATGATAAAGATGCTTATGTAATGGAGTCGGGAACGGTAAATATTATGGTAGGTGCTTCTTCCGAAGATATCAGGCAAACTAAAAAAATACAATTTAAATAATTCAAGTTTCGCAAGTTGCTAACTTGCCGATTTTAGTTCGGTATGGCTGGGCAGACAATCCGGTTTGCAATTTGATAAATTTAGAAGGATTACCAGCTGTTCCATTCAGAACGGATAAATGGAACGGTATTACTCAGAAATAAATCTGACTAATTGAAATGTAAACAAATAAATATAAAAAACATATTATCATTACAGATACATACTCATACGTGGACACTTAGATCCACTTGATTTCTAATTGTTTATAATTGAGTTCTTTGACATTTTTGTAATCGCTTTTGTTAAGTGTCTCTTTTACAGGTGACTTGTCAAGTAGAGAGAAACTGAAAATCTGTAAAATTTCGTAGATTAAACGGTCTACTTTCAGTTTGTTACCTACTATGGTCACCATGCAATATGTGATGATTGCACAATAAAGCTGGATTTTCACGGCATTTATGGTAGTACCCCAGAAGGACTTTATTCTTAAATGCTGTTTTATCCATTTAAAGAACAATTCAACCTGCCAACGTTTCTTGTATAACAATGCAATTTCGAAAGCAGTTAGTTCTAGATTGTTCGTTATGAAGATGAATACTTTATTGGTTTCAGCATCATAATATTTCACTCTACGGAGTTTTTCCGGATATGACTTCAAGGATTTATATGTTTCCAGCTTTCCAATCTGGTCATATATCAACCCTGTTGTTTTATCCACCTTGTTGGAGTAAATTCTACGAAACTGCATGTTTTCCTTTGCTCTTGTAACGAAGTGAGCCTTACTGCAGTTGAGCTTGTAAAGGCGGGTAAAGTCTATATAGCCTTTATCCATGATGTAGAAACTCCCTGCTTCATAGGTAAGCGCATCGAGCATGTTAACATCATGAACTTTCGCGCTTGTTATCAGCACAAGAGATGGAATGGATGTCTTGACATCGTAGAGGGTATGCAACTTAATGCCGCCCTTGTGTTTGCGGAATTCTGCCCACCAGAAGACACTTAAACAAAGATCTATGGTGGAAGAATCGAAAGCATAAACGTTTCCGTCTACTTTGACTTCAAAATCATCCTTGTAGACAGAACTGCGAGCTTCTTCGATCAGAACATACGCGAACTCTTCATAGATCCTGTAATCCCTATTACGGTTAGCTTTACCAAGATTGGTACGGGTAACGCTTTTACCCAATCCAAGATGGTAATACTTCTTGTTATGAGCTTCCAGGCTAAGCATCAGGTCCCGCATGCTATCACGGGCTGTGAGCTGACCGAAGATCATGCAAAGCATCTGATTCCAACAGGTAAATGTTCTGATTTTCTTATTTCCGTCATACTTTGCGACAATAGTGTCAAAGACTCGACGAGGTAGAAAATCTGTAAGTTGAGCGAAGATATATTTCCCTTGATTCATTGTTTCTTGCTTTTGGGCAAAGCTAAAAACAAGTTTTCAATTCAAATCGTCACGC
>ENA-UOOI01003858-UOOI01003858.1-fermentation-metagenome-genome-assembly--contig:-NODE-3858-length-10619-cov-2.248580_pt1 | contig 10619 bp, 2 predicted proteins | sample MGYA00245779_ERZ724027 | MGnify/ENA primary metagenome ERZ724027 (study PRJEB28704, sample SAMN03018318) | fermentation metagenome | biome: anthropogenic terrestrial biome; feature: soil; material...
TGTGGGCTTTCTGCCCGAGAATCCCTATGATGAGAACTACCATGGCATTCTGGTGGCTCTGAAGCAGATCGTCCGGGTATGCGCAGACAACGGACAGCGTTTTCTGTTTGAGACAGGTCAGGAGACGCCGGTTACTCTGCTTAGGACAATTCAGGATATTGGCATGGAGAACGTGGGAATCAACCTGGATCCGGCAAACCTGATTCTGTACGGAAAAGCAAATCCGGTGGATGCGTTGGAGGTCTTCGGCAAGTATATCATGGGAATTCACGGAAAGGACGGTATCTATCCCGTTGACGGAAGGCATCTTGGCGAGGAAAAACCCTTGGGGGAAGGAAGGGTGGATTATCCGCGTCTGATCAAAAAACTGAAGGAGCTCGGGTATGATGGTGATATCTCAATCGAGCGGGAAATTGAGGGCGAGGAACAAAAGAGGGATATTCTTATGGCAAAAAAACTGCTGGAAAGCCTGATATAAACAGGTTCTCCGGCGTCATGGCTCAGGAGGTTAATACTTATGGGGAAAAGAACCAAAACAAAAGCTTTTTTTTCGTGGCTGCTTGCTATTGCTATATTTATGAGCGCGTTGAGCGGTATAGCCTTACCGTCGCCGGTTTCGGCGGCCGAGGGTGACCCTGCCAATGTGGCGCTGGGAAAAACAGTGACGGCAGCAAAATGCAGAACTGTAGCAGCAGAAGGGGTAGGAATTGACAAAGCAACAGACGGAGACTTGACAACTCAGTTTAAGACAGGGGAACTTGCGGGACCCGGTACCGATACGAGTCCTCTTAACCTGGATTTTACCGTTGATCTGGATGGGGAATATACCGTCAGTTCAATCAAGATTATCCATGGCTCGTCTGTGGCAAAGGATTTTGTAATCAAATATTCAAACGATACTAAGGCAGTAGACGATCCGGCCAAAGAGTGGACGGATATTAATGAAACAAAGGTAACAGGCCATACTGCTTCGGATACCCAGGAATTTTCTTTCGCACCCGTAAACGCGAAATATATCCGGATGTGGGTAACAAAGACGAAGGATAAATGGGGATTTGAAATGAAGGAATTTGAAATCTACGGCGTGGAGGTTCCGGTGACCAAATACACCGTGACCTACGACGTAAACGGTGGAAGCGGCACACCTCCCACGGAGGCAAGCAAAGTCGCCGGGACCGTCTTCACGGTGGCTGCCGCAGGCAGCATTACCCCGCCGGAAGGGAAGATGTTCAGGGGATGGAACACCCAGGCGGACGGACAGGGAACAGGCTATGACCCAAAGGCACAGATCACCATGCCCGAAAGCAACCTGATTCTGTACGCAATCTGGATGGACGATTCATGGATAGTACCGGCTGACCTTGAAAAAGTCGGGACACTCAATATGAAAGGGGATCCGGGCTTTGACAGCGACAGCGTGGCAAACAGCGACGCAAATCAACCCCGCTGGCTGAGCTATCCCGGAGCAAGGTTTACCTTCAATGCCAACCCCAATCACGAAAAACCGCTGCAGCCGGATCTGCAGGTTGACATCGGGGGGTATGCGGGCAGACTGGTCAGCAGCTCCCAGCGGATCCAGATGAACGATATCGTAAGCGTACATATGGCCTCCCGGAGCGGGGCCTATGAGGACGCAGCCTCGGTTCAATCCACGTGGTATCCGTACAGGCAAACCTTTACCGCTTCAGGGTATAATTCACTGGCCGGTGTCAGCTTATCCGGGTATGATTTCTTTGTGGACGCAAACTCAACCATTATGCGTGTCATCAAGGTCAACGGCGCCGCCGATAAGAAAATGAAGCTCACCGGTGCAATTCCCGGCGGAATGACCGGAAAATGGGATGCACAGAATAAGGCGCTGGTCATCAGCAGCAATACTTTAAATTATTACTATGCGCTTAAGTTTGTTTCTCTGACGGGTACGGGGCTTACCGCGACGGATACCGGAGCCGTTCCCTCTATCAGTGGGAGCGGCTGGTCTCTGGAGATCCCGATAGGCACAGTTGACGGCAATTATTATGGCATAAGCTTCGGTTTTGCCGTGAACGGCATCTACACCGGCGAGGGCGAAAGCGCCGCGACTTCCAGGGCGGTGAACGCTTTCAGTCAAGGCGCGGCTGCCGCATTGGCGGATACAAAGAGCGTATTTGACGGCTACCTGAAAAAGGTTCCGCTGCCGGGGCAGTTCGGCATACCGGAGGATATCCCCAGTTTCAATGTAACTCCGGAACAGCACAGGTGCGGCTATTACACCGCATGGACCTTTTTACTGGATCAGATCATGAACATGCTGCCCGAAAACTATCAGCTGTTCCCGTATAGTCAGGTGTTATGCGGAAAGCCGTCCATGTATAGCGCCGGTGGTGAGAACAACGGAGGAAGCTGTGCATGGGAGAGCTACTTTGGACAGATGATGCTGTCAAATATCGTTGATCCCAAGAATATGTGGGACGCATACGAGGGCATTATGTCTCCGGTGCAGGAGAATGGTCTGCTTCCGGGAGAGGCTCTGCCGTCCATTAAAGCTCAGACCGCGTGGTATATCTACCAAAAAGGCGGCTGTTCCAAGAGCCAGCTTAAGAATATGTATGAGAAAGCTATTAAAAAATATTTGCTTTGGCTGAAGGATAATCCTACATGGAATTTTATCGCGAACGCAAAAAATCAGAAGGATATCGAATTCCTTGCCTCCGTTATCTACGACGTGGACTTCGCAATAAAAATTGCCAATGAAATCGGGATGTCCGCCAGCGAAGAGGCTATGTGGAAAGCACAACAGGCGGATGCGGTAAGCTTGCTCAAGCAATGGTTTTTAAGTGATCCTGAGAAAATGCATCAATTCTACTTCACCGACGCGCCCAATAAATATTATGGCAACGGCCGGGAGGGAGATTCACCCATAGCCGTTATGAATGCCATGATTTGCGATGGCCTTGACGAGCAGGACTATGTCCGGTTAATCAATTATTACAGAAGCGGCGTCGATCCCCTGATCGGTGTGGGAGGCTTCAGCGGGTATAAATATCCGCAGGCGGCCATGGCCGTATACGGTATGATAAAAAAAGGATACACGGCGGAGGCCAGACAATATATGAATCTGGCCATACGTGATACTGTACGGATAGCGGATTTCTGCGAAACAATTATAGAAGCGCCCGAACTGGAAGGCGTGAAGCCAAGTCTTTTCACCGCGGCGGGACTGATTGATTTCACATGGATGATAAACGGGTGTCAGGCATATACAGGGACCCCCACGGAGGTGAATCTGAATGACGGGCAGACGCCGGAGAAGACGCCTTATGAGAATCTGGCGCTGAACAAGCCGGTCGTCGCATCCTCCAATGAAAGCAGCTCGAATAACGTGGCGGAGAACGCAACCGACGGAAGCCTGGGCACCCGCTGGTCATCTGCCTACAGTGACACAGAATCAATTTATGTGGATCTGGGCGAGGTCAGGAATATCAACAGGGTAAGGCTTCAATGGGAAGCGGCATACGGAAAGGATTACACTATCGATGTCTCTAGGGATGCCGTGAATTGGACAACGGTACGCACCGTCACGGACGGATATGCGAACTACATCAGGGGGGAAAATGACCGGTGTGACGACCTTTCTTTCCAATTGACCGCAGCAAGGTATGTGCGCATGAACGGGACAAAGCGTGCCATAAGCGCGGGCTTCTCCCTGTGGGAATTCGAGGTATACAACGACCCGAATATCGCACTGGGAGCTACAGTGGTGGCATCCTCAGGCGTAAGCAGCGCTGGCACCGTAACTGACGGACATTTAAAGACCCAGTGGAATTCCGACAAGAGCGATGCCCAGTGGATTACTGTCGATTTGGGCAAAACCCGGTATATCAGCGGGGCCAGGCTGGCCTGGGGTGAAGCTTACGGTAAAGCCTACCAGATACAGGTATCAAATAATGCCACCGCATGGACAGAGGTATACGCGACCACAACGGAAACCGGAGGCGTGGACAATATTTCCTTTGAACCTGTAACAGCCAGGTATGTGAGAATGAACGGCACTCAGGCCGGGACGGCTTTGGGGGAGAATTTTGGATATTCTGTGAAGGAATTTGCCGTATACAGCGCTTCGAATGAGGAGGTTCTCGAACTACCTCAGACGGTGGCTTACAGCCCGATCACGGTAAAAACTGTAAAAAATGTGATTCCGAGGCTGCCCGAACAGATAACTGTTCGTTATACGGAGGGCGGAGCCGACAAAAAAGTCCCGGTGGAGGTAATCTGGGATGAGATGGCGGTTGAGGACTTTATTACACTGGGGACGAAAACAGTCAAAGGCAGGATTGTGTTAAATAATCAGGAAATAGAGGCCACGGTAGATGTGATTGATATGCCGGAGATTATAAGCGTGGCCGGCGTCTATGACGTGGAACAATATAAAACCGTAAAATTGCAGGTGAAGTCCGGAACAGAAGAGCTTGACAGCATTGTCTGGAGCATTAAAAATCCAGGCTATGATGCTGCCGGTGGCATCAGCACGAATGGCATTCTCCAGACCGCAAAGGCCGGAGCCGTTACTGTTGCGGCACAATTGCCGGAGTTGGGTATCACAGTGGAAAGAGAGTTTACCGTTCTTCCCCAAAATGTTGTGTCCTTTGCGTATGGCGGTACCGCCACGGCTTCCAGCTTTGTGGACGCGGGTCAGGCTCCCGCAATGGCGATTGACGAGAACAGCTCTACCATGCTGCGCTTTACCGGCAGGAACAGTCAATGGTTCAAGGTTGAGCTGCAAAAAGCCGTCAGCCCCACGGGTATCATGATCCGCTGGTATGACGGGAATCAGCCCAAAACCTATGATATTTATTTTTCCCAGAACGGAAGCGACTGGGAGAAGGTAAAGAGCGTGACCTCCCCGGATACCATGAGGAATGACTATACCGACATACAGGCGTTTGAAGAAGTAAAACAGACGAAGTTTATTAAAATTGTAGCTACAGGGGAATCGAAAAACGCGGAAGCAGGCATCTATGAGTTTAAGGTATTTGCGGATCCTGTAATCAGCAAGCCTGTTACAAGCATTGCCCTGACATCCTCGGAAGCGGAACTTGGAAACAAACAGATGACCGCTGTTGTAACACCCGCAGATGCTACCGACAGCAGAGTTGCATGGTCGGTGACAGATGAGAATGGCCCGGCAACCGCATTGGCGGATATTTCTTCCACGGGGGCGCTTACCATATTGGGGCAAGGAACCGTGAAGGTAACGGCAACCAGTATGAGTAATCCCGACATTAAGGAATCACAGACGATTGCCATTGACGGTCAGGCGCTGACTAACGTGGCGCTGAATAAGAAAGCCTCGGCAAAAAAATCTTCTGAACTTCCGAATGAAGGCGTGGGAGTTGCCATGGCTATCGACGGGAACAGGAAAACAACCTTTAAGACAGGCGAAATCAAAACCGGAGATACCCCTCCATACGACCTGACAGTTGATTTACAGGGTGAGTATCAGGTAAGCGACGTGGAGTTGTATCTGGGTGCCACCAACAACGCTGATTTCGTAGTCCAGTATTCAAGTGATAACAGCACTTGGACTAATATCACAGGCACAAGCATAACAAATAATAATAAAAATCGCCATACCTTTACCTTTGCTCCGGTGAATGCAAGATACATACGCATATGGATCACAAAGACGTATAGCTCATGGGGTTTTGAGGTTGACGAATTCGAAGTGTACGGGGTGAGCAATTCCGACCTGATCCCTCCGGCCAGCCTGGCATTTGAGACGGTGGTGGGAACGGCGCCTGCTTTGCCGGCACAGGCAGAGTGTATCAGAAAGGGAGACGGCTCCACGGTTATGGCCAATGTTACATGGAAGGCAATTGACCCGGCAAAATACAACCTGGCGGGAAGCTTCAGGGCGGACGGCACTCTTACCGACGGTACCCTTATTTATGCCATCATTAATGTAAGACCCGTCCTATCCTTTGATTTGAATGGAGGCGAAGGGACGGCTCCCGATCAAATCATAATTGCCGCAATAGGGCAAGTGATTGGAACGCTTCCGGTGCCGATACCTCAGGAACGAGAGTTCCTTGGCTGGAACACCAAGGCTGACGGGGAAGGTACGGCCTATACTGCGGATACAGTATATACCTCCTATGGCAATACCACCTTATACGCGGTATGGAAGTGGAATACTCCTCCGCAGCCCACGGTTACGCAGACTTCGGATACCGCAAGCGTTACATTGACTGTGTCACCGCTGACAGCGGGGCAATACGCATTGGTGCCCGAAGGTGCAACCCTTCAGGATAGTGATTGGAGGACCTCGAATAAGTTCACAGGGCTGCCTCCTGTAACAAACTACGATGTTTATACCAGACATAGAAGGACCCTGGGTACAGACGCAAATGAAACCTCACCCAGGCTGATTGTCACAACCGACAAGCTGATACAGACGGCTCCGCAGGTTACGTATACCAAGGAAGGCGATTGGGAGACAGAGGGAGTTACCATTACTATAATCAGTTCTGTCAGCGGGGCAGCCATTTCCCTTGATAATTTTTCCACTACAGATTCAGTCGGCAATCCCGTCAGCTTCACGGCTGGAACGTCTTCGGCTATAATCTATGTCCGGCTTAGCGAAACAGAGACGCAGTACGCTTCCGATATAGTGAAGCTTGAGATTGATTTCTCAAAGCAGGATCAGGCGGCTCCGTCTATTAACGTGGGCACCTCCTCTGATGAAAGCTCGGTTACATTGACCGTCACCGCAGCCGGGGGCCAGACGGCAGCCTATGAGTACAGGATAGATGGGGAAGCCGACTATACCGATTTGCCAAGTGATGGAACAATCATCGGATTGGAGCCGGACAAGCTGATCAACCTGTTTGTCCGCGCTAAGGGGAATGCGGAATACAACCCAAGCCCTGAAGCAACCGCTGCCATTAGACTGCCAAAATACAAGAACAGCATAACGGTCACCCTTAGCGAGGCGGATTTCGAGGTTATGGATACAGTCATCACAATGCTTACGGCTCCGTCCACAGTCAGCGGAAGCGCCATAGAATACAGCTTTGATGGCGGGGAATATATACCGCTTAATTCCTCCGTCCTGCCAAAATTCACAAGACTTGCGCCGGGTTCGACCCATACCATAGCGGTACGCGCGGCGGAGGATGAAATCCGCGAGGCTGGACCGGCAACACTACTTACCATTACAACGACCCATTTGCAATCAGAGGATGCGGACATAGCTTCCGTGGTAAGCCCGACAGGCGCACGGATCAGTGGGACGGATATCCTTGCGAACGTGTCCAACGGGATAGCTTCCCTGACTGTGAACGCAGTTGTGAATGAAAAGGCTTCATGGAAGCTATACAGTGACGCGGCATGCACATCGGAGATCCCGAACGCGGCTATGAGCCTTGTGGTGGGCAGGAATATTGCCTACCTCATGGTCACGGCTGAAAACGGTGCGACAAAGGTCTATACCATTACGATAACCAGAGCGTCCCGCAGCAGCAATCCGACGCCAACTCCAACTCCGACACCAACTCCGAATCCGACACCGACGCCAACTCCGACACCAACGCCGGTTCCTGACGACAGGCAGCCCGGTGTGCCGACTGCGGCAAAGAAGGATGTCCCCGGCAAGGTAAAGGACGGCACCCTTTCCGCAATAATTACCAAACAGATGGCAAAGGACGCGATCAAGGCTGCGCAGAAGCAGGCAAAGAAGTCCGGCAAGGAAGCGGATGGCATCGCCCTGGACTTTAATATCACAGGAAAGGGCAGCCATACGAGCCTTACCGCCGCCATCGACGCGGCGGCGATCGACCTCCTGAAGGCAGCGGGCGTGGAATATATTAAGATCGGCTCGTCCGAGATCGACATTACCTTTGATAAGAAATCCATTGCCGAGATCGACAGGCAGACAACAGGCACAGTCACGGTTACAGCCGCAAGGCTGACGAAGCTGTCCAAGGCGGCAAAGAAGCTCATCGGCTCCCGCCCGGTATTTAATATCACTGTGGATTACAAGAAGAAGGGTAAGACCAAGTATGTCAGCAGCTTCAAAAAGGGCACGGTCACACTGGGTATAGCCTACAAAGCCAAGGCCAAGGAAAAAACCGGCGGCCTGATCGGCGTGTATGTGGACAAAAAGGGCAAGCCGCAGATTCTGGCCAACTCCAGTTATGTGGATGGAAGGCTGATCTTTAGCGGGAACAGCCTCTTGACCTGCGGCGTAGGCTACAAGGAGCCAGCGCTGCCGCAATAAAACGCCTCAATGACGAGGGTACGGCAAATAGAAGGGCGATAATAGATCAGAACAATAAAAGAATAACAAAATAGCATCTAAAGGTGGGAGAACAAAGCCACAGGGTCAGTCTTTTTAAAAGAGGGCTGACCCTGTGTTTTTCGATCGGTATTGAAAAGGCGGAAGACCCGCAGCAAGCCTTAATATAAGATGTCGTTACTTATGTTTGTATAAAACAGCCGTCGAATCTCTTCCGGGTCGCCGGTCCGGCCCAGGATCCACATGAGCTTGCAAACCACCGCTTCCGTGATCATATCATAAGCTTCCAGAATAGGAACCTTGCTTTTCAGTTCATTGCCCACATGATAGACGGTCATATCACTGCCTTCATTGGGGACCTGGGTGGTCATGACGACAGTTTTACCCCGATGGATCGCTTCTTTGATTACATCAAAATAATGATACCGTGGCAGGGAGGGAATACCCCCTACGCCATAGCTTTCAATGATAATGGCGTCATGCTTGTCAAGCATATAGGAAAGGATATCCGAATCCATACCCGGAGTAAGCTTAAAAAGTCCGACCTTTGGATTAAGCTCATCATAAAAGACAGGCTTTTTTTGCGCTCCTGAAGAACCGGGTTTGGGTTCCGACATAACAATATACCGAATCAAATGTCCGTCCTGTATTACCGCAAGATAGGGGTAGTTGATGCTGGAGAAGGCTTGAAAGCTTTTGGTGTGGGTCTTTCTTGCCCTAGTACCCAGAATTACCTTGCCGTTGAATACAATCTGTACTCCGGCGGAATCCTCGGACGCGGCATAAAGGAAGCTGTCATACAGGTTGTTTTTTGAATCAGTCACCTCCACATTGATCGGACGCTGCGCACCGGTGACAACGATCGGTTTCGGGGAGCCCTGAATCAAATAGGAAAGTGCGGCAGCAGTATAAGCCATAGTGTCTGTCCCATGACAGATGACAAAGCCGTCATATTCCTCATAACGGTCCCGGATTGCCCTGACCAGATCGGTCCAGATATCAGGGGAGATATTGGTGCTGTCAATGTTGCATAACTGAAAGGTATCAACCTTGCAAAGACGGGAAATGGACGGAATATATTCCAATATTTCCTCCAGCGTCAGCTCCGGGTGCAGGCCGCTGGGCGTTGAATTGGAAGCGATGGTTCCTCCCGTGCCAATCATAAGAATCTTTTTCATGAAAATATCCATGCCTTTCTCATACATTCATTTTTTGGAGCATACAGGTACTTTGTAACATCTAAATCTGGTAATTCACCAATTCACCTCATTAAATTCAAATGCACGAATAAAACTGAAACGACTGTATCTGATTATAAAATAAAACTCTTAAAGGTTACAAAGTACTGGTCTTTGAAATAGTTTACACCGATTATCAAAATAATACACCTGAAAAACACTATCCATTCCTGCGCAACAAGTAATCCTTTGCCTTGATCGCTGCCGATATGCCGTACTCCGAATCCTCCAGCTGCTGCTCTGCGTCACTGGGATTAAGGCATATATAGACCCATTCACCCTTGTATTGTCTAATTACCGCAAGAAGCCCGCCTCTGGCAATTACCTGCAAGGTGCCATAAATTAATGTACTATGGCTATTGCGATATTCTATCATTTCCTGAACGAATTGATGCAGGTCATTATCGATTTGGTCCCATGGGAAAAATCTGCGGTTATCCGGGTCTTTTTCACCCGGAAGACCGACTTCGTCCCCATAATAAATACAGGGAACCCCGGGCAGCATAAGCAGGAACACCATGCCAAGCTTTACCAGGCGGATATCCTGATTAAGTGCCGTCATCAGCCTCACGGTATCATGGGATCCCAGATTATTCAAATTATTATATAACACATGGGGAGGAAAGTTCTCCAGATAGTGGCAGAACCTGCCGCTTGCTTCCCTAGCGTCGATTTCTTCGCCGAGGTATGCCAGGATGCATTCACGGTACGGATAATTCATCACTCCGTGAAGGTGATTTCCCTTCACATAATAGCGCCTCTTCCCATAGGAGATCTTATTGCTTGGATCCTCCCATACCTCTCCCAGCAGGACCTGATCCTCACTTAAGCAGCCGCGAAGCCGCGCGATGAAGCCGTCCTCCAGCTCATCGGCAACCTCCAGACGCCATCCTCCGATTCCATAAGAAGACCATTTTGACACAACGTTCAGTAAAAAGCTCTTCAGCTCTTCATTCTCACCGTTAAAACGGGGAAGATCGGCAACTCCCCACCAGGCGTCATATTGCCCGTCTTCCATGATGTGAAACCATTGCCGGTAGGAACTTGCCTTATTATAGAAAGCACCGCCGCCATAACGGTTATAGCGGTCAAAATAGATGCTGTCC
>ENA-UOOI01003860-UOOI01003860.1-fermentation-metagenome-genome-assembly--contig:-NODE-3860-length-10613-cov-11.372798_pt1 | contig 10613 bp, 17 predicted proteins | sample MGYA00245779_ERZ724027 | MGnify/ENA primary metagenome ERZ724027 (study PRJEB28704, sample SAMN03018318) | fermentation metagenome | biome: anthropogenic terrestrial biome; feature: soil...
GGTTTGGGACTGGATTACCATTTGAACTTTGTAAATTTGTTACTTTCGTTTTCATATTGGTTTAGGTTTTAAAAGTTAGCGAATAAATTGAATAATACTACTATCAAAATTGTGGTAATACCTAATAAGGCTAATTCAATGCGTGACTGCAAATTAATGTTTTTCATAATGTTTGTTTTTATGTTGTTGATGATGCAAATGTAATATAGCCAATATACCAAAGTCAAGTCAATAGTATCAATGGTTTGCGCTGGAACACCTATAAACAAAGGGTTCCAGTAATTATTTGAATATTAGCAAGTTACACCACTTTTGATATATTCAATCGCTATGTTATATTTTGAATATCAACTAATTAGCTAAATTTATTGGTATATTTTGCAAATTTAAAAAGTAGATTGAAAATATTTTTTATTTATTTTTTATTGCGCTAATTTTCAACGTGTTACAAAATAACTTTTTTTATCTATTGACAAAAATTGTCTAAAAAACTAACTTGCATTGCATTAATTAATCGGAATGACAAAGTTAATATGGTGCGAAGGATGTACTGGTTAACCTAATCTACCAATGTTAATAGTATAGATATGAATACTACCGAAATATTGAACCTAAAAAGTTACATTTATCAAACGAGTATATGTTACCGACCTGCATACCAAATTTTTGCACCCGAAAGGTCAAAAATGCCATTTTTGGGCTAAACAAGGGGGTTGAATTTCCATATCCACTTTGGGGGTTTCAAATTTATATCCACTTTCGGATATTTTTTTTTGCAAAAACAAAAAGGGAATGGAAAATTAATTCCAATCCCTTTAAGCCTCAACTTAGCATTCCAATCAAAGCAACCTATAAAACTTCCTACGCCAAAATAAGCACCAACGGTTGTTAATGTCCCTAATGAATGTCAAGTTTGGCAATTTCAAAGCGTTCTTGTATGTCAAATACCACTTGCCCAAATCGTAACAAACTAAATTGATAGTTTCACAACCGTCACGGATAAGATTATTCGCCTCTTTATACGTTATTTCAAGCTTGTAGTCACCTAAGTATTTAGTCGGGGGGGTGTCGTCAATCGTTGGCTCAACAACAGGCAAAGGCATTGCGTAGGTAGGTTTCCAATAGCCGTAGGTGGCACGTTCACCCCGTTTTAAAGCCTCTACACGCATTTGTTCAAGCTCCTTGTGCCTTTGTTGGTAATAAGGAAAAAGTATTCCTAAACCTTTTGTTCTGCGTTCTGCCATCTGCCTATCTTTTTAATGGTGCGTATATCCGTTTAACCTTTATCCTATCAAGGTTATTGTCCGATGTAGTCCAAAATAACTGCCTTGCCTCTTTCAATGCCTGTTTAAAGTTCAAACATTCGGTTATTTTTGTCAATAACTCGTTCCCACGTTTATCAAGGTAAATGAGTTTGTACTGTTTCCAGTTGTTCGTTATTTTTAGTTTCATAGGTTCAAGTGTTAAAGGTTTCTAAAATAATAACCGTCTGATTCCGAATAGTCTATCATTATATCGTTAGCTGTTCGCTCCCAATCAATGTAAATATAAGATGGTAAGTTACTCGGAATGTCCCCGACCTCAGTACAAATGTTTTCGGCAAAATCAGCATCATCTTTGTATTGACCTTGATACGCCTCTGAAATATCGGATATTTGAACATCGCAATACAACGCTGCACTAATAACTTCCCAGTCATAATATTCAAGGTCTGACGTTTCAGCAATTTCATTTAATACATCAATGTCATGCAAATTTTCGTAGTCGTCAACTTCGCCCCAATCAATTATCTCGTAGGTTAATTCAGATAAGTCGGTTATTTCCTCAAAATCATCGGTGTTATTAAATCCTGCCTCGTCATTTACAAAGTCCAAAATAGCTTCTTCCCAGTCATCTCCAGTTGTAAATGTAAATCTTGCGCTTGTACCTTTATAGGTTACATCAATTTCAATTTCTGTTGTTTTCATAGTTTATAGGTTTTAGGTTTGTGAATAATAAATTGATAACGCAAAGGTAATATAATTGATATACCTTGTCAAGTGTTTTTGCAATTATTTTTCACTCGACCAAACATTTACATAGGTTGCATAGGTATTTGTGTATTTTCAAGGTTTGGCAATGATTTTGGCACATTTTAACTCAAAGGGGGTCGGAAAATCATATCCACTTTGGCACTTTAGGGGGTTCAAAAATCGTATGCAGTTTGACAAAAAAAAATAACCAAAATTTTTAAGTTTTGATTATTTCTTATTAATCTTTATTAACAGTTGAACCTTAATAGTAGTTCTTAAAAAAGATATGCAGGAAATGTAAGAGGTTTTTAGAAAAGCAATAGAGGTTTTTCCCCATTAATCTGGGTTGTCTATTGCTTTAAATTGGATTTGCAGTATAATGTTGTCGGCTTCCAATCAAGCAGTTTTGCTACTTTTCGTGTCAATGTGCAAAACTCGGTTGCTAATTTAAGTGTCTATGACAATCACCCCATCCGTAATGCTTCAACCTTTAGAGTACAACGTGGTGTTACGGCATCCCCCCAGTCCCACAATCTTTTTAATATGCGCTGATGTTTAAACTTTAAATCCCGTCCACATATTATACAACATACCAACAGCGAGAGGAAATTGTCAAATTTTTTCTCTTGGACGGTTATAAGCAAATTGCTGTTGGTATGAATTTCTTTTATTTTACTTGCTTATAACTTTCTTAAAAATTTGACCTCGCAAAGATAAGCCACATTTTTCAAAAGTCAAGCAAAATAGAAAATATTTTTTCAAGGGGGTATAAAAATCGTATGCAGTTTGACTTTTTTTTAAAAATACTTGACAGTTTTTGTTATATTTCGTACATTCGTGCAATGAAAAAGAATTTAAAACCATTTAGGAAAAAGATACGTAAACCAAAGCCTACGTATCAAGAATATTTAAAAATGCCACATTGGGAACGTACACGGAATAGAATATTGCAAAGAGATAACCACACCTGTCGTGTATGCCAATGCAAAGAAAATCTGCACGTTCATCATTTATTTTATATGAGTGGATATAAACCCCCTTGGTCATATAATGATTTGGTGTTTATTACACTATGTAGCGATTGCCATAAAAAATGGCATGAGGAACATGAATTGATAATTTTATCAAAAAGAAAATACAATGAACTTGTCCATTCAAAAGATAAGAATTGGGCTATATGGTATATGCTTAGGACAAATGAGAAAAAAGCAAAAAGAGAAATTCCTATCAGCCTTGATAGAAATAATGAAAAATTCGATAAAATATTTAATAAAATAATTCAATAAAGAAAAGAGCAACTATTTCGCAATAATCACTCTTTCAAGGACTTGGGGGCTGTAATATCTTAGAAAGGCAAATCCTTTTCCTTTTCCTCTGGCGTTTTCCTGTATTCTTCCAACGCTTTCAAATCCGCTAATTTCTTTTTCTTGTAGTATTCCGATTCAAAGTCTGGTACTCGTACCGTGCCTTTCAACATTGGCTTGTCGGTCTTTGTCGTTGCGCCCCAAATAGAAACGTCAAATTCATTCGTCTTGTGGCAATGCTGACATTCGCATAACAATTCCCCTGTCATATCGGGGTGCTTGTCATTCATTTTTCTGCGATTCTTGAATACCATAAAGGTATTTAATTTCAAATTCATGTCTATTTATTTTTAATGATTACATAATGTGTGTTACCGAACTTGTTTACGCCTTGTTTGAAAGGAATAACGGTCAACGTGATTTCATAGTGCCGTTCACCGTTGATCGTGATTTCATGTGCAAGGTCTATGTATTTGCCTATTGCGGTCAAATCCAACGAAACGTCTGAGTTTAACTCGTTTATACGTGCATTGCCAACGAAAATCTTGGGGGTCTTGGCTTTTACCTCGCCCTTTGGCGTGAACCGTTCCTTTAATTCTTTCATAATAGTCGTATTACCTCGTTCATGTCAAAGCATTGTTTCAACGATATGCGTTTGCAAAGTAATGCCAAGTAATCGGTTTGTTCTTGCGTGAGTTCATTGATTTTCAAGAGTTTTAAGTTAGCCATTGCCGTCTTTATTTCTTCCAATGACCCTGCGTTGATTACCGTTTCCAATTCACTTGCGTATAATCGCTTTGCCTTTGCAAATATATCAACTTTCCGTTGCTTTGTCAAGGAAAGATAGCCTTGTTCGACCAATAAATCGTAAATTTCGGGTGTATATTCGTCATCCAATGCCGTTGCTTGCTTGTGGTTCGAGAACAAGTCCATTGCCGACCTAATTAGTTCCTTGCGTTCCATAATACTAACATTCAGTAGTTATAGCGTTATGTTTTACTTTGTTTAGACTTTAAAATTATACCGGCTGCATCAATCATTTTATTTATTTCTGCATTTATATATGCAAATACAATATCCTCACGTATATATAATACCTTATTTTCGGCATTTGGATATGGTACCATTTCAATCGTTTTTTCAATAAGGGAAAACTTATTTTCATAGTCTTTTATATACAATCTTAATTTGTTCATAACGTTTCTACTTTTATCGGTTATTTATTGAATAATATAATCTTGCGTTCCATAATTTCATTTGACTTAATTTAAGACGTTTTAAGGCATACTTTATATTGAGTGATACAAATATATACTTTCACATAGAAAGTGTCTTAAAAAGGCTAAAAAGTACCTTAAATTAGATTTTAGCACGTTCATTTATATAGCGTTGTTCAACTTCCAACGGGTCAACACCTTTTTTGACATAAAAAGTGCATTTCAAGTCCTTTGAATAATACGATGTCCGACCTTTCAACGAACCTGCACGTAATTGCTTGTCCGTTAGCTTTGCACCGTTACGTTCATTGTTGTCTTTCCGTTTGCGACCCTCTTGTGTCAAAGGTTTGTCGCCAACCATCAAATCTTGCTGTGTCATAAGTTTATCCTTTAAAAGTTAATTCTTTGCCTGTGAGTGCGAAGTATAGGTTTTGGAGTTGGTGGACGTATAAGCACTTATCAAATGTTGCTATATAGCCTTTCATTTGCCATTTTAAATTATCAATACTAATACCAAAACCGCTTTTTGTGAACCACGTACCATCTTTCTCAAACCCAAACTTCAACAGCCATTCGTCGGTAAGTGGGATAGGTTTAACCTGATTCAGCGATTCCTTACAGATATAAGTCATTGCTTCCAGATTAATTATATTTACATCTCCCTTAGTGTCATACACTAAATTCCCAATCCTTAGTTCTGTTGCTGATAATGCCATGATAGACCTCCTGATGTTTTTGTTAAACCTTTAAGATTATTTGCAATAGCAGTTATCAATATTCCTGTTTCGTTAGCCGCTATGCTTATTGAATTATAATAACGGATACTATTGTTTTTATCTACCGAATAAACTGGTCTAATATTTTTAGCTGGTTTACCCTTTCTGTTATTTGCAGATGATTCAATAGCTTTTGACATATTTCTACCCTTAGCAGACATTCTCATTTTTAGTATTGTTTCCTCTGTGTATTTATGCCTTATTCTCTTTTTCTGATATTCTGATATTCTTTTCCGTTGTTCAGATGTTCTTTTAGAGCCAAGTGTTGATTTTTCACCGCCAGTTGAATTATTGTATCCATATTGCGGATTGTTTGTTTTATACTCCCTTATTAGGGTTTTCTCTAATAAATACATTTCATCTTCCGAGTCACACGCTTTTACCAATTCCATCTTAAAAGCATCAAATCCATATTTCCGTATGGCGTTATATAGATGATATGATTTTCTTGTGGAATTACACTTATGTTGAATCCAACGCTTGTTTAATCCTACTTTTGTAACTCCAAAATAAACCTTGTTATTTATAGTGTTAATAATCCTATATACTATACAGATATTCATAGCATCCTCAGTTCATTTGCTTTCATATCGTTTTGTGGTTTTTAGTTTGTTCAATACATTGTGCAATCCATCCAATCAAGTAAGCATTTGCCTCCTCACCCCATTCCGATTCGCCTATGTGTCGCCAAATGATTGACGCTGCGTGTGACGATTCATGCGCAACGGTTTCATAATCCAATTCCTTACGTGAAAGTATTAAAATTACCGCACCGTAATTGCCCGTTTCCTTGTTCATTACGTATTGTGTCATGGCTATACCGCCTACCTTGTGCATGGTATTCAATTCATTGCCGTTGGTTGCGTTTACAAACCACTTGTTCAATACTTTCATATCATTTGAAATACATACCCAAAGTCTAACAGGGTAGATTTCGGGGTCAAATTCGTGCATCACAGGGGGTGTTTTTTTCATATAAGTTTTCGGCAAGGAAACCCATTGGTCAGCTTTGCTGCCGATGGGAGGAATTGCCGCTCAGTAATTAAATTGTTTTACAAATTTAGTAATTATTTTCCGATATGTGAAATTATTTAGTACCTTTGCTTCGTGAAACTTACATTGAAAATAAAACTTTTGCCTACTGATGAACAGGCTAACTTGCTTCTCGATACGATGAAGGAAGCTAATACTGTTAGTAATGCCATTTCTGATGTGGCTTGGGAAAAGAAGATTTTTAATAATTTCAAACTCCACCACGAAACATATCACGCCTTCAAGCCTACCTTTAAACTTAGCAGTCAAATTCTTGTACGTTGTATTGCAAAAGTGGCTGATGCCTATAAGTTGGATAAGAAAACTAAAAGAGAATTTAGACCACTTGGAAGCATAGGTTATGACAGTAGGATTATGACTTACAAACCTAATGACATGGTTTCTCTTTGGGTTATCGGTGGCAGGATTAAAATCCCGTTTGTATGCCATAACCGAAACTACCTGCCTTACATTAAAGGGGAAGCGGATTTGGTTTACAAAAAGGGTAAATTCTACCTCTTTCAAAATGTTGATGTTGCCGAAGAAGCTATTGAGAATGTAGAAGAGTTTATCGGGGTGGATATGGGGCTGTTGGAAATTGCAGCACTTAGCAATGGTAGAAATTTTAGTTCCCAAAAACTTAATGATTATAGAGAAAAAAGACAAAAAGTAAGGAGTTCGCTTCAAAGCAAAGGTACAAAAGGCTCTAAAAGAGTCCTGAAACGGCTTTCTGGCAAAGAACGAACTACGAGTACAATCATCAATCACACAATTAGCAAACAAATTGTCCAACTTGCAAAATCCGAAGGCAAAGGAATTGCCATTGAGGATTTGGAAGGTATTAGATTTTCTGCCAATAAGAAGGGCAAGAAATTTAGAACAAGAGTAGGTAAATGGAACTTCAATCAACTTAGAAGTTTTCTTACTTACAAGTGTTTGCTTAATGGTGTTAAATTGGTAGATGTACCACCTGCTTATACGAGTAAGACTTGTCATAATTGCATGTATATAGGCAATAGGCAAGGTAAAAAGTTTACTTGTAACAACTGCAATTCTGTGTTCGATGCTGACGAAAATGCAGCTAAGAATATAGCATTGTTGGGGATGAATGTAAGCCATCCTGAAAAGCCGAGTATGTTGTACTGTCAAGTGCATTCGTTCTTAGGTTTAAAGCCCATCCCATCGCTCTGCGTGGGTGGGTAGTTTACATCCACTTTAGCCTTTCTTGTTGTTTAGTATATCTTTCATTTGCTTTAACATTTCATGCTGTATAATCTTTTCCTGCAAGTCCCCTTGCTCTATGCTATTAATTGCTTTTTCAACACTTACTAAAAAGTCATTGATACAATCAAATTCCATTTCAAAGTCATCCTCGTCTTGTTCCTCAATTACCATACTTATAAAAGTCAACAGTAGTTGGCAAACAACGGCAATACTTACCGCCTCACACTTGATTTTTAAGATTGGTTGTGCCATTTCATTTGGTTTTAAGGGTTACAAATTAGTGATTGGTTTAAGCAACTTAACCGTAATGGTATCTGGACTACCTTCATCCATACCTCCTCTACCTGAATAACCACCACTAAATAAAACAAGGTATGCCTGTCCATTTAGTGTAAAAGCATTATATCCATTTTTTATAAACTTGTTATATAAATATGTATATAATTCCTTATATGGTGAAGAATGCCAATGGCTAAAGCTACCCACATTATTAGTAGTTTTATGTACGAGTTGTACAACTAATTCAAGTTCTTCCATTTTATTTTGTTTAAGGTTTATTAATAAATTTACATTGCATCATAATAGGGTTCAAACGCTTGGCAAAGGAAATAGTCGTTGCAGTCGGCATGGTGTCCGTTCTTTTCATAAACCACATGGCTCAACGTATCCTTTGACATTTGCTTTTTCTTAGACCCATCTTGTTCCTCAATAGCCACTTGCAAGTCATTAATCAACTTGGTACATTCTGGCGACACTTGGAATTGTATATTGTAACTACCGTACAACAACTTGTTTATGAAATTCCTACGTTTCTTAATCATCGGATTCGCCTTTGGAACTAACATAGAGTTGTTGGACATATATTTAGCAAACGCAAATTCAATAATGTCGTAATCGCTTATGTTTGAACGTGTTGTCTTGTTGCGACCCGATGCGTCACCGTAAATGAACACGCCACGATTCATCTTGTCCTTGTACTTGTTAATTATATATTCGCATAACCTCTCGGTTGTATTGTAAGGATTCGTCAACGCAAATTCATCAATGCAATTCACAAAGTAAAAGGATTTCCCGTTTGTCAATGGTTTCTTTATGATCTGATAAATCGTTGCCGATATATAGGGATTAACATTAAAGTCAAAAGATATGTGCAACGGGTGGTCTGGTATGAACTTTACGTTATGGTTTACGTGCCTTTCGTGCTTGAAATTGAAATAGTATTCCGAACCAGTACGTATAATACCCCATTCCCCTTTGACATATATACGGTACATGTTTTCATCATATTTATACCTTTGTTCCAATACTTTTGCATATTCCTTACCATTATAAAGGTTATCCATGTATGTTGAGTGCATAGTATAAACCATATCACTGCCGCCCTTATTATCAAAAAACTTCTTCTTTATCCAATGATCTTGACTAATAGGATTGAATGTAATTATGTGTTGTTGATAATACGGCATTTCACCACGTAATCGTAAGTCAATCTGGTTAAAATCACCTTCTTCTAATTCACTTGCTTCCTCACACCATGTGGAAGTTATCAATAGGCTCTTAATTTTTTCGGGGTCGTCAAGCCCCATACAGAAGATTTCTGCCCCGTTATAGAATTTAAAATTAAGGTATGAATCATTGCACGAAACAAAATCAAGTATGCCCATTTGCTTTAAAACAGCCTTTATTTGAGCATAAATAGTGTTTTTGATGGATGTCTTGTACTTTCTTATTATAGCAATCCTATGTTCAAATGGTTCATTTGGCGTTCCAGTTTCAGATAGGCAACGCAATATTATCTTTTGAGCCGCCGCAACTGACTTGCCAGATCCTGCACCGCCCCAAAGGACATTATACCTGCTTTCTTCCGATAAGAACGGTATGAACTTGTCGTTAACATGAATTGTCGAAGTCTTGTTGAGTGCCATATAATCTATTGATTAAACAAAGATAGTATATCGTGTATATTTTGTCAAGCGTTTTGCAAAAATAATTTCATTTTAATAAAATAAGGGGGCAACCACGCCCCCTTACAAACCTAAACCGCATGAAACAAAACGGTATCTTTAATGTTTTAATAAGTTGCGAATCGCTCACCATTATTTAGTCTTGGTAAAATATATTCTTCGTAGAAAAAATATTTACGTTTACCACATAAAATAGAATGATAATAAGATGCGCCTATGCCTAATATCTTGATAACTTCACTGTTTTTAATACCGCTAAATGATAAATTAACAGCGTTTAATAGCATTTCGTCTGTATATTTACCTCTTGCACTATTACTTATTGCTAATGAAAGTTGTTTTCTATGTTCTGCATTTAAAGGTTTCCCTATTTTATGCTGACGCATTATTTCTTTATTAGCGGCTGTATGATGTTTCCCTTTAAATGATGACGGTCTGCCCATACATGATTTTGATATTTTTTGTCGTGTTTCTAAACTAATATCAGATTTTGATTCCTTTATTTTTTCGATTATTTCTTGCCTATGTTTTCTACCTGTCCAATCTTTTGCACATGGATTCATATTATATCCGTTTTCAGGTAAATATGGTTTGTAAATATCAATCCATTCTTGTTCTGTATCAATTAGTTTAGTCTTGTCATATACACGTTGCAATATGTGGTATTCTAATTTTGCACCATTATTATAATCTAATTGCATAGGTGCTGAACTATTACATCCTCTTTTTAATGTTGTCCTATGTTGTTCCCAACGTCTTGCAATATCTATTGTTCCACCTATATAAACTTTACCATTTTGCGTGTTTCTTATAATATACACGCCCATAATTGTTTTTCCCATTTTGATTAAAAAAACAGGCTTTCGGCTATTGCAGTAACCTACTCACCTGTTCTCTAAATTCATATTGATTTTAAGTTTATTTATCTGCAAATAAAAAACTTTGTAACTCATTGATTATGAGATAGCTGCATCACAGGAAAATGCCAAAACGCCACTATTGTTAAGGGCGCAGCCACTTGGATTGTTGTAAATATCAGCAATCAGCCTTATGGTGTAGTTATGCTTGATAAGTCTGTTAGTAC
>ENA-UOOI01003861-UOOI01003861.1-fermentation-metagenome-genome-assembly--contig:-NODE-3861-length-10607-cov-43.899735_pt1 | contig 10607 bp, 8 predicted proteins | sample MGYA00245779_ERZ724027 | MGnify/ENA primary metagenome ERZ724027 (study PRJEB28704, sample SAMN03018318) | fermentation metagenome | biome: anthropogenic terrestrial biome; feature: soil; material...
AACAGATCCAGATGATCCTTGATTCCCCCCTGCATTGCCAGATCCGACCCAATCAGCAGTGCCTGATTATGATCCAACATCAGGGTGCGGCTGCTGTCCCGGTCAATGTCCAATACCGCTCCCGACACGGTATCTGCCGTACTTCTGACAAGAATTGTAGGCTTTTCATTAAGGGATCCGCCTCCACCGGGCGTTACGGCTCCCTTGGCTTCCGGTTTGCCGATCTGAAAGGCAATATTCATCTCATTACTTTTTTCCGCCTTGTCCAGCGAAATGCCGGTGACAATAAACATTTCATTCAGCTCCCGGCTGTCCCAGCAGCCGGATAAAACCGCAGGGATGAGAAAGATCAGCAAAACAGCTGAGACAGCACGCCGGAAACGTGTTCTCCGGAATCGTGTTCTCCGGAATCGTGCCCTCCGGAATCGCATCCCTGATGCCGTCATGGCGAATCCCCCTCCGGTCCGCCTTCTTCCTCTTCTTCCTCTGAATAGGGACGGGGCGGCACAAAGAAATGGTGTCTTTTGATATCACCGTGGGCAATGTACCTGGGACGCCGGGTCAAGGTCCAATGCGGCATACGAACTACCGAATCCTGAAGGTTCCGGGTCCAGGACAGCCCGTCAAAATAGGGGACCCCAAAGGAGGTAAGCGAAGCCAGATGAATCAAAAGGCCCAGAAGTCCCATGGAGATGCCATATATGCCTGCAAAGGCGGCAAGCGCGATCATGATATAGCGTAAAATATAGGCGGAGTTGTTCTGCATGGGAATCAGGAAACTGGTTACCGCCGTAAGCGCCACGGTAATCACAGTGGGGGCCCCTACCAGGCCTGCGTCCACGGCAGCCTCCCCCATGATCAGGGCTCCTACGATGCTGATGGCCTGGCCAACCGGGCGGGGAAGACGGATTCCTGCTTCCCGGAGGATATCGTAGGTAAACATCATAATGGAAACCTCCATAAAGGCGGGAAAGGGGGTCCCCTCCCTGGTATTTGCAAAGGTAAACAGGAGCTGGGTAGGGACCAGTTCCTGATGAAAGACGGTAAGGGCAATATAAACGGCGGGTAGGAATATTGTCATGAGATAGGCGATAAAGCGCAGCAGCCGGATCAGACTGGAATACAGCGGCCTGGCATAATAATCTTCTGCTGTCTGGAAACTTTCCACAAACAGCATCGGCGCCGTCAAAACAAAAGGCGTACCATCCACCAGAACGGCCACACGTCCTTCCAGAACCCGCGCCGCAATGACATCCGGTTTTTCACTGTAACCCACGGTGGAAAACAGGGAGAAAGGCGCGTCTTCGATATATTCCACCAGATATCCCGATTCCAGGACGGAATCCAGATCCAGGAGGTCCAGACGGGTCTTTACCGTCTTCACTACCCGGGGATCGGCGACATCCTTCAGATACAGCAGGCTTACGGCGGTTCGGGTTTTTTCTCCCATGTTCATCTGCTCAACGTGAAGCTGTCCGCTGCGGATTTTACGCCGGAGCATGGTGATATTGGTACGCAGATCCTCCGTAAACCCTTCCCGCGGACCTCGCACCACCGTCTCGGATTGCGGTTCGGTGATCTGCCGGTGTTCCCATCCCTCCGTATTGATGTCCAGGCCGCCGGGGCAATCCTCCAGAAGCAGTATGGTATGCCCGGACAAACAGCCTGACACCAGCTCCTCCATCCATTGCACCGGGCATGCGCTGGCAACATTCAGCACTTCCTGAGCAAGCACATCCAACAGATTCCCGCGTCCTTTCCCCGTTGGCAAATGAGTGTTTTCCCCGTTCCAGGCCATCAGGGGACGCATAATCGCTTCCGTCAGAATTGTATCGTTTACCATTCCGTTGAAATAGACCAATGCACCCGACAGACTTTTGTCCGGTCCAGTCCGGAAAGAATGGATTATCAGATCGCTGCTGTCACTGAGCATGGCTTTCAGCGTGTTGAGATTCTGCGCAAGATCTTTCCCTATTTCCGTTTTGGTCTCCGTATCTTCCTTCTGCGCCTTCCGGTTCTCTTCGCGCTGTGTCCGGTTAGCATCCATCAAAAAGTGGATCTTTCGCATGATATATCCAAAAAGCAATCGAATCATTCCTTCTCATAGCTTTGCAAACATCCATAGTATGATAGAAATGATTCGAAATCATGTATTTTTTTCATTTATTCTCAAAATTTACGTATTACAAGTCTTTCCTTCGCAGGGCAACTCTGCCTTTCCCTTCGCAGGGCAGCTCTGCCTTTCCCTTCGCAGGGCAGCTCTGCCTTTCCCATCGCAGGATAACTCTACCTTTCCCTTCGCAGGATAACTCTGCCGTTCCACTTTCCAGGCAATGATGTTTCCGAACGTGATTTCAGAAAACGTTATCGTCGCATGTTATTTCAGCCTGTCCACTGCAGTGTCCAGCCAGCCACCCTGGAACTCCTCGATCTTTCCCTCATCACAGGCTTGTGCCAGTCCGGGATCCACGGGCAGGGCCGCAAGCACATCCACTCCATGCTTTGCTGCAATATCCTGAATGTGGCTTTCACCGAACAGTTTGATCTTCCTTCCGCAGTCCGGGCAAGTAATGTATCCCATGTTCTCAATCAGGCCAAGAATCGGTATGCTCATCATTTCCGCCATTCTTACCGCTTTGGATACGATCATGGAAACCATCTCCTGGGGAGAGGTCACAACAATCAGCCCGTCCACAGGAATGGACTGGAAAACCGTCAGTACCACATCGCCTGTGCCCGGAGGCATATCAATAAACATATAGTCGACATCGCCCCAGCATACTTCTGTCCAGAATTGCTTTACCGTCCCGGACAGGACCGGCCCCCTCCAGATCACAGGATCGGTTTCATTTTTGAGCAACAGATTCAGCGACATGATCTCAATACCGGTTTTACTTGGTACCGGTAAAATACCCTGATCGCTGCCGGTGGCTTTTTGTTGTAACCCAAACATCGTGGGAATGGAAGGCCCTGTTATGTCTGCGTCCAGCACAGCACTTTTATAGCCGGCCCGATTCATGGAAACTGCCAGCAGCGATGTAATCAGCGACTTTCCCACACCGCCCTTGCCGCTTACCACACCGATGACTTTTTTGATGTGACTGAATTTGTTGGGTGCCACACGAAAATCTACATGCGCCTTTTCTCTGCCCGTATGCTCACTGCTTTGATCCGTATGCTGACTGCTTTGACCCGTATGCTGACTGCTTTGACCCGTATGCTGACTGCTTTGTTCTTCCCCGTTTTGATTGCGTTTCTCACTCATATGAATTCTCCTAACTGAATATACTTCGACAATCTTCTATTTTATTATACCCCATTCCCGGCAGAGTGCAATCACTCTTTGCCGGAGGTGCCTTTTAGATCTTCACAGGTTCCCACGTTATCGACACTATCATCCGGGGCATGTCCAATGCAAATTTGCTCCCGGTTTGACAAAATGACGCATATCCTTTATAATTAAGCTATTCTGAATTTGGAGGTTTCCATACACCTTATGTGTTCAATTTTTCGGATTCGCAAATAAAGCATACAGAACGATGGAAGAAGGATAAAAGCGTAGTATAAAGAGCATTCCTTATTTTCCTGGTGTTTTTGTATGCTTTTTTCGACCGAATAAATCGAAAGAGGTGTATTTTTTTATGTCCGCAAAAAGGCAAAGAGGACGGAGACCGCCTGTTTGGGTATCTCAGAATTTTCTTACCAGCTATAAAACAATCGAAAGAGTCCTGCGCAGAACCAACCTCCACGCAGACGATCATGTAATTGAAATCGGCCCTGGCAAAGGCCATACCACCGCCCGGCTTCTACAAAAATGCCATAAAGTCACCGCCATTGAGATAGACGGAAAACTGTATGCAAAGCTTCTTGAAAAATTCAGCGATGCGGAAAACCTGCAGCTTCATCATCAGGACTTTCTGCAGTGGAGACTTCCTTCTTCCGGAAGCTACAAGGTTTTTGCCAATCTTCCCTTTTGTTATACCACAGACATCCTGCACAAGCTGATGGAAAGCAAAAACCCGCCGGTCGAAGCATGGCTGACAATGGAAAAAGGAGCAGCAAAGCGTTTCCTGGGCAAACCCCGGGAAACCCTGCGCTCTCTTCTGATTCAGCCAAAGTTTGATCTTGGCATTGTTTATTACTTCCGCCGGGAAGATTTTCATCCCAAACCCGGTGTGGATGTCGTGATGGTTCATATAAGGAAAAAAGCGCAGCCTGATATACCGCCTTCCCGATGGAATGATTATAAGCGCTTTCTTTCCAGCGCTCTGGGAAACGGCAGCGCCGGCTTACTGCGTATGTTTACAAAAAGGCAGCTCTCCCGTGCGTTTCAGGAAGCAGGGATCTCGGATGCTCCCTCCGGTGAAATACTTTATGTGCAGTGGCTCTGCCTTTTTCGATGCTACTGTGACCATGTAATAAAAAAAGGCCCGTAAACTTTTTTTCCAGTTTGCAAGCCTCTCAAATTCTTATGAGTTTCATTGTTTCAATGTTTTCATTGCTTTCATTGATTCATTGTTTCATTGTTTAATAGAAGGCAAATTGCTTAGGTTATTCCCTTCGCTCTCATCCGGCAGGGACTTTAAGTATTCGCTTCCGTTTCTTGTCGCAACACCGACTCCGCGAATCCCTCCCTGTTTGGCAAGCTGGACGCCTTCCTCCTTGCTCAGGATCTGACCATCCGATAGTTGGTAGCCTGTAATCCGACCGCTTTCTTTCACCAATGCGGTGATTTCCCTGGCATCGGCATTTGGCTCGGGGATATCCTGCAGCGTTTGCATCGGCAGCCGGGACAGACCCTTCTTTCCTTCAGGCACTTTAATCCACCTCCGTTGATATCCTGTTTCCAGTTATATTCGAAGGTAGTTTCCCAAGAAAGTCGGTAACTATTCCTGCAGCTATGGGAGTAACTTCCTGGAATATGAATTGCAATTCCATCGCAACCTATATATACTCTGTAGTTGAGAGGTTCCTGTTGTTTTGCAACTTGTTTTGCAACTTGTTTTGCAACTTGTTTTGCAACTTGTTCTGCAACAATTTGAAACCGCTTCATTGGTGTTTTATCACCTTATTCTTACTGATTTTATATGAAATCCGTAATTTGGGAGGTAGTTTATATGAGTAAAATGGATGGAAGAACAGCGTTGATCACAGGTTCTGCTATGGGCAATGGCTTCGGGATTGCCAAAGTGCTGGCAAAATACGGTGCCAAAGTTATTCTCGCTGATATCTCCGATCAGGTGGAGGCTTCTGCCGGACAGCTGAAAGATGAAGGGTACGAAGCAACTGCCATTCATATGGATGTCAGTGATACGGAGTGCGTTCAGCAGGCAGTTCGCCGGACAATTGACAAATATGGCAGGATTGACGCGCTGGTAAACAATGCAGGTGTCATCCGCCTGGGCGGCCTGCTTGAGACAACAGATAAAATGCGCGATTTTCAATTCGATATCAACATCAAGGGCGTCTGGAATGTTACCAAAGCCGTCATTCCTTTTATGCAGGAGCGGAAATACGGACGAATTGTCAACATGTCTTCTGTGACGGGTGTCTCGGTCGCAGACCCCGGCGAATGCGCCTATGCGACAACAAAAGCCGCCATCATGGGCTTCACACGTGCCGTCGCACGCGAATTTGCCAAAGACAGGATTACCTGCAATGCGATTCTGCCCGGATATGTGCAGACTCCGATGGCAGATCAGATTGCGCGCGAATCGAATGCAAAAGACCCGGCTTCAGTAACAAAGGGAATTGCAGATGCGATACCGCTGGGTCGGCTTGCGACGATTGAAGAAATTGGCGAGCTGGCCGCTTTTCTCGCATCCGATGAATCCAGCTATATCACGGGAACTCCTGTGGTGATTGACGGGGGAAGCACATTGCCGGAAACGGTTTCCGTCGGTGTTTAATGATATGCATCCACCGGAAAGGCAGATGCCATGGGTTCGCCGCATGGCATCTGGTTTTGATTGGCAAATTTAAATGGCGGATTGCAGAAATATCTGCTTTTCTCAAACGGCGCATAAGTTGGCGTAACAGTCATATCGATTCAGATCATAACACGAATGACGCTTTAATCAAATGAGCTTCTGTACTTTGAGCATCAGCCATTCAAACCTGTTTTCCCCGAGAAAGCGCTGCAAAAAGGGCAGGTATTTGACATCTGCTCCCGCGACATAACGTATTTTCATTTTCTTTGCGTACAGCGCTTTCAGGATCACTCTTGCCACCACCTCCGGCTTGTTGGCACTGCCAATTATGTTGTCCATGAATTCCAGTGAGGGATTTAGCTAATCATGGTAGAGTTCCCGGATATGCTGTGGCATGGTATCCCAGGTTTTTGCCATATTTGTTTTGCTGTCAGCGGTCATGGGGGGGGTTCCATCGCCTCCGGCTCAATTGTGGTTGCCTGTATCCCGAAAATCGACGTCACAGAGTCTTAAATACAAACAACTCTTCAATTGGTGTATCCAAAACGCGGGAAATATCAACGGCAAGTTTTAGAGATGGATTATATTTTCCTGCTTCCAATCGCATAATGGTTTCTCTCCTAACACCAACTCTTTCAGCCAATTGTTCTTGCGTCAGATCTTCCAATTGTCTATATCTTTTTATATTGCAAATAAAATCGGTCATCTTATTATCTCTCTTCCAGTAGATACAGTTTAATTGCATAAGCGATTATCAAAGAAGCAAAACACACTGATACAGGAACAAATAAATATTCACGAACCGGAGATTCTTTGACTCCCAATACCATCAGCACAGTCATTTCGATAAGAGCAAGATTCCCCATAAATGCTTTGGCTTGCTTAACATCTTCAATATATCTTTCATCCGTTCTGTTTCCACTTATTTTAGCTATAAAGAAAAACGCGAAGAAGCCAAAGAAACCAATATAGGCTAAATCATTAACATCACCACTGCTAAAAAATCTAAAAGTTAAAAATCCCAGAAAACCTAAAAAGCCCAAAAATTTGCCTTCCCTATTTAACATATTGCCAGGCCTCCCAAAAGTGATATATTTGTATCTTTATGAGATAAATATATCGCTAAAAAAGATGTATGTCAACAAAAATCTTTTATGCAGAATAAACCCTTGGGTACTGGTACCATCGCCCAAGCCGCCACCTCTGTTGTATGGTTACGGTGTGACTTATTTGGTTAATCAAAGAACGTCTATTGCTCCATAACCATCAATTTGCACGATTTCTCCAGGATTAAATATTTTGAATTTCCCCCAAATCAGGGGACAACTCCACAGATGCTATGGTATTATAATATCATAACAGAATAAACCCGTCGCAAGGGACCCGGCTTTGCCGGGCCTTTTGCATATAAGCAAAGACCGGGAATCCCCCCGGCCCTCACCTTGCATAGATTGTAAGGCTTTTGCACGTTGGTGGCGACCAACTGGCGACCAAACGTATTTTCAATGCTTCCTCAAAACCTTACAGCCCTTGGCATATCTGAGTAGTTAGGTCAAAAAATAAAAGATGCATTCATAAATGCGAGTGCAAAGCCGCTCAAAAGAAAAGAGCCCGGACGCAAATTGCGTCCGGACTCGGTCGGATGGTGGAGACGAAGAGACTTGAACTCTCGACCTTCTGACTGCCAGTCAGACACTCTAGCCAACTGAGCTACGTCCCCATAAGTATGATGTCTTTTCCTTCAACGTCATTTATTATAACCGATTCCGCAAAACAAATCAAGTAGTTTTTTATCAGACAGGGATGCACTGCGCACCCCTGCCCCTTCCTTCGTCATTCACTTGCAGCAAATCTGAAAAACCAGCAGCAGAAGATTGAATGGATAATATAATGGATAAGATAATTGATAAGATAATTGATAAGATTCCGGATACCAATTTCCATGTTTTCATTTGTATGTACCCCGGCTATTTCACTGCAAAAAATACATTGGCATCATCAGAAAACTCCAAAAGCAAATTCTCATCACCAACAGGAACAAGCTTGGCAATTTTCCCAGATGCATTTCCGCCTTCAAAGATCTTCACATTACCGAACTCCATTCCTTCACCAAATGTGCCATAGTTCTTCTGATCAACTTCTGAACCGCTCGAATCAATCACATCAAAACTCGGAGAAACATAATAAGCCCTGTCGGGATCACCTTTATCAAGTGTAAGATTGACATCCAATATCATCCATTCCTGTCCATCGGGTGCCGCTTCATTGAATTGATTCTGTTGTACAAGGTATTTATAAGCTTCATCACCTCTGATTACGTTTGACAAAGTGACTGAAACAGCAGCGTCTACTTCTTTTGAATCATCCGAATCAATGTCAAAATAATCATTTTTGAATGTTGCCGTTGTTCCTAATGGAACAGGATTACTTCTTTTCCCAACCTCAGGTGCTTTTTTCTCATTGGAACCGGAGCTGCTTTCATCTTTTGTCTTCTCCACTTGTTTGTCTTTTGCATTTTTCGATGAAGTTTTCACCTGAGGTGTTCCTTTACTACACGCTGTCAGAACCAATACCACCATTGCCAATACCACGCCTGCTGATAATAATCTTTTTTTCATTTTTTACTTCCTTCTTTCTTTGTGTATCAGTACATAAAACCATACTGGATTTCCGGAATTCTCCCTTTCAGAAATCAATTTTCCTAAATCTAAATTCCTGTGAATAGAAAAACGAGCATCCAGAGTAAAGGGTATCATGGAATGTCAGCCTTGTGATTAATTCCAGAATAAGAGACTCCAGTTACCTGATTATCATTACATATTTTCTGATGCTTTTTTCCCTTGATTTACGGGAAAATAGCAAAGTTACTCTTCAAAATGCCATCATACCAAAAATATAGGGATAAGCCCCGAAAAAAACCTATAAAGCTCCAAATCCGGTTTATAGAATTGATACCACATGCTTATTGGATGCAAGCTTTTGCAGTGTATCGCTTTTTCAGTGTATCTGCCATCCATTGCTTTGTATGGTCCGGCCTCGGTATTAACGTCCGCCCATAAATCATTCTTTTCTGAAAATGACGGGCTCCGGACGCATAAATATACGCCCGGAGCCCGCTTCCTCTTTCTTCTGCTTGCTATTCCTGTTTCCGCTCCAGGACCCGGACGCCGTAGCCCAAAAGCTGCAGCCTGCCCTCCACCCTGGTTCCATCCAGCATATCCCGGAAAACGTCTTTGTTCAGATCCACAGTCTTCTCCGTATCGGAAAAGTTCATCAGAAAAACATAATCCGTTTTCCCGTCGCTTCGCTTCTGGGCGGTTACCCCTTCCGGAAGATCCGAGTCGATCACCTTTGTGATCCCCAAATCATGGACCAGCCGGGTATAGAAATCCATCAGAAAGTCCGGACCGCTGCGAAATGCGATGTAGTATGCCTTTCCCTTTCCGAAGGAATTCACCGTCAGCGCCGGCCTGCCCTGATAGAAGTCGGTTTTATAGGAAGCCAGCACCTGCGCCGTTTCCGCATGGATCAAATCCAGCATCTCCACTGCCTGGTATTCTCCTTTCAGAGACAGGGGATTACCGGCGGCCGGGACGGCAAAGTTACACTCCCCGTCATAGAGGGAATCGATTTCCTCCGACCAGATTCCCATCAGCCTGCGGAGCGGACCAGGAAAGCCGCCCAGAAAGCATAGATCGTTCTCATCCACGATCCCGCTCCAATAAGTAGTCACCAAAGTTCCGCCGTTTTCCACAAATTGTTCCATTCGCTTTGCCACACTGGGCTTTACCATGTAGAGCATAGGGGCGATCAGCAGGCGATAACCGGAAAAGTCGCAATCCTCACTGATGACATCCACAGGGATCCCCTGATTCCAAAATGCCCTGTAATGCAGCTCACAGGTGGGCTGATATCCCTTTTCCCGCCGGACTCCCTTTGCATCGTCCATCGCCCATCGGTTTTCCCAGTCGTAAATCACGGCGACTTCCGGACGAACGGTTGTCCCGACCAGTTTATCCAGCTTGCCCAATACCTTGCCGACCTCCGTTACATCACGAAAAACCCGGGTATCCTCATGCCCGTAGTGATCCACAACGGCTCCATGGAATTTCTCAAACGACCCTCTGCTCTTGCGCCATTGAAAGTACTGCACCGTATCCGAACCGTGTGCAACTGCCTGGAGAGAGGAAAGCAGATGCATTCCGGGCCGTTTCAGCTTGGCAACAGGCTGCCAGTTGGTCGCACTGGGTGTGCTTTCCATCAGCATAAAAGGTTTGCCGCCTTTCAGGGACCGGTTGATATCGTGGAGAAATCCAACATTGGCACCCAGTTCCCGGTCCGGTATCTCCCCATGCCACGTGGGATAGCTATCCCAGGAGACAACATCCAGTTCTCTGGCAAATTTCCAGTAATCCAAACCAGGAAACGTTCCCATGAAATTGGTTGTGACCGGAATATCCGGTGTAATTTCCTTCAGGGGAGCAATTTCATTTTTGAAGAAATCAATGGTCTGATGCGTGACAAACCGTTTCCAATCCAGATTCAGCCCATGTATCGATTGTTCCCCATGGCGGGCCGGCGACTGAATCTGGGACCAGTCCGTATAGGTATGACTCCAGAAGCCCGTCCACCACGCCCGGTTCAGCTGATCCAGATCTCCTTCGTATTTTTCCTTCA
>ENA-UOOI01003862-UOOI01003862.1-fermentation-metagenome-genome-assembly--contig:-NODE-3862-length-10607-cov-9.177691_pt1 | contig 10607 bp, 4 predicted proteins | sample MGYA00245779_ERZ724027 | MGnify/ENA primary metagenome ERZ724027 (study PRJEB28704, sample SAMN03018318) | fermentation metagenome | biome: anthropogenic terrestrial biome; feature: soil; material...
TCTATTACAAGATGGAATACGACAAAACCGGCAAGGAGCTTTACAGCACCACGGTGATCCCGAACCGCGGCGCGTGGCTGGAGTACGAGACGGACGCCAACGACGTTTTTTATGTCCGCATCGACAAGAACCGCAAGATCCCCGTGACGGTGTTTATCCGCGCGCTCGGCCTCGGGACGGATGAGGAAATCCGCGATTATTTCGGAAACGACGACCGGATGAACGCAACGATCGAAAAGGACCCCTGCAAAAGCATGGAGGACGCCCTGTTCGAAATTTACCGGAAACTGAGGCCGAGCGAGCCTCCCACCATCGAGAGCGCCCAGGCGCACATCAACAGCCTGTTCTTCGACGCCCGCCGTTATGATCTTTCCCGCGTCGGCCGCTATAAATACAACAAAAAACTGAATCTTGCGGGCCGCATCACCGGCCAGCCGGTTTCCCGGCCGATCGCGAACCCCACCACCGGAGAGGTGATGGCCGAGGCCGGCACCGTGATTTCGCGCGAGCTTGCCGAGCAGATCGACGACGCCGGCGTCAACGTCGCCTACGTTCAGGTCGGAGACAAGGAAGTCAAAGTGATTTCCAACGGCATGGTGGACATCGGCAAATTCGTCAGCTTCGACGCAAAAGAGGAATGCGGCGTCCGGGAACGCGTCCGTTTCAGCGTGCTCAACGAAATTCTGGAGTCCAGCTCCGACGACGGCGAAATCAAGGAAAAGATCCGCGTGCGCCTCGACGAACTGGTCCCGAAGCATATCATCATCGACGATATTTTCGCTTCCATCAATTACCTGGACTGCCTCGCCATGGGCCTCGGCAATCTGGACGACATCGACCATCTGGGCAACCGCCGCATCCGTTCCGTCGGCGAGCTGCTCCAGAACCAGTTCCGCATCGGCTTTTCCCGTCTGGAGCGGGTTATCCGCGAGCGCATGACCCTGCAGGCCCAGGACCTGGAAGTGCTGACGCCCCATTCGCTCATCAACATCCGCCCCGTGGTGGCCGCCATCCGCGAGTTCTTCGGCTCTTCGCCGCTCTCCCAGTTTATGGACCAGACCAACCCGCTCGCGGAGCTGACGCACAAGCGGCGCCTTTCCGCTCTGGGCCCCGGCGGCCTGTCGCGGGACCGCGCCGGGTTCGAGGTCCGCGACGTCCACTATACGCACTACGGGCGCATGTGCCCGATCGAGACGCCGGAAGGCCCGAACATCGGCCTGATCTCCTACCTTGCGACGTTCGCCAGGATCAACGAGTACGGTTTTGTCGAGGCGCCTTTCCGCCGCGTCGATAAAAAGACGGGCGTCGTCACGAAAGAGGTCGTTTACATGACGGCCGACGTGGAAGACAATTACGTCGTCGCGCAGGCGAACGAGCCGCTCGACGCGGAGGGGCACTTCCAGCACGCAAAGGTCAACGGCCGTTACCGCGACGAGTTCGTAGAGGTTGAGCGCGAAAAGGCGGACTTTATGGACGTTTCCCCGCGGATGGTCGTTTCCGTCGCCACGGCGATGATCCCGTTCCTGGAAAACGACGACGCCAACCGCGCGCTGATGGGTTCCAACATGCAGCGGCAGGCCGTCCCGCTTCTCAAGACGGAAAGCCCCATCGTCGGCACCGGCATGGAGTATAAGGCCGGCGTCGACTCCGGTGTCTGTGTGCTCTGCAAGCATCCCGGCGTCGTCCGCAGCGTAAGCGCTGACGAGGTGAAGGTTGCGACCGACGACGGAAAGACGGACGTCTACCACATCATTAAGTTCATGCGTTCCAACCAGGGAACCTGCTTCAACCAGGTCCCGATCGTCTCCGTGAACGACCGCGTCAATGTCGGCGACGTCATCGCCGACGGCCCCGCCACGAAGGACGGCGAAATCAGTCTCGGCAAGAATGCCCTCATCGGCTTCATGACGTGGGAAGGCTACAACTATGAAGACGCCGTCCTCATCAGCGAAAAGGTGGTTCGCGACGACGTGTTCACGTCGATCCATATTGAAGAGTATGAAACCGAGGCCCGCGATACCAAGCTGGGGCCCGAGGAGATTACCCGCGATATTCCGAACGTGAACGAGGACCTGCTCCGCGACCTGGACGACAGCGGCATCATCCGCATCGGCGCCGAGGTCCGGGCGGGCGATATTCTGGTCGGCAAGGTGACCCCGAAGGGCGAAACCGAGCTGACCGCCGAGGAGCGCCTGCTGCGCGCCATCTTCGGCGAAAAGGCGCGCGAGGTCCGCGACACCTCGCTCCGCGTGCCGCACGGCGAGTACGGCATTGTGGTCGACGTCAAGGTCTTTACCCGTGAAAACAGCCATGACGAGCTGAGCCCCGGCGTCAATAAAGTGGTCCGGTGCTATATTGCCCAGAAACGCAAGATTTCAGTCGGCGACAAAATGGCCGGCCGCCACGGCAACAAAGGCGTCGTTTCGCGCATTCTCCCGGTTGAGGATATGCCGTTCCTTCCGGACGGGACCCCGCTCGACATCGTCTTGAATCCGCTGGGCGTGCCTTCCCGCATGAATATCGGGCAGGTACTGGAAGTCCACCTCGGCCTCGCCGCCAAACTGCTCGGCTGGAAGATCATGACGCCGGTGTTCGACGGCGCGCAGGAGAACGACATCGTCGAGTGCCTGAAAAAGGCCGGCATGAATCCGAACGGGAAGATCCGCCTGAAAGACGGCCGCACGGGCGAGTATTTCGACCACCCGGTAACAGTCGGCTATATGTACTACCTCAAGCTCCACCATCTGGTGGACGATAAGATCCACGCCCGTTCCACCGGGCCGTATTCCCTGGTTACCCAGCAGCCTTTGGGCGGCAAGGCCCAGTTCGGCGGCCAGCGCTTCGGCGAGATGGAAGTCTGGGCGCTGGAAGCGTACGGCGCCGCCTATACCCTTCAGGAGATTCTGACCGTCAAGTCCGACGACGTCGTCGGACGCGTTAAGACGTATGAAGCGATCGTCAAAGGCCAGAACATCCCGACACCGGGCATTCCGGAATCGTTCAAGGTCCTCATCAAGGAACTCCAGTCCCTGGCCCTGGACGTGAAGGTGCTGGACGAAAACAACGATGAGATCGACCTCAGGCAGAATTTTGACGACGACGACGTCGGGTTTAACCCGCAGGCGGAAAACTTCGACGAACCGAATGTCGCCGACGACCTGGAAGGCTATTCCGTGGATGAAGAAGCTGGCGGCGGCGACAACCTGTTTGACGATTCGGACGGCTATACCGACGGGGACACGGAAAAAGACGGTTCGGGCGATGACCTTTTTGAGAAGGATGACGCGCCGGGTCCGGATTCCGAAGGCAATGCATCCGATGATGACGATAAAGCTTGACAGGAAGGGGCCAAGGCATGGAATATAACACGTTTGAATCCATTAAGATTGGACTTGCTTCACCGGAAAAAATCCGTGAGTGGTCGCATGGTGAAGTGAAAAAGCCGGAAACGATCAACTACCGCACCTTAAAGCCGGAGCGGGACGGACTTTTCTGCGAACGTATTTTCGGCCCGACCAAGGACTGGGAGTGCCACTGCGGCAAATATAAGCGGATCCGCTATAAAGGGAAGATCTGCGAGCGCTGCGGCGTCGAGGTCACGAGGGCCAAGGTTCGCCGCGAGCGGATGGGCCACATTGAGCTCGCCGCGCCGGTTTCCCATATCTGGTATTTTAAAGGCATCCCTTCCCGCATGGGCCTGATGCTCGACATCTCGCCCCGCATGCTGGAAAAAGTGCTGTATTTCGCCCTGTATATCGTTACCGACCCGGGCAATGTCCGCGAGCTCCAGAAAAAGCAGCTCCTGAACGAAAAAGAATACCGCGACATGCGCGAGAAATATGAGGACGATTTTGAGGCCGGCATGGGCGCGGAAGCCGTTCAGAAGCTTTTGACCGAGATCGACCTCGACGAGCTGTCGCAGGAACTGAAGACCGACCTCGAGTCCGCCAGCGGGCAGAAGCGCGTCCGCATCCTCAAGCGCCTGGAGGTCGTGGAAGCTTTCCGGCTTTCCGGGAACCGCCCGGAGTGGATGATCCTGGACTGCATCCCGGTCATTCCCCCGGACCTTCGCCCGATGGTCCAGCTTGACGGCGGCCGTTTCGCCACGTCCGACCTGAACGACCTGTACCGCCGCGTCATCAACCGCAACAACCGGCTCAAGAGGCTGCTGGAGCTCGGCGCGCCGGACATCATCGTCCGCAATGAAAAGCGCATGCTGCAGGAAGCCGTCGACGCCCTGATCGACAACGGCCGCCGCGGCCGCCCGGTCACCGGCCCGAACAACCGCCCGCTGAAGTCCCTTTCCGACATGCTGAAAGGCAAGCAGGGCCGTTTCCGCCAGAACCTGCTCGGCAAGCGTGTCGATTACTCCGGCCGTTCCGTCATCGTTGTCGGCCCGGATCTGAAGATGTACCAGTGCGGCCTGCCGAAGGAAATGGCGCTGGAGCTTTTCAAGCCGTTCGTTATGAAGCGCCTGGTTGAAACCGGCGCGTCCGGCAATATCAAGGCGGCCCGCAAGGCCGTGGAGCGCGCAAAACCGGAAGTCTGGGACGCGCTCGAAATCGTCATCAAGAACCACCCGGTTCTGCTGAACCGCGCGCCCACGCTTCACCGCCTCGGCATCCAGGCCTTCGAGCCGGTCCTGGTGGAAGGCCGCGCGCTGAAACTCCATCCGCTCGCCTGCACCGCTTACAACGCGGACTTCGACGGCGACCAGATGGCGGTCCACGTTCCGCTTTCCTCGGAAGCGCAGGCGGAAGCCCGGTTCCTGATGCTTGCCGCCGGCAACCTGCTGAAGCCTTCCGACGGCCGCCCGGTCACCGTGCCGACGCAGGACATGGTGCTGGGTTCCTATTACCTGACCCTCGACAAAGACGGCGAAACCGGCGAGGGCAAGATCTTCCGCAACTTTGACGAGGCCATTATGGCCTACGACGAGCACGTCATCGGGCTGCACGCCAAAATCAAGGTCCGCAGGACGCTGGAATTCGACGGCAAAAAGGAAACCCGGATCGTCGAAACGACGGTCGGGAAAATGATCTTCAACCGCCCTATCCCGCAGGACCTCGGCTTTGTGGACCGCTCCAGGCCGGAAAACAAATTCCGCCTCGAGGTCGAGTTCCTGGTCGGCAAAAAGCAGCTCGGCAGGATCATCGACCGCTGTATCAAGGTCCACGGCGTCCCGAGAACGTCCGAAGTGCTGGATGAAATCAAGGCGCAGGGCTACAAATATTCCACGAAAAGCGGCATTACCGTATCCGTCAGCGACGCCACGATCCCCCCACAGAAGGCGCAGATCATCGCCGAGGCCGAGAAGAAGATCGATACGGTTTCCGACCAGTACAAAATGGGCCTCCTGTCCAACGGCGAGCGTTATGACGCCGTTCTGAAAACCTGGACGAAGGCGACGGAGGACGTTTCCAAAGCCCTCCAGAAAAACCTCGACCGCTACAACCCGATCTTCATGATGGCGGATTCCGGCGCCCGCGGCTCCATGAGCCAGATCCGCCAGCTCGCCGGCATGCGCGGCCTGATCGCCAACACGTCCGGCAAGACGATTGAAATCCCGATCCGCGCCAACTACCGCGAAGGCCTGAACATTCTGGAATACTTCATTTCTTCGCGCGGCGCCAGAAAAGGACTTGCCGACACCGCCCTGCGGACGGCGGACTCCGGTTACCTGACCCGCCGTCTGGTCGACGTTTCGCAGGACGTCATCATCCGCGAGGACGACTGCGGCACAACGGAAGGGCTGGAGGTCTTCGACATCAAAGAGGGCAAGGAAGTCATCGAGTCCCTGCACGAGCGCCTGATCGGCCGGTATCTTCTGGAAGACTTTGTCGACGGGAAAACCGGCAAGGTCCTCGTTTCCAAAGATAAGCTGATGGACGACGCGGACGCCGACATTATTGAGGCGCACGGCGTCAAACGCATCAAGATCCGTTCCATCCTGGCCTGCCGCGCGAAGCACGGCGTCTGCAAAAAATGCTACGGCGCGAACCTCGCCACGCGCCGGCCCGTCACGGTGGGCGAAGCGGTCGGCATCGTAGCGGCCCAGTCCATCGGCGAGCCCGGCACGCAGCTGACCATGCGCACGTTCCACACCGGCGGCGACGCGAGCGCCGAGGACATCACCCAGGGCCTTCCGCGCGTCGAGGAGCTGTTCGAGGGCCGCAAGCCGAAACATCTCGCCATCATCAGCGAGATCGCCGGAAAAATTTCCTTCGACGAGGTCAAGAAGAGCCGCCATGCGGTGGTCACCAATGATGAAACGGGCGAAAGCAAATCCTACCTGATCCCGTTCGGCTCCCGCGTCATCGTCAGCGAGGGCGACGAGATCAAGGCCGGCACGCGCCTGACGGAAGGCTCCGTCAACCCGCACGACGTCTTCGCCATCAGCGGCACCCAGGCCGTTCAGGACTATCTGATCGAAGAGGTCCAGAAGGTTTACCGGATGCAGGGCGTCGATATTAACGATAAGCACATCGAGGTCATTGTCCGCCAGATGCTCAAGAAGGTTCGCGTGGACGACCCCGGGGACACCACCCTCCTGCCGAACGCCCTTGTGGAAAAGAACGAGCTGGAAGCGGAAAACGCCGCCGTCCGCGAACGGATCGAGGCGGGCGAGCCGGACCTGAAGGAAGCGTCCGCGGTCCCCGTCCTGCTCGGCATTACAAAGGCTTCCCTCGCCACCGAGTCGTTCCTCTCCGCGGCATCCTTCCAGGAAACGACCCGCGTGCTGACCGATGCGGCCATCAAGGGCAAGGTCGACCCGCTGCTCGGCCTGAAGGAAAACGTGATTATCGGCAAGCTGATCCCGGCCGGCACCGGGATGAAGTGCTACCGGGATACCGAAATCGTCCCGGGAAACGGAAACTTGACAGAGAAGACAGGTTCGTGATATACTAACCAATTGTGGCGGTCTGCCTTTTCGCGGATGCGGGGAGGCAGATTCAATGTCTGCTGTTCATGCGGTTTTCAGCCGCTTGACATAGTAATATTTTGTGAGGAGGTGTCATATGCCAACCTTTAATCAACTGGTTCACACGGGCAGGGAAGTAGCCGTGAAAAAGGCAAAGGCCCCTGCGCTCCTGAGAGGATGGAATTCCAAAAAGCGGATCCCGATCGATCAGGATTCTCCGCAGAAGCGCGGCGTCTGCACGGTCGTCAAGACGGCGACCCCGAAGAAGCCGAACTCCGCTCTGAGGAAGATTGCCAGGGTAAGGCTTTCCAACGGGATTGAGGTCAGCGCCTATATTCCGGGCGTCGGCCACAATCTTCAGGAGCACAGCGTCGTGATGATCCGCGGCGGCCGCGTCAAGGACCTGCCTGGCGTCCGTTACCACATTATCCGCGGGACCCTCGACACGCAGGGCGTTGCCCAGCGGATGCAGGCCCGTTCCAAGTACGGCGCGAAGCGGCCGAAAGCCGGCGCCGCAAAAGCAGCTGCAAAGTGATTTTTGCAGCATCTTGACAGAAACCTAACGGTTGCATGTTCGTGCATGTTGAGGAAACAGGATGCAGCGGCGTTTGATATAAACTGACGCCTCTGTATTGGCCACGGGAGTTTGTCGCTTTCGAGTACCGATGATATCATTTCTGTGAAGGAGGGAAGTAAAGTGCCAAGAAGAGGTACAACCGCAAAACGCGATGTTTTGCCGGATCCACTTTATCATTCCAAATTAGTGACACGCCTGATCAACAATGTGATGTATGACGGCAAGAAAGGCGTAGCCCAGAAAATCGTTTATGGTGCGTTCGACATCATCAAGGAGAAAACGGGCAAGGAGCCGCTCGAAGTCTTTGAGCAGGCGATGGAAAACGTTATGCCGTCCCTGGAGGTCAAGGCACGCCGCGTCGGCGGCGCGACTTATCAGGTGCCGATGGAAGTCCGCCCCGAAAGAAGGCAGACGCTGGGTCTGCGCTGGATGGCCGGATATTCCCGCTTGAGGTCGGAAAAAACAATGAGGGAAAAACTTGCCGGTGAAATTCTCGATGCTGTGAACGGTGCGGGCGGTGCCGCCAAAAAGCGCGATGAGACGCACAAGATGGCGGAAGCGAACAGAGCATTTGCGCACTATCGCTGGTGATTGTTTTTCCGCACTTTTCAGTTTGTAGGAGGAAATTATGCCAAGGCAAGTACCATTGAATTTAGTTCGCAATATCGGCATTTGCGCGCATATTGACGCCGGTAAAACGACAACGACGGAACGTATTCTGTACTATACGGGAATCAACCATAAAATCGGCGAAGTTCATGATGGTGCTGCTACGATGGACTGGATGGTCCAGGAGCAGGAGCGCGGAATCACCATTACGTCCGCGGCTACCACATGCTTCTGGAAAGGCCACCGCATCAATATTATCGACACGCCGGGCCACGTTGACTTTACGGTCGAGGTGGAGCGTTCCCTCCGCGTGCTGGACGGCTCCGTCACCGTGTTCGCCGCCAAAGGCGGCGTGGAGCCGCAGTCGGAAACCGTGTGGCGTCAGGCCGAACAGTTCGGCGTGCCGCGCATGGCCTACGTCAACAAAATGGACGTTATGGGCGCCGATTTTTTCAACTGCGTCCAAATGATGAAGGACCGCCTGAAATGCAACGCCGTCCCGATCCAGCTCCCCATTGGCAAGGAAGAAACCTTTAAGGGCATTATCGACCTGATCGACATGAAGGCCGACATCTATTACGATGAGATGGGCAAGGACATGCGGGTCGAGGATATCCCCGAAGACATGAAGGAACTGGCCGACAAATACCATTCCGAGCTGATGGAAGCCGTTGCGGAACAGGACGACACCGTCATGGAGAAGTACCTGAACGGGGAAACGCTGACCAAGGACGAGATCCTTGCGACGATCCGGAAGGCGACCATTGCCAATAAGTTTGTGCCGGTCACCTGCGGTTCTTCCTATAAGAACAAGGGCGTCCAGAAGCTTTTGGACGCGATCGTGGCCTTTATGCCCGCGCCGACGGACGTGCCGGCGATCAAGGGAACCAACCCGGAGACGGGCGAGGAAGAGGACTGCCATTCTACGGACGACGAGCCGTTTGCCGCCCTCGCGTTTAAGATTGCGACGGACCCGTTCGTCGGCAAGCTTGCGTTCTTCCGTGTCTATTCCGGCACGCTGAACGCCGGCTCCACCGTTTACAACTCCGTCAAGGACGACAACGAGCGCATGGGCCGCATCCTTCAGATGCACGCGAACCACAGGCAGGACCTTGAAACCGTGTATGCCGGCGACATCGCCGCGGCCGTCGGCCTGAAAAACACCACGACCGGCGACACGCTGTGCGACCCCAAACGGCCGATCATTCTGGAGTCCATGGAGTATCCGGACCCGGTCATCCGCGTCGCCATTGAGCCCAAGACCAAGGCCGGCCAGGAAAAGATGGGCATCGCCCTCTCCAAGCTCGCCGAGGAAGACCCGACCTTCAAGGCTTACACCGACGAGGAGACGGGACAGACCATCATCGCGGGCATGGGCGAACTCCATCTGGAAATCATCGTGGACAGGCTGATGCGCGAGTTCCATGTGGAAGCCAACGTCGGCAAGCCGCAGGTTGCCTATAAAGAGACGATCCGCGGAAATGCGGACGTGGAAAACAAGTACGTCAGGCAGTCCGGCGGCCACGGCCAGTACGGCCATGTCAAGATCCGGATCGAGCCGAACCCCGGCAAGGGCTACGAGTTCGTCAACGCCGTCACGGGCGGCGCGATTCCGAAGGAATTCATCCCCGCCGTGGACCAGGGCGTTCAGGGCGCGATGATGACCGGCATTCTGGCGGGCTATCCGGTTGTGGATACCAAGGTTACGCTGTACGACGGGTCTTTCCACGAGGTTGACTCTTCGGAGCTCGCGTTTAAGATCGCGGCGTCCATGGCGTTTAAGGAAGCCATGGCGAAGGCCAGGCCGGTGCTGCTCGAGCCGATTATGAAAGTCAACGTCACGGTGCCGGAAGAGTACATGGGCGACGTTATGGGCGACCTGAACTCCCGCCGCGGCATGATTGAGGGCATGGACGCCCTGCCGGGCGCCGAGCGGATCCGCGCGCAGGTGCCGCTTTCCGAGATGTTCGGCTATGCGACGGACCTGCGCTCCAAAACGCAGGGCCGCGGCCAGTATGTGATGGAGCCGGGCGACTATGCGGAAGTGCCGAAAAACATCGCGGATAAAATTATCACTTCGCGCACAAAAAAGTCCGAGTAAGCTTCAAAAGATGCTTGATTTTTAGCGGCTTTCTTGTTAGAATATTAGCATTAAATTACAAATTTTAAAAAGAATAACTGGATCATAAAAAGGAGGATCTCCAATGGCAAAAGCAAAATTTGACAGGTCGAAACCCCATGTAAACATCGGCACCATCGGCCACGTTGACCACGGGAAAACCACCCTTACGGCGGCGATCACGAAGGTTCTCAATTTCAAAGGCGAGGCTGATTTTGTCGATTATGCCAATATCGACAAGGCTCCGGAAGAAAGAGCCCGCGGCATCACGATCAATACCGCACATGTCGAATATCAGACCGAAAAACGCCACTATGCCCATGTTGACTGCCCCGGCCATGCCGACTATATCAAGAACATGATCACCGGCGCGGCCCAGA
>ENA-UOOI01003863-UOOI01003863.1-fermentation-metagenome-genome-assembly--contig:-NODE-3863-length-10606-cov-70.106530_pt1 | contig 10606 bp, 9 predicted proteins | sample MGYA00245779_ERZ724027 | MGnify/ENA primary metagenome ERZ724027 (study PRJEB28704, sample SAMN03018318) | fermentation metagenome | biome: anthropogenic terrestrial biome; feature: soil; material...
TTTTGACTTAAGCTTCTTCCGCCGGAAAGGCGCAGGTAACCAGTTCGGAGAAAGAACTTATTACAGATTCAAACAGCCAGAAGCCCAGAAAAAAAGCGAAATGAGGCGGCGCCCTTCCGAATCGGGCGCCGCTTCATTTTGAATGTTTCCCGAACTGTAAAGAACAGTCTGAACAAAAGGTGGGCAACGACTACAATCTGCCCTTTTCATGCGGCGGCAAGCGATTCTTTCACCTTTGCTTGCCCACATTTTAACCGCCATTCAATCGTGCGTCGCCGGATATTCGTTCGACAGATAATAGAGCGGTTTCTCATCCTCTTCGATTTGCGGAAAGCGGCCGTTCTCTTCCAGAAAGCGGTTGTCCACTCTGTCGTCGTTGACCTGGGATACTTCTCCGATCAGCGCGGGGCCGTGGCCTCTTTCACCCCAGAACTGATGGTACTGCCCCGGCATAAACGTCACGCTTTCACCGGGCTTGACGCGAAGGACGCTTCCGGCCTCCGCTTCATATTTTCTCCCATCGCTGAAGACAGTGACCGGCGTGCTGGCAAGCTTCTCATCGGGAGTCGAATTGTAAAGGCGGATCATCAGGTTGCCACCTCCGCGATTGATGATATCCTCCATCTTCTTAAAGTGAAAATGGTAGGGCGTAATCTGGTTTTCTCCTACAATCATGATTTTTTCCGCATAGGTTTTCACATACTTTTTGAGTTTCAGATTCCCGTTTCTCAGAGTGAAAAGGAGCAGCCCGATTTTACTAAAATCGCCGCTTCCAAAGTCCGTGATGTCCCATCCCAGCATATTGTCGCGGATTTCGTCATATTCATGGCCTTTGTCTTTCCAGTCTTCTGGGCGCCAATAGGCATAAGGAGGAAGAAGAAATTGTTTCTCCCTCATCAGGTGGACGGCTTCCCGCATCAATTTATTGATTTCAGAACGTTTCAAAGCCAAAGCCTCCTTTATGATAGTATCAGATTTTATTTTCTGAAAGCATAATTTCGAGATTGCCCGAGGAGGTACTCTTGATTTTATCTTCATCCGTGACGAAATCGAGGACCGCGTCAATTACGGCCATCTCTTTGAGGTGGGAATAGTCTTTATAATAGTTGAACTCCTTTTCTCCCGAATTGGAAATCAGAAGACAGTCGGCAAAGCGGGAAACGGGAGAATAAGCATATCCCGAAACCACGATGGTCCTGAGGTCCCTTTCTTTTGCGAGCTCCAACGCCTGAACAACTTGTTTGGAACTCCCAGACTGAGAGATTGCAAAGACAATGTCGTTTTTCTGGGCCAGATTGATGAAATTGAGAAAGCATTCCGGCAGGCTGTTATACGTGCAGCGAATGCCGAGCCGGCCGAGGCGGAAACCCATATACAGCGCCAGAGGGCTCGTGTTTCCGACGGCGACGAGGTGGACGTAGTTGCAGGCTTTAATCCACTGCGCGCACTGCTGCAATTGCCGCGGGTCGATTTTTCTTCCAATCGCGGCGATATCCTTGGCATAGTTTTGAAAAACGTCAGAGCCTGAGCTTCTTTTTTCCATCGAAGCGGCATGTGCTTTTTCACCCGTGCGGCCTAAATCTCTGGAAAGGCAGATTCGCATCTGGTAATAGCCGTGGTAGCCAAGCCGCTTGCTCAGGCGCACCACCGTGGCGTCGCTCACGCCGCTCAGCCCGGCAAGTTCCGAAACGTTGGAATTTACGGCATCCTCCGGGTTTTTCAAGATGAAATCGGCAACTTTTCGCTCCGCCATAAAGATGTCGCCGTAATGGGCTTTGATCCGATCCATAACCGTCCGGTCATTTTCGCCGTTCATAAAGAAATGCCTCCTCGAAAACGCTACAGCGTCATGTCCGTATGAATCCGCGTCAGGACCTCAAAATAAGGAAAACGCTGTCTTCTGCGGCAGGCGGCTAAAAACAAATCTGAAGCCCGGCCACAAAAGAGTCCCCCAATCCAATGGTATATTTCGGCCTATCGATATATTTGGAAGGAACCAGAATCGCTTCTCTTCCGTACCTGCTGTTTTTGAGCGCTGCAGCATCTTTTTTCCCCTTTTCGCTGAGCGAAAGCTTTACGACTTCCGCCAGCTTGTCTTTTGTCCCGTAGAAACCGCCCATTGCTTTTGCAGTGGCCAGCAAATTGCCGTAAATCAATCCGCTTTCTATGTCGCAGCCGTCTATCCGGTCGCCCGCATACAGGGAATAATCCTTGGTGTGGACGATAACGCCTTTACGGACCCGGAATTTTCTGCGAATCGCAACCATTCCCTCCACGCAGGAAAGAATATCATCCGGACGGACGGTTGCCCCGTATAGCGCCAGCGTGCTTTTCAGTTCTTCTTCGTTCAGGCTTACGATGTCGATATACGGATAGATTGTTTCCATGCAGAATTTTTTGATCTCATTGCTATGATAGTGGGCGTCTTCAAAGAATACAATCCCCTTGGGGTTTTCCCTTTTATATTTTTTGAGATGCCGTTTTATGAAATCGAGACGCCGCTGCAAATCTTCCCTGCTTCTCAGGCAGTTAAAGCTGGAAAGCACATTGCTGCTGAACTTCTGTGCATTTGATTCTATATAAGAAAAATATGGTTGTGAAAGCGGAAGGGAACCGTTCACTGTAACGTTGGTCAGGATCAGTCGGTTGGAAACGGGAACGCGCAATTCTCGGTCGGAGAAATGAACAGTGCCTCCCTTCTGAAACTGGATGATGTAGTGGACTTCCTGCTTGTTCTTCTGGCTCAGCTGGCCCGTATGAACCGGGCGGCCGGACTCCGAGACGGTATAAATCAAAGGAGAGTCGAGGATTTTGCAGACTTCTTTCGAGTCGTCGGTAAGGTGAATGACGGAAGGCATCCCGACCGCTGCGAGAGCCATGGCGGCCTGAGCCGACGTGCCGCCAATCGCCCGCCTGAACCGGAAATTCCGATTCATCAGCTCCAAGTTTTTCAAGTCGACTTCACCGCCGATTCCGTTTACACAGAAATAGGCGATGGTCTGAATCAGTTCCTGTGGGGTAGAGATTTCGGCGGCAGGGCACAACTCGGAGGATTTCAGCCCTGGAAGGAAACGCTCAATCAGTTCGTTCAGCTTCTCAACCTGAAACTCACACAATAAGTCGAGGTTTGTGGTAAGGCCCATCGCAGGAAAGCGGTTTTCAGAAATACGCTTCTGAATCGTTTTGCCAAGGCTTCCAAATAAGGCGAGATATTTTTCTTCGATTTCCATTTTTCCACGCTCCATCAGCAGTCAGCCTGCCGGGTCCAGCAGGGCGAAAGAGCGAATCTTTTTCAGCACAATGTCCATAGCTGCCTGCTCCGAAGGGCCCCACAGGTTTTCGCAGGAATATTTGAAGCCTTCTTTCCGGAGCGTCTTCACATACGTTTCACCCATTGCCACCTGGATATCCGTGCAGATGTTCACCTTCCGGATGCCGTGGCGGATGGCGTTCTGCACCTGGGCAAGCGGGGTCCCGCTACCGCCGTGCAGCACAATAGGCAGGCCGACAAGCTCGCGAATTCGGTCCAGCCGTTCAATGTTGAGGTGCGGTTTGAACGTGTACTGTCCATGCTGTGTACCGATGGAAACCGCAAGGGCGTCAACGCCGGTCTCCCGGACAAATTTCAGAGCCTGGCCGGGGTCCGTCTGTGCCGCTTCGGGCGTGTCGGCTTTTCCCGCCCCTTCTTCGCCGACCAGCCTGCCAAGCTCCCCTTCCACCGTAATGCCCGCTGCGTGGGCACGCACCGCCACTTTTCTGGTAACGGCGATATTTTGCCCAAACGGCAGCGCAGAAGCATCCATCATCACGGAAGTGAAGCCGGCATTGACTGCATTGTTGCAGGCCTCGAAGGAGGGTGCGTGATCCAGGTGCAGGGCAACGGGAACCGTGGAGTTTTTCGCAGCCAGGTAGGCAGTTTCCACTGCGCCCTTAAAGCCTCCCATTCGGTTGATTTCCAATATTCCGCACTGAAGAATAACCGGGATATCCGCCTTTTCAGCGGCGTGGATAATTGCTCTGGCCACCTCGTATGACCAGAATTCAAACGCGCCGACAGCAATTTTTTTTTCTTCAGCAATCTCAAGGATATTTTTCATTGTGACTAAATTCGTTCGTATCATTAAATAATCGACTCCTTCGCCAAATCTGTGGAAATGGCTTGCACTCACTTTTTTATCTGTGCTATAATTTTTCATATCAGTATGGCAGATTAAATTTGCTGCTTCGCAGCATCCAAGGCCGTGGGCTGGCGGTTGAACAGCCAGCCGTTGAAAGGAATAAAAACATGAGCAGTCCGTCGCAGAGACATCAAAAAATACTGGAACTGATTGAAAGCAAGGGAAAGGTCTCGACTGTTGAGCTGACTGAACTTCTTCATACATCCCGGGAAACGGTCCGGCGCGACCTGAACTTTCTCTCCGATAAGGGTTTGTTGATCAAAACGCATGGCGGAGCTATCTCGATGGAGCACAAGGCCGCATTTGGATTTTTTACACCACTAAACAATCGCCGGAACGCCTATCAGCAGGAAAAGCAGGCGCTTTGCCGCCATGCCGCTTCCCTTGTGGAAGAATACGACACCATTTACCTTGACAACAGCACAACCGTAGAGCATTTGATCGACTATATCCCTAAGTATTACAAACTGACCTTCGTGACAAATTCCGTCCTTCTTCTGACGAGGTTCTCCATGCTGCACAATCAGAATTGGAAAGTGATTTCTTTGGGCGGAATGCTCAGCTATGAAACGTGCTCCGTCAACCGCTTCATCGCAATGAACAGCCTGAGGCTCTTTGAGCCAAATAAAGCATTCCTCTCCTGTCATGGGATTGGGGAAGATTTTTTTGTGACAGATACCGAAATTGATGATGTGGAAATTAAGAAGTATATTGTCAGCTCCTGCAAAGAAACAGTGCTTCTGGCCGATTATTCCAAAATACCGCGCCCGGGCGTCATCAAAATCGCGGATGCGTCCGCTTTTCATACCATTGTGACAAACAACAATGTCAATCCGGAATTTCTATGCCGGCTGGTATCCCACGACTGTAACGTAAAGCTGATTCCCTGATTCTTTTCCGGCGTCGACTGGCTGGGACACTTTGGGCTGTTTCGGCGAATGTCTCCCTAAACGGCCCGGATTTTCCTGCTTGGAACCGCAAAACGTCGCCCGAGCAGCCGTGCTAAAAATCAGGCGTCTCGGTACAACGGCGCTTTGCCGACCGTCTGAAACAGTTCGAGCTTCTGGTAGACCGTTTTCTTCATGGCAGCGATGCAGGGCGGTTGAATCACGTTCGGCTCCCGAAGACCGGTATCTTTGAGCACCTCGCGCATTTCCGTGAAATATGCTGCCTTGATATCGCTGGAAATATTGATTTTATTGATGCCGAAGACGACCGACTGCCCGATTTCCTCATCCGGGTTGTTGGAACCGCCATGCAGAACGAGCGGAACGGAAATTTTCGATTTGATTTCGCGGAGCAGGTCAAGCCTCAATTTCGGCTTCATGCCCTTTGGATAGAGGCCGTGGGACGTCCCAATGGCGATGGCGAGGGCATCCACGTCGGTCTCTTCCACAAATTTTACGGCTGCCTGGGGATCGGTATAGATAATCCGATGGGCAGCGGCCGCCTTGGGGTCGGTGGAACCGATGGTGCCGAGTTCGCCTTCGACGGAGACGTCCACCGCGTGGGCCGTCTCGACCACCTTTCTGCAGAGGGCGACATTCTGCTCGAACGGCAGCGCGGAGCCGTCAATCATGACGGAAGTAAATCCGCTTTGAATCGCCAGGACGACCTGCCGGAACGTCGCTCCATGGTCCAGGTGGATGCAAACAGGCACGGTGGCCTTGTGGGCCTTTTCGATGATTGCCCGGACCATTTCGACGCCGATGAAGCTCAGCTCGTCGGGATGAATCGCGATGATAACCGGAGCATCCTTTTCCTCGCACGCATCAAAGACGCCGTTCAGCATAGAATAATCGCTGATGTTAAACGCCGGCACGGCAAAACCGTGCTTGTTGGCCACTGCCAAAATGCTTTTCATGTTCATTAACATCTGAAAAACCTCCAATATAATTTTGTGTAGATTCTGCTCCGTGGATTCAGCTTTTGACGGAGCCGGCCGTCATCCCTGCAATGAAATAGCGCTGGAAAAACAGGAAAAGGAAAAGCACGGGCAGTGAGCCGAGAACGCTCATCGCCATCATCTCGCTCCACTCGTAGGAATGCTGCCCCATCAGCATGTTAATACCAATCGGGACGGTACGCATGTCATTGGTTTTCGTCAGGGTCAGGGCAAAAAGATATTCATTCCACGCCTGCATAAACGTATACATTGCAACGGCGACGATTCCGGGCAAAGCGGTGGGGACCAGAACCGTCCAAAGTGCCCGGAAACGGGACCCTCCGTCAATCATTACCGCTTCATCGAGTGCGCGCGGCATCGTGTTGAAATACCCCGTCATCATCAGGATGGCATAAGGAAGTGTAAAGAGCAGATAGGTTAAAATCAGCGCCCAGTATGTGTTGTAGAGCCTAAAGACAACCATCAGACTCAGATAGGGAATCAGCAACGTAATGGGAGGTACGGCCTGCACGCTGATAATGACGGCGTTGATGGTGCTTTTGCCCTTGAAGTTGAACCGGCTGAAACTGTAGGCCGTCAAGATGCTCAGCACAAGCGTCAGTGCAACGACAACAAGAGAAACGAAATAACTGTTGGCGAAGAACCGGAGTTTTCCAGGGTCATGCAGAATCTCGCGGTAGGCATCAATAGTAAATACGCGTGGGAACCATGTCGGCGGCCATGCAAATATTTCGGCATTGGGCTTGAATGAGGAAAGAATCATCCAGAAAACCGGGAATCCGGCGAAAAGCGCACCGAGAATCAGCAAGGCGATGATAATAATTTTGACATAGCCCTTTTTCTTTCCGACCAAATTTATTCACTCGCTTTCTGATGCCGGACATAAAAGATCGCGATAAGCGTGCAGACAATCAAGACGATCACCGAACTTGCCGAGGCCATGGAATACTGATATTTGCTAAAAGCCTGTTTGTAAATATAAGTGCTCAGCGTATTCGTCGCGTTGATCGGCCCGCCGGCCGTAGTCATCCAGATCAGCGCGAATTGCTGGATGGTCCAGACGAAGTCGAGCATGACGAGGCTGATCAGAATCGGCTTGAGCTGCGGAACCGTGATTCGGAAAAATGTCTGCGGCATATTTGCGCCGTCGAGAGCCGACGCTTCATACAGGTCGTAGGAAATTCCCTGCAGCCCCGCAAGGATGCTGATCATATAAAACGGATACCCTGCCCAGATATTGATAAAAGTGACGGCATGGAGCGCCAGGCTGGTGGAGCTGAGCCACTCGATATGGCCGATTCCCGGGCCGGCAACAGCCTGTATCAGGTAGTTGATTACGCCGTTCGGGTCAAACATCAGCTTCCAAAGAATGGCGATGACCGAGGCGGTGAACACCCAGGGCAGAACATATATCACACGGAACACTGTTTTTGTCGACCGTTTCAGGTACGAAGAATTCAGCAGCATGGCAAACAGCATGCCGAGGATTAAGTGCGCCACCACACTGATACATACAAAATGCAGGGTATTCCAGATGGCGTTCGCAAATTCACTGTCTGTTAAAATCGAAAGATAATTGGAAAAGCCGACGAAGGAAGGGGATTTTTCAATGATCACGTTATTGAAAAAGGAATAGCAGATTACCATAACGATTGGGAGAATCAGCAGCAGAACCATAAGGAGCGACGTCGGCAAAATGTAGAAATAGGGCTCACACTTTTTTTTCAACCTTTGCCATCTATTATTTTCATGGCGAATAGAGGATGCGTTTTCTTCTGGCACCTGAATCGCCCTCACTTTCTTGGAACGGGGCAGTGCGTTTTCGCACCGCCCCTTTGTTTTGGCTTTAACGGTTTGGCTAGGTTTTATTGAAATGCTTTTTCCCATTCGTTCTGGACGTTTGCAAGCATTTCATCGGCGGATTTAATTTCGCCTTTCAGGTAGAGCTGGAACTGTTTGCTGTAGGACCTCATCAAATCTTCTGAAGTCGGGATTCCCGTGAACTCGTTGATGCCGTAGCCCGCTTTGTAGATGTCATAGGTCTGGCTAAACAGTTTGTCGGCCTTGGAATAATCGGGCTCAGCTTTGGCACTGCCCGGGAAAGCGTTGGCCAGGACGGCTAACTGCGCGTTGACTTCTGGGCTCATCAGGTATTCAATGAATTTCATGGCCTCTCTTGGATGCTCCGAATTTGCAGAGACGCCGATGCCCCAATTTGCAACGTCCATCCCACTTTTTCCGGTGTAACCTTCCATTTTTGGCACGCCCATGGTGGTAAAGTTTAGCTTTGGATTTTCCTTTTTAATGGTCACCAGGTGGGCGAGGGAATCCGTCATGAAGGCCACGCGGCCGTTGATGAAGTTTTCAGTCATGTCCGCTTCCGTCATGGAAGTCGCCCCGGATGCAACGACACCTGCGTCAAACAGGGATTTGACAAAATCGACGGTCTTCGTCATTTTCTCATTGTTTGTAAGACTTGGTTTGCCGTTGTTCAGCATGTTGCCGCCGGATGCCCAGAGCCAACTCATCAGGCAGTTTTGGATACCGCTCGGCGAGTTATCGGAAAGTTGAATAATCCAGCCGGACGCCTGTGGATTTTTCTTTTTTACGGCTACGCAGTCGTCTTTGAATTCAGCCCACGTCTTCGGCAGTTCAGAGATGCCGGCCGATTTCAGAAGGTCAAGATTCACATACATGGGGTATGCGAAATTAACGACCGGAATCATGTAAGCTTTTCCATCCACCTGAATCTGTGACGCAAGCTGAGCCGTGTCATAGTTGTCCTGTTTCATCAAGTCCGACAGATTGGCAATGGAACCTTGCTTTGCAAAGTCATATACCCAGGAGCCGTCGAGACCCACTACGTCCGCCATTGTTCCGGCCGCGGCGCCCGCCGCAATCTGTGTTTTTGTATCTGCATAGGGATTGCTCAGCAATTTGATGTTGATGTTCGTGTCTTTTGTAAACTGGTCGCATATTTTGCGGAGAGAACCGCTCGGTAATTCTTCCTCCCACCATTGCTGAAACTCCAGCGTTACGGCCTTGCCGCCAGATGCAGCCTGAGACGCGGCACCTTCTGAAGCTTCAGAAGAAGTTCCTCCTCCACCTTGGCAGGCGGAGATACCAAAGACGAGTGACGCGACTAATAGCGCTGCGAAGCTCTTTTTGGCACAAGTATGGAAATTCATATTTTTTCCTCCCTCAAAATTGAATCAAAACGCCTCTGTCCTTTCAAGCTTCAAATTAGGCGCTTCTATCATTCCCCCCTGTCAATAGTTTAAAAGCGAAAGGACAAGGACACTCGGACCGATTTCAGCGTTGTGCAAAACACTGGCCAAATGCCAGTGCAGCAATTTTCATCGCTTCGCACAAGATATTTTGAGATTGTTTCGCTATGTAATAGTTAGATTGTTGCTTATCGCTTATTTTACAAAACTGCATTTGCGTTACAACTATATTATAGATATTTTTTTCATAATGTCAAGATGTTTTGTGTAAAAAACTTAAATAATGTGTATTAATGTGTATTTTGCATATAGTTACATATCAATTTGATTACTATTGAAAATTAAATTTTCAATATTTTTTCTTGATCACAAAAAAAGATACCCCTCTCACTGAACGCCAGCGTTCAGTGAGAGGGGTATCCCTATTCTACAAGCCAAAACGTAACCGTCAAATAGGTTGGCGTATCGAAAGATGCAGCAAGATAGTATCAAGGTAAGTTCGCAATTTCAGGGCTCCGGGAAATGAATCAGGCAGCATTTTGCAGCAATGCCTGGACGGAAGTTGGATTTAAATACGCTCGGGAAACAGACCAGTCCTCAGCGTATTCCATAAGGCATGTAGTAACCAGCCGAAGATAAGATTCGAAGTTTGGGAAGATTCCAACCACTCGAGTGCGCCGTCGTATTTCCTTGTTTAAGCGCTCAAGCATGTTGGAGCTGGAAATCTTGCGGGAATCCAAAGCCGGGAACGAGAAGAACTGCAGAGAATCTTCCAACCCGTCTTCCAGAGTATGAACAGCCTGCGGAAACCGCTTTTGGTATTTTTCCGCCAGAGCGGCAGCTCTTTGCCGGGCAACTTCCGCATCCTGGGCAAGCCAGATCTGCTTGAACTCATCTGCAAAAGCCTGCTTGTCTTTGTGCGGAATATGCGCCAGGATATTCCACATGAAATGCACCTTGCACCGCTGCCAGGAAGCGCCGGGAAAGCTCTCACGGATGGCGGCAATCAGCCCACGGTTGGCATCTGAGATGACCAGAGACGGCGGCTTCAGCCCCCGCTGCTGCAAGTTCTCGAACAGTTGGGAATAGCTTTCTTTGGATTCTTCCAGCATCGGTTCCACAGCCAGCACCTCCCGGTGTCCCTGTTCGTTGACGCCGCAGACGATCAGGATGGCCATGCTGACGACACGCCCATCCACGCGAACTTTTTCGTACAGGGCGTCCGTCCAGAGCACCGGGCAGCGGGAATCCGCGAGAGAACGGGTGCGAAACTCCCGCACCTGCTCATTTAAACC
>ENA-UOOI01003864-UOOI01003864.1-fermentation-metagenome-genome-assembly--contig:-NODE-3864-length-10603-cov-4.136140_pt1 | contig 10603 bp, 11 predicted proteins | sample MGYA00245779_ERZ724027 | MGnify/ENA primary metagenome ERZ724027 (study PRJEB28704, sample SAMN03018318) | fermentation metagenome | biome: anthropogenic terrestrial biome; feature: soil; material...
TGAAAAATATATGGTGGCAGGGGTAACAGCGGGGGCTGTGAAAGGATAGGCACCTATGATTTTCTAAGCACGTGTACCAAAATAAGTTGTGCCTTTGTAAATATAAAGACACCGCCTTTTAGTTTTTGAATTGTCACAACTAGTTGAGAAATATCTTCAGCCAAATTGCTGGGGAATGTCTGGCCACTGCGCTTATTTTGCAGATAGTTCCTCCCCCTTGGGTGAGGAACTATCTGAGATTATTTATAAATCTTTAATAACAGCACCCTGTTTTATCAGCTGTTTTTGCAGCTTGCCGGCATCTATTTTTGCCGGTGTCAGATTCTCATTCAAGGCCATGGCTGCAGCTGTTCCGGCAGCTTCTCCTGTAGCGATACAGCATGGAATTACCCTATAGCTTGCTGCTGCTTCTGAAGTGCCGCTGATAGAACGCCCTGCTACGATTAGGTTTTTTGTTTTTTGCGGCAGTAGACAGCGGTATGGAATATTGTAATAATGGTTTACCTGCTTAAATGTAGCTCCCCCACCTTCTGAATTATGAATATCAATTGCATAAGCAAAGGTACAGATTGCATCCTCAAAATGCTTCTGCGCCAAAATATCTTCAGCCGTTAAGGAGTATTCGCCGGCAATTCTACGGGTTTCTCTCACCCCCAGACAAGATGCCACTTGAATAAGTTCTATGTTTTCACAGCCAGGTACGTATTTTCTCATGAAACTTAATACCTCCTGTACCTGCTTTCGGCCTTCTATTAATGCTTTTGTAATATCTTTACTTTTCGTTGCATCGATATAAGGAATACGTGTGGCATTGATCTTCCATCTGTTTTTAATTGGCTGCTCATAATTTCCTATTTCGTTGCGCTCAAGATGCCAGTCTCCGTTTTCTTTTGCTTCTTCTATGTACCATGACCAGCAATTTGCCCCTGGTATACCAAGTCTGCTTATTTTACTTTCCAGTTCCCCGACAAAAGCCTCTCTATCTATATTGCCCACTTCAAAAAAGAGAGAGGTCGGCTGCATGACACCATCCTTTTCGCTTCCAATTGTCATTTCAAATCCAGCTTCTGAAGCAATATCTGCATCGCCAGTACAATCAATCACATATTTTGCCTTGATTGTGGCAAGCCCCTCTTTCATAGCAACTACTACCTTCTCTATTCTTCTGTTCTCTGCAATGACATCGATAACATTTGTCTGATACAATATCTCTGCACCAGACTCCAGCAGCATTTCTTCCATCGTAATTGCCAGTACCTCTGAAACAAAAGGTGTGACATGACAATGACTTTTTATATAATAGGAACTATAGGTGGTCATTCCCTCCACTTTAGATGGATGGATCGCCCCGCCTTTTTCCTCCATACGGAGACATAGCTCATCAAAAATTCCCTTTACTACCTGTTCCTTTGCGTCATCATCAAAACAGGTCATAAAGGGTCCCACCAGACCTGTAGTTGCCATGCCGCCCATTTCACTTCCTTTTTCAATGATCAGTGTTTTTGCTCCATTTCTTGCCGCCGCAACTGCTGCTCCAAATCCGGCTGAGCCTGCGCCAACTACCAACACATCGGTTTCTATTTCTCTACTTATTGTTTTGGAATACTGATACATCTTTTCCTCCTTTTTCACACATCATCTGTTGTCTTATATACTCATAATAAATCTTTGAAAATGCATTTGCTGCCACTTCACTAAGAGAGGGAATTCCGGTTTTTCCAAGCCTTAATTTTCCTATTTTTATGACAGGCACCGTAAACATCCCGGAAACCAGCTTTCCTGATTTCCACTCCAAATAATGAAAGTACTCATGACTAAGTATTGTTTCAACCCCTATATCATATTCGAGATCGTTTGCATGACACCATAACTGCACCGATTTTTTGTAGATTGTAAGGCAGTTCTGTTTTGGAAAAAACTCGCAAAAATACCTTTGATTTTTTACTACATTGTCAACCTTGCTTTCCTCAATTCTTATATTTATGTCTTTCAAAACATCTGACATTTTCCACTTTTCCCCGATAAGTGTTGTTTTGATAAGTTCCTGTCCATATTGCTCTCCCAGACTCCAGACTCTGTCAAATATTTTTTGTACATCATTTTTAGGAATCTTTGGATATACATAATCACTCTCTAATATTTTAATACTCGTCATCTTGTCTGGGAATGGAAATTCATTCATCTCATGCACCTCTAATCTGTACGGTCTGAACACAATATAATTAGTTTATCATCAGGAACCACTGACTGCAATTCTACTTCTGCCAATGCCAAAACATGTTCTACATCTAAAAGACCTGATAAATCTATGATTCTTTTTCCGTATACAATATAAGAGTTTGGAAGTGTTTTCCCACCATCATTGTACTCTGTATGACTCTCAATCACCTGTCCCAAAATCTTTTTCCAGTCATCCCCATTGCAAACTTTTATGAATCCATTTCGCTTTTGTATTCTTATGACACCTTCATCATCGATGAGACAAGTTGGACGTCTGACAGATTTTATCAGGCCAAACAGTTTTTTTGACACTACAGGAACCTGCATAGAATAAATATAGCCATTATCTGCGACATTTTCCACTCTATCTGCTCTCACATCTACTGTCTCAGCCACTCTTTTCTTGAGCTCGTCTGAATTTAACCGTTTTCCAGTGATGTCCTTAGCCCGCAGTTCTGTAGTTCCCATTGCTGTAGCACGTACGACATTTTTTGTGTTATCTATCTCAACCTGCACTTCAATACTTTCAGGCGCCGCTCCTGCCTTTAGTGCCTTTTCTTCCGCTTCTCTTCTTACTGTCAAAATATCCTGCTGTGTAGGGTTGATTATTGTACGTTCCACTGTATCACGTATCATAGCCAAGGCAACTCCTATCGTAGATATTACAGATGCATTTTTTGCATTTTTATGCTTTAGCCCCAATGCCTCTGCCAGGTGCGGAACAACAGCCGATGCACCGCCGCCTCCGCCTACCAGTAAAGTGGTTCTTTTTTCCATTCCATAATCTTCGAGCAGTGCTTTAACCACCGCCCCATTTTTATTCTGGGATAACACCAATGCTTTTATGGCCGCTTCTTCTACTGTACATCCCATACTTTGCGCCAGCGGTTCCCATGCGAGCTTTGCAGCTTTTACATTTCCTCTGGCATAATCCCTCTCCTCCACATAGCCTGCAATGTTGGCTGCACCTGCAAGTGAAAGTGCAAATTTCTTCCCGTTCCCGCATTGTACGTATGCGTATTCCGGATCATTTTCTTTGGGCCGTATACTACACAATTTGGGGGATTCCATATCTTCAGGATTGGAATATACTTCGTAATCAAGCCCTGCTATGTGGGCGCTCCTTGGTCCTACATCGACAAGCTTCCCCTGGGATATCTGCATCATACTTCCGCCTCCGATTCCCACAGTACGAACATCAAGAGAAGTGAGATATGTTTTATGTCCGCCTACTTCTGCATATTTCACCATCACCTTTCCATCTTTGATACAGGATATATCAGTACTGGTGCCTCCTACCTCAAGAAATATTCCATTTGTTAACTTTTCATACATCAAGGCGCCGGCTACACCTGCCGCCGGCCCCGATAATATTGTCAAATTCGGTCTTTTGCGCACCTCCTCCACTGTCATTACACCGCCATCACACCGCATCACCATCAGTGGTGTCTTAATTCCTGCTTTTTTGATGCTTTCCTCAGTCATATTTGCTGCTTCCAGCATTTTAGGCATGATGCTTGCGTTTATAACTGCAGTTCGTGTCCGTACTTTAAGACCATATAATTTTGAGATTTCATTTGTAGCAGTAGATGCAATATCTTGAGAGCCACACTCCTTTACCACTTCATTTTCACAGATAGGATTATCTACACTAAAAGCTTCAGCTGCGACAATGGCTTTGCAGTCATTCTTTATAAGATCTGTCACAGCATCCCTAACATCCTTACCAAAATGTTCTGTTTCAGACTCCACATAACGATTTTCAGATTCCAGATACTTTGTTTCTGTCAATGCTATTTTCCCCATTGTGGTGTCATTCTTTGATTTTGCACCCTGTATTCCCTTCCCAATCGTAAGAATACCAACTTTTACAACATCACCTTCCAACAGGGCATTAGTCGCTTGAGTCGTACCATGTGATATAAAGATAACATCTTCAGCTTTTACATCGCTCTCCTCCATAATCTTGACCAATACCTGAATAATGCCTGCTGCCACCCCCTCTTTTGCCGTATGTGTAGTCGGAACCTTTACAGTATTAACCAATTCATAGGTATCATTATTAATTAATGCCGCATCTGTAAAAGTTCCGCCAACATCTATTCCAATTCTATATTTCATCTATTATGCCTCCGTTCATTTGGAACATTGTTAAATCCACATAATTGCGCTTGCGAGCACTCCTATTATAACCACCGGCCAAGCCCATGGAATCAGCTTTTTTGTAACAGCTGTAACTTCTTCACCTGTATAGCTGCATACCCATACATTGTGTGTGTTTGTAGGACAGCACAACAGCTGCATAATTGATACAGCACAGAAACCTCCCATAATGGCATTCAAAGGCAGTTTATTCATTCCTATCATCAAAGCTGCAATGCCCGCACCCAGTCCCCAAAGGTTTAACGGACCTCTGTAAAGACACAGTGGTGCTAGTAACACAAAGAATATTATGAAGGTTGCCAAAGTTCCCGGTGTGATCATTCTCATAATAGGCTCCAGAGTTGTTTTGATTTCCCCCTGATTGATTGCAGCAAGAAGCATGCCAATTCCAATCATTAAAGTCACTGAAGGTGCTGTAGAGCTAAACCCGTCAAACATTGTCTTTGTCAGCATATTCATAGTTGATTTCCAACTGTGTCCCCGACAGGTAAAAATACTGGCCCAGACAATTGCAATTAAAAACGAGGGAATCAGCGGAAATTTGAAAACCAATACAAAGAGCAGCGGCAATAATGGAGTAATCATTGCTAACATACCAGATACGCCCTTTATCTGATATTCCCCATTGTCCATCTGTTTCACAGGTGCTGAAAAAGCAAACTTCTTTCCAATCTTTCGGTTTCTAAAAACAAAAAATGCAATTCCTAAAATAAATTCAGCCGCTGAACAAATTAGAAGTATATTAAATGTGTTCTGGTACTCGGCCCCTGTTATCCCTGCCAAGGCGTTAACATTACTAAGGTTAATATTATTTCCTACACAATAAGAAAAAAGCATAACTGCACTGGCTGTAAACTTGTCAAGTCCTACAGAAATCAGAATAGGGATTACAATTGTGCCAATCATAATTACCGTACCCAATCCATTAACCACTGTAAATAGCAGACTTGCGAGTATATAGAGAACCAGTGTCACTACCATAGTTTTATCCCCGCCAAGTTCCGCTCCTTTTTTTATCATCGTTTCGCTGATACCGGTTCGCTCCATTACCATTCCCAGCCAGCCTGCAAAAATGGCTACCATAATAGCATCACCCAGACGGACAGCGCCTACCTGCAATACATTTTGCAGAAATCCAACTTGATTTCCGTCAGGGTCAACAGCAAAGAGAGGCACCCCTCCCAATACACATATCCCAATTGTTAATACAAAAAGTGCTAATACTGTAGGCATTTTTCTGGATACCATTAAAATCATAATGAATAACATGAAAATTAATATTAGTATTCCTCTTGTCATTTTTTAATCCTCCACATTTTATATACAAACAAGGACGTCATATATCTGCGCAGTCTATATTAGCCTTGGATGCTCAAAAAGAATCTTGCAGAATATTTCTGCTATTTTCCATTAATAGAGACCGTGCAAAAATTTTATCAGCACTACTTCCCTTGAATTCCATCTTTTGAACTCTATTGTTCAATAATGTTGTGTTTTCCAGTGCCTTTACCAGTTCATCCAAATGCTCGTATTCACCGCCTATATAAACATGATCTACAGTAAAGAAGACCATAGCTGAACGAATAACTCTCTTAATTTTGCTGCTAAATTCTTCCGGGGATAATCGCTTCAACAAAACAGCAACTTCCTTGCCCGTACTTTTTTCGGGTATCGAATCATCTCTCCATGGTTTTAATATAGAATCACTTATATCAAATTCTGCTTCTCCATTCTTTTTTATCAACGTGTTTTCCTGTATAAAGCTGGCTGTAATACGCTCGCCTACGTTTATATAAGCATAATTAGCCAAAGTCACCTTTGATTTTTTAAGATAATAATCCAGATTATAACGATTGATCAATTCTTTTTTTACCGGCAAACCACACCTTGCCGCTACTGCTGTCTCAAGTCTGATAATATCTGATGAAACAGATGTGGAAAACTCCACATTTAAATCATAATCCGGTATGTCGTCCTGACAAAGTAACCCCACTCCGATAATATGGCTGGTAAACCCTACCTCACCATTTTTAATGCCTTCAACACAGGAGGCAATAGCCTCTAATAGTTCAGTCCCCTTTAATCTCGTCGCCGAAACTGCAATTGTATCAAAAACATTACCTTTTAGATCATAAATGATAGCCTCAATACCACTTCTCTTTATTTCCATCACCAGAACACAGGCATATTTTGATCTGATACTAAGTAAAATTGGTTTTCTGCCCCCAGAGGACTCCCCTTCTCTGGTTTCTTCAATTATGCTGTTTTCTAACAAAATTGAAGTTGCCTGCCCTACCGTACTGGGTGCCAGATCACAAATCGACGCAATTTCTGTTCTTGATATTCCTTTATATTTTATAATGGTATCTAATACTTTTTTTGTGTTTTTAACTTTTAATTCTCTAATTTTGTTCTTTGCCATCTACTCCAGCTCCTTATTTGCTTACATCTTAATATTAACAACATTTCTTTTTTCAATACTCGAATTAAGTTTAATCCCTCCATAACTCAATGTCAATAACATATGTTAATTTCGTCTAAATTACACATTTTTTAGCTCTTCTTTTTGTATATATTTTAAAATGCAAATCTTATACTGACTATTTCAAAAATCGAAATTTTTTCACCTTCATTAAAATCAAATGCTGGTACTACGTAGAAATGAAATGGCAGAAAACCTGTTTAAAAGCTTTCTGCCGCATTTACTTCAAATATACAAATAGATTATCTTTTCATAGCTTAATTTCTTTTATATTCCCATGATCACAAGTGCTATAGCAAAAGATACAAAGCAGGTACCGCTGCCCGCAAGCAAATCCGTCGGCAAGTGCCTTTTTAATTTTAACGAGGCCCAAAAACTCATCCCGCCAATAAAAATGCAGAAGGCGGCCATCTTCCAGCTCACAAAATAAGCTAGAAATATGAGAGGTCCGGTGATGCTGCAGGCATGCCCGCTTGCTCTTTTCTTGATTACCTTGTTTAAAAAAGCAAGAAGGATAACGGATAAGAGATAAGTATTAAAAATCAATTGAAGCTCTAAGCTTACATGGGCTGCCAGACCGTATACCGCAGCAATCAAGTAACCCACTGTAGAGCAGATAAATGCAAGCTTTCTCTGCCCTGGGCGTCCCTTTTCTCTCCAGCCTGGAAGGATCTTCTGTAACGGGTATGCCAGAACCGGGCAAATGCCAAGCCATACCAGTGACACCCATAAATCTCTTACACCGTGAAAAATCACCGTACATTTTTCATACAAAATCACCAGCATCACTGTGACCAGAACTGGCGGAACGGTAACTGCACGGATACACTTAGCCACTTTTTCTTGATTATTCATTTCTTATATCCCCCCAGAAAAACAAGGCGACCGTTCCCGGGCCAGTATGGCTGCCGATTGTCGTTCCCACATGATTTATCTCCACATGCCCTCTTAAATGTGGGAATCTGGCTTCCACTAACGATGCCACTTTACTTGCGTCTTCATAAGAGTCTGCCTGCGATATATAACATTTCTCTGCATACCCGAGTCCTCCCACGGCATGCTGTTGCATACAGTCGACAATAGCATGGATAACTTTATTTTTTCCTCTGATTTTGCTTCTCGGAATCAGATGCCCTTCATGATCCATATTCAGCAATGGGCATATTCCCAGCATTCCGCCGACAAAGCCGCTAGTTTTTGAAATACGCCCCCCCTTTACGTAAAAAGACAAATCTGTAGAAAAAAACCAGTGGTGCATTTCCAATTTGTGCTGCTCTACCCATTCATGTACTTCATCAATCCCTAAACCGCTGTCTCTCAGCTCTGACAGCTTATCCATAATCAGGCCGTAGCCGGAGGAGGCTCCTAAAGAATCCACAACATAAATTTTTCTTTCCGGATATTTTTCTTCCAGTATCTCTTTCGCAATATTCGCTGAATTTATGACCCCGGACAGACCGGAAGACAGGCACACATGCAGGATGTCTTTTCCTTCTTTCAAAAAGCCTTCAAAATAGTACTCGAACTCCTCTGCATTTACCTGTGAAGTTTTTGTCTCTGCCCCATTCTTCATAGCTTCATAAAACTCTGAAAATGGCACCGACTGTCCCAGGTCGTCGGTATACTCCTTTCCGTCTAATTCATAATGAAAACATATATATGCAATACTATTTTTTTCAAAATGCCCTGCTGTTAAATCTGCTGTCGAACAGCAGCTGATAACATAATCTGAATCCATAAATAACCTCCCTCTTGCCTGCTCTCTTTTATTTAGCTATAATATTCATGTTACAAATTGTAACATTTGATGTTTTCTGATTCAATATGCCAATGGACAACTGTTACAAAAGGGGGCTTTTTGTTTATGAAAAATACAAAAAACACAGCCAACCAGATTGCCAAGGAATGTCTGGTCACTGCGCTTATACAATTATTAAAAGAGAAAAACTTGTCAGAAATCACCATTTCTGAACTAACCAATAAGGCCGGCGTATCCAGAATGACTTACTATAGAAACTATACAACAAAAGAGGATATCTTCACACGCCATCTGCAGGATATTTTTGCAGCCTACCGCCAGGAATTTTATGAGCAGGACTGCCACACTGAATTCTTCGATATGCCAAATATGCTCCACTGCTTTCAATATTTTTCTATACATAAAGAATTTTTAAACACTCTGTTCGCCGGAGGCATGGGACAACTGTTTTTGACTGAACTGTCTGATTACATCTTGTCGATGTGGTACCATGACTCCGACTCTATAGAACGATACTATACCTTGCAGGCCTTCGCAGGATCCTTATACAATGTTTATCTATCCTGTTTCGCAGATAGTTCCTCCCCCTCGGGGGAGGAACTGGCTAAGATTATTTATAAAATATACAGTTAAGAGGGGTCATAGGAGAACTGGGTCTGCTGATGCTTTGTTCTGCCGGGGCAAGGCGCAGGGGCTTGGCCAGCAGGCACTAATTATTATCGTTTTTCTTTAGAAATTCTTCTTTCAATTCTTCTGCCAGATATTCATCGCTTCGGCAATGCATATCCGAAATTCCTTCGCTCATGTCTTTGTATGTTACAGAATGATAGAAAAAATCTAATGCTTCCCTAATATTAATTCCAACACATTTTGCAAAATCATCTATCACTCGGGCATACTTTTTCTGCAATAAAATCGGATTGGCTTCCATTAGATTTCCTCGCTTTCCTTATAATGAAGATATTCATCGATTAATTTCTGGTTTCGAATACACATCTGAAGATTTGGTTTTTCATATCGTAACCTTTTAATTGCTTCTGTTTTCTCAATTAAACCTTCAAAATATAATTCTATTGTATTAAAAACCTTATCATTTGCTACACCACCAATGACGATATTGTAACTACTCGTATTCTGCAATCTGCGGCTCGTGGTAATAAAGTCAAGCCATTCTTCTGTATATCCAGTGAATTCAAGCACACTATAATTCGCTTTACATTCCTCAATATCCAATTCATATATAGAAATAACACCTTTTCCCTGATGCCTTCGAAATCTTGCTGCCCATTTAGCGGCCTGTTCCTTAATAGATGTTATATAAAACCCCTTTCCAAAATCCACATTGTCTCTAGAATGGTAAATGTCTGGTCTTGAAACCTCTATGGAAGAACCATGATAAACAATCATTTCAGTACCCCGCATTCTTTCATATAGTCAATAATATCGCTCACAATATACTCTTTGTCCTGTGTATGAAGCACTTCATAATTCGGAATAATATACTCATCCAAAATGTCATTATCCTTAGTAAGCAATCTGTAAACTTCATCACCGGATATTCCTAATTTTACTGCCACATTTTCAATACAAAACACAGAAAATTCTACTTGATTCTTGCTTATATCTTCCCGACTTTGTTCTGCGACTGTGGATGGACTATTGGCAATCTGTTCATAAAACTGTGTTACTGCATCAATCCCACGTGAATTATTTTTCGTTGCCATGCTTATCATCTCCTAATCTATTCCTGCAGGTACGTATAAATCCCGTTTTGTATCACAAATGCTGCAAACTTTATGAAAATTCTGCATCATTCTCCTTTTCAACAACCTTGCTATTATTTTCAAACATACATCTACGTACCTATCATTCGACTTTGAAGTCAACGTATTTCGAGCGCCACGTTTTTGACAATATAAATATATTGATACCAGGGTCAAAAGGTCATGCGTTTCATGCTTGCATGAAAAAGCATGACT
>ENA-UOOI01003865-UOOI01003865.1-fermentation-metagenome-genome-assembly--contig:-NODE-3865-length-10601-cov-4.306182_pt1 | contig 10601 bp, 12 predicted proteins | sample MGYA00245779_ERZ724027 | MGnify/ENA primary metagenome ERZ724027 (study PRJEB28704, sample SAMN03018318) | fermentation metagenome | biome: anthropogenic terrestrial biome; feature: soil; material...
GTAGAGCACTTGACTTTTAATCAAGTTGTCCGGGGTTCGAATCCCCGATGCTTCAGTGTTTATTATGAATTTTAAGGATATCAAATTTATTTGATATCCTTTTTTGAAATAATATAATACTGAAGATAGGGGGAATGCTTAATATGGAACAAGCATCTATTAACACGAACAGACGGCATCAGATGGAGGCCAGACGTGCAGCCAGAAGAAAAAAGAAAAAAAGACAGACAATATTTTTATGTCTTTTATTACTGATTATTATTCTTTTGATGATTCTCATGGTATTTAAGATGTTAGATTCGAATAATATCCATGAAATCGATCAAATAAAAACTGTGAAGGAGGCAGCATATACAGAAGTTCCACCCGAAAATATTGTTAAAGAAGAAGAACCTCCTGTACCTTCTTCAGCCCCAATTCCAGTCAGTGTTATACCGGGTGAAAGTATACATAGTGCCAGTGGCTATCTTGTTCGTCTAAGAGATCAGGCAGTTGTAATGAATAAAGCAGGTACAGAAAAGATATATCCGGCTCCTCTGACAAAGATAATGACCATTATTGTGGCTATTGAGAATCTTTCAAATCTGGATGAAAATGTAATGATATCTGATGAAATTATAAATACTCTTTATACACAGGGTGCAGCTATGACTGGTTTTGTAGGAGGAGAAAACCTGACAGTAAGAGATTTGTTATATGGTTCTATGATATCTTCCGGAGCAGAATCTTGTGTAGGACTTGCACAGCGAGTTTCAGGATCGGAGGATGAATTTGTAAACCAGATGAATCAAAAAGCAGATGGGCTTGGTATGAATAACACTCACTTTGTATCGTGTACGGGTCTTCCAGGTGATGACAATTACTCAACTTGTAAAGATATGGCTGTTTTGTTTGAATATTGCCTGAGAAATGATGTATTTCGTGAAATATTTACTTCAGATACTTATACTACATCTGTTACGCCTCCACATCCGAACGGAATTGTCTTAAAAAATTCAGTATTAAGTGAATTAACAGAAAATAACTTGACAAACGGAGGAGTGATAGAAGGAGGAAAGGAAAGCTTTACGAATTCTTCCGGGCAGTGTTTGGCCAGTCTTTCAAAAATTGGAGAAGATGAATATATTTTAGTTACAGCTAAATCAGATGGAAATCCCAAAAGTGAACAATATCATATATCTGATGCAGTTTCTGCATATAATTTAATAAACTAATTTTTTGGATATCGGAAGCGGGGGCAGAGTATATGACAAAGCAGGAACATGATAAGTTATCGGAAGAAAGAGGCCAGACAGAAATTATTTTAGAAGAGATGCTGAATGAACAACAATATAGTTTCTCTATATTGGGACAGGAGTATTACAAAAAAGTATGTGAGGATCCAGACATTCTTATTTCTAATTTATCTGATTATGTGGATACAGTGAAAGTGAGTGAATTAGAGATCGCAAAATTGGAAGAAGATATCAAAGGGATGAATAGGCTGTTAAAAGAACCTTTGGATCTTGTCTGTTCAAAATGTGGAAGAATTATGGATCCGAATGCTAAATATTGCTCAGAGTGTGGAGCTCAATTGGAAAAAGAAGAACAAGACATAAATTGTCCCAATAGTCATATATTAGAATAAGAAACATGGACTGATATGTGTATATGATAAAAAATAAGAAACATATAATGCAGGAACAGATGAAATATTTTGCAGCGATTCTGTTTCTGCTTATTTTTTTGCCAATTCTTGGAACTATGCTATTGTCGGGAAAAAATTACGTGAAATTATCACAAAAGGATAATATTGAGCAACTACTTCCTTCTATCTTATACCGGGAGATACCGGATCATTATCAGTTAGAAACAATTTGTGCACAGGCTGTTCTCGTCAGAAGTCGTGTATGGTATGAATATGAAAAATCTGATTATGACCAGAAAGTCTATGATCAGATTCTGAAAGAAAATATGGAATATGAGAGATCACATCATTTACAAACTGACAGGATGCTATTATGTAAAGAGGCCGTAAAAAAAACAAAGGGGTGTGTATTGGGATATGGTGGTAGGATTGTATCAGCACCTTTTTGTCGGGCAAGTAATGGCTGGACCAGGAGTGGCAAAGAAGTTCTCAAGAGAGATGATTATGGCTGGCTGGTAGGTGTAGAGAGTAAGCCCGACTTAGATTATATGCCAAAGAGAAAACCACTTTCGTTTTCTAATGATGAGTTGTATGAAAAGTTGAAGAAAATTGATAAGGATCAGAAATTAAAGAAAGATAATTTTGCTGATCATATAGCGATATCATCAGAAGATTCTTCAGGATATGCAATGGAAGTCGAGGTTTTTGGGATAAAAATACCAGGAGAAGTATTTAGGGACCTGTTGGGACTACCCTCTGCATCTTTTTCTATTTCCAAAAGAGATGACAAAATATTGATCACCTGCAGAGGAAGTGGCCATGGTATGGGAATGTCACAATATGGAGCAGATCAAATGGCAAAGGGAGGAAAATCATGGCGTGATATCCTAAATTATTATTTTCCGAATACACAGGTTATGAAAGACAAGAAAAAATAGAAAAAATTGTATAGATTTTCATTTTTAGGCAACCCTACTAATACAGAAAAAGTTAATGATACCAGGAGCACAAAGTGCGCAACAATCCGTAGTATCATTGGAGCAAGAGAAATTTTGCCCCCCAATTTCAATAAAATTAGTAGAGGTGAATGAGATGGAATCAGGAAAAAAGACACTGCGTATTGTATTGAGCGTAGTTTTGGTAGCTGCTACTCTTGTCTGTGGTGTATACGTATACCATTATGAGAGTAAAAAGCCGGATGAGGCACGTATTGAAAGTGCAAAAAAAGATAAAGAAGAAGAAAAGAAAAGTAACGAAACAACAGAGGAAGAAGAGACAAAAGATGTAAATACTTATGATACAGAAAATGAAGAAACCAATGTTACCCCGGATCCAAGTGAACCACCGGCACCATCACAGAGCAGTGAAAATGAAGCACAGCCGGAGACTCCATCTGCGGATGCAGATGCAGCAGCTTCACAGGCTGTCCTTCCGGAACTGGATTTTAACGAAGGTACCTTACTAAATCTTCCGGTATCAGGAAAAATTTTAATTCCGTATAACATGGATAAAACTGTTTATTTTTCTACTTTAGATTCTTATCGATGTAATCCGGCAGTTATGATTGAAGCAGCTGTGGATACCCCAGTCGCGGTAGTGGCCAATAGTCAGGTTGTATCTATTACAGAAGATGCAGTTACAGGAACAACTGTCACCATGGATATGGGAAATGGCTATCAGGCAGTATATGGACAGCTGAAAGACGTGAATGTAGAACAAGGACAGACAGTTGCCAGCGGAACGGTTATTGCCAATATTAATACTCCTACAAAGTATTTTACGAAAGAAGGAAGCAATTTATATTTTGCACTTCAGAAAGATGGTTCTCCCCTTGATCCATCTTTGTACCTTCCCCCAGAAACTGAATGATTGTAAGATCCAAAAAAGATCACAGCATCTGAATGAATGTTGTGATCTTTTTTTTACATAATTGTCTTGATTTTAATTATGATATGATGTAATATAATTAGTACAACAAGTAGTTATTAAAACTATGTAATGAAATAGAGGCGATTAATATTGAAAAAAATATCTATTAAGGATCCGGGAAGTGCAATCACTCATGGAATAGCCTGTATATTGGCTATTCTTGGAACAGTACCGCTGCTTTCAAAGGCAGCGAGAGATCCGGATCATATTCATATCATTGCACTTGCAATATTTATGACCAGCATGATTTTACTCTACGCTGCAAGTACAGTATATCACACATTTGATATCAATGAAAAAGTAAACAAACGTCTGAAAAAAGCGGATCACCTTATGATATTCATACTGATTGCCGGAAGTTATACGCCTATTTGCCTGATTGTTCTGGAAGGAAGAACCGGTATTATCCTCTGTGCAATTGTCTGGACGGTGGCTATAATCGGAATGTTAATTAAAGCTTTCTGGATTAATTGTCCGAAGTGGTTTTCGAGCGTTATCTATATTGGGATGGGGTGGTTGTGTGTACTGGCATTTCCTCAGATCTTCCATGCATTGTCCAGACCTGCGTTTGGATGGCTTCTTGCAGGAGGAATTATCTATACCGCAGGGGGAATTGTATATGCAGTTAAAACCCCCATATTTGATGCAAGACATAAAAATTTTGGCTCACATGAGATTTTTCACCTGTTTGTGATGGCAGGGAGTTTATGCCACTTTATTATGATGTATTATATTGTAGAACCGATAGTAATCTGATACGAAAAGAGGTCTTGCGTAAGCTGAGTTGTCAGCCCGAAGACCTCTTGTTTTATATTTTCATGTCAATCAGCGCTAACTTTTTTTTGCGGGGAAGGTGCTTAATTTTCCATTCTCTTTGCATAGCCTCTTCTTTTGTTTTGAATGTCTCATAATAGACTAAAGATACAGGCCGCCGTGATTTTGTGTATTTTGCACCTTTTCCACAATTATGAGCCCTCAGCCTCTTTTCAATGTCATTCGTCCACCCAGTATAAAGGGTGTTATCACAACATCTGAGAATATAAGTATAATTTTTATTAATCATTTGATCCTCTTGTTTGTTCAAAATCTGCAGATTGATGCGTTTTTTCTGGGTTATGTAAGACCGCCGAAGCGGTCCCTTTATGGTAAAGCAACCGATAAAAGTATTTCACCCAGATATATGCATGCACTTTAAAAACTGACAGTATAAAACCTCGATTGCGGGTTTACTATACTATATGCAAAGAAACGCTACATTGACAGCAGTCTCATAGTTTTATGTTTTTGAAGAGAGAACCAAGATTTGTGGTCAGGTCTTCCGCCTTTGGAAGCTTCACATTTTTTACTGCATCTTCCTCGGCTTTTTTAGCATCGTCGTCTATTGCCTTGATGGAGAGACTTAATTTTCCATCTTTGATTGCGATTATTTTAACCTTAACGGGATCACCTACATTCAATACAACAGAAGGATCTTTGATCCTGTTCTGACTGATCTGTGAAACATGAAGCAGACCACTTAAGTGATTGCCAAGGTCGACAAAAGCTCCATAAGGTTTTATGCTCTCTACAGTTCCCTCCATAATAGTTCCGACTATAATCTGATCAATCTTTGCTTTTCGTTCTTCTTTTTCTTCTGCCTGCAGCAATGCACGGCGGGAGAGAATCAGACGATTTTTTTGTTCATCGATATCTAGAACTTGAACTTTGATCTCTTTTCCAAGGTATTCATTTAAATCTTCAATTCTCCCAAGGGAGAGTTTGGAAGCAGGAATAAATCCACGGATTCCCTCTACATAGGATACAACACCTTTGTTGACAATACCATCCACTGTAACATCCAGAATTGTCTTGTCTTCTTTTAGCTGTCTTAATTTTTCCCAGACCATTTGGTCCTCATCTTTAAAGGAATCAAAAGATTCATCTACAGCTTTATTAAATTCATCCATAGTCATTTTTTCTTCTGCCATTTTTTATACTCCTTATCATTAATAATGATGCACATGTGGTTATTCTAACATAGATACGTGAAAATAAAAACATTAAAATAAGAATTCTATTTACCATATATTTAAAAGATGTTACTATTATTACTATAGTAGGAGGTTTTCTATGAATAGAAGAGAAAAAGTATATATCATCGGTCATAAGAATCCGGATACGGACTCCATATGCTCGGCGATTGCATATGCTGATATAAAGAACAGAACAGAAAATGAAAGTTTTGTTGCAAAGCGTGCCGGACAGATCAATGAAGAGACAGAATATGTACTGGATCGTTTTGGTGTACGGGTACCTGGCTATCTCCCGGATGCGGGAACACAAGTAAAAGAGATTGATATCCACGAGATTTCGGGCGTGAGAGGGAATATATCCGTAAAAAAAGCTTGGAAAATGATGCGTGAAGAAAACGTCGTTACCCTACCGATTACGAGTAAAGATCAGAAACTGCTTGGTATTATCACAGTCAGTGATATAGCAAAGTCTTATATGGATGCTTATGACAGCAGTGTCATGTCACAGGCGAAGACAAAATACCGCAGCATCGCGGAAACTCTGGATGGCGAAATTATTATTGGTAATGAACATGGATATTTTGTGGAGGGAAGGGTTGTAATCGGTTCTTTTCATCCGGACTTTATGGAGAAATATATTAATAAAAGTGATCTGGTTATTCTTGGAAACAGAGCGGATGATCAGCTTTGTGCGATTGAGATGGAAGCCAGCTGTATTGTAGTGGGTCTTGGTGCAAAGGTGTCAAAAAGTATTCAGAAACTGGCTATGGACCATGACTGCGTGATTATCAGCAGCCCACATGATACGTATACGATTGCAAGACTCATTAATCAGTCTATTCCAATTAAACATCTGATGACGAAAGAGAACCTTATCACATTCTCAACGAATGATTTTCTGGATGATATTAAAGACATTATGAAGGCCCACAGGCATAGAGATTTTCCTGTTTTAGACAAGAAAAATCAATACATTGGTACCATATCCCGAAGAAACTTAATCGGAAGTGGAAAGAAAAAATTGATTTTGGTAGACCATAATGAGAAGACGCAGGCGGTGGATAATGTCAGTGAAGCCGAGATTTTGGAAATAATCGATCATCATCGGCTGGGTTCACTGGAAACAATATCCCCGATCTTATTTAGAAATGAGCCAGTAGGATGTACTGCGACGATTATGTATCAGATCTATCAGGAACGAAATCTTGAGGTGCCTCAGGACATTGCAGGGCTTCTTTGTGCTGCTATCATTTCAGATACGCTGATGTTCAGGTCTCCTACCTGCACGGCACTCGATAAAAAGGCAGCAGAATTTTTGGCTGATGTAGCAGGAATTAAAATCCAAGAATTCGCAAAGGAGATGTTTAAAGCAGGGAGTAATCTGAATGAAAAATCTCCGGAGGAGATCTTTTATCAGGACTTTAAAAAGTTCAATGTAGAGGAATCAAATTTCGGAGTGGGGCAGATTAACTCCATGGATGCAGATCAGCTTAAAGACATCAAAAATCAGATACTTCCACAGCTTGAAAAAGAGTGTGAGAAGCATGGAATTCCGAGGGTATACTTTATGCTGACTAATATTATTGAGGAATCCACGGAACTGCTGTTTTATGGGGACGGAGCAAAAGAATTGGTAAAAGAAGCTTTTTCACCGAATGAAGTAAGTGAGAACAGTGCTGTTCTTCCGGGAGTAGTTTCCAGAAAAAAACAGTTAATTCCGGGATTTATGTTAGCACTTCAGGATCAAATGTAGGAGAGGATAAAAAATGGCTAAACAGATATGGAAACCAGGTAATATGCTCTATCCTCTGCCGGTGGTAATGGTCAGCTGTAAAAGAAGAGGGGAAAAGCCGAATATCATTACGATTGGATGGACGGCAACGGTTAATACATCTCCCCCTATGACATCAATATCGATCCGCCCTTCCAGATATTCTTATCAGATGATTAAGGAAAGTGGAGAGTTTGTGATTAATCTCACGACGAAAGATCTGATTTATGCGGCGGATTACTGCGGAGTTAAATCAGGAAGAGATGTGAATAAATTCGATCATCTTCATCTGACGCCGTGTGAGTCAAGTTTGGTTGAAGCCCCTGGTATTTTAGAAAGTCCGGTTAATATTGAATGTAAAGTGAAAGAGATCAAAAATCTTGGCAGCCATGATATGTTCCTAGCCGAAGTTTTAGCAGTTCATGTCGATGAGAAGTATATGGACCGCAAGGGAGAATTCCTTCTGAATCAAACAGGATTAGTTACTTATTCACATGGAGAATACTTTGAATTGGGGAAAACTCTTGGAAAATTCGGATTTTCTGTGGAAAAAAAGAAGAAAAATCATAAAGATGGAGTTAAAAGAAAAGGCAGTCAGGGAAATAAAAAAAAATAATTCCTTAATAAGAAAGATGATCATCAGAAATATTCAATAATCCCAGTATAATAAGAATTTTTGCGCTGTTAATGAAGGGAACAAATTACAATCTTGCAAAGTGCTTTTTTTTCGTTTATAATTAACAAGAAGATGTATGATACTTATGGATTGTCAGATCATCTCTACTTTTGCAATTTAGGGTATCATTTATGATGAAAAAATATCAGGAGGATGAACAAATGTCATATGTTGACGAGATAATTCAAGAAGTCGTAGTAAAGAATCCCAGCGAACCAGAGTTTCATCAGGCTGTAAAAGAGGTCCTGGAATCTCTGCGCCCTGTGATTGAGGAAAACGAAGATAGTTATCGAAGAGAGGCATTGCTGGAGAGAATGGTAAATCCGGAAAGACAGATAAAATTTCGTGTTCCATGGGTGGATGATCAGGGACAAGTTCATGTAAACACGGGTTATCGTGTACAATTTAACAGTTCCATCGGGCCTTATAAAGGAGGACTTCGTTTTCATCCTTCTGTCAATCTTGGTATTATAAAGTTTCTTGGTTTTGAACAGTCATTCAAAAACGCTCTGACTGGTCTTCCGATTGGCGGAGGCAAAGGAGGAGCTGATTTTGATCCCAAGGGAAAGTCAGACCGAGAGATTATGGCATTTTGCCAGAGCTTTATGACAGAGCTATATAAATATATCGGCTGCGGCAGTGATGTTCCGGCGGGGGATATCGGTGTGGGAGCCAGAGAAATCGGCTATATGTATGGTCAGTATAAGAGAATTACTGGTTTGTATGAAGGAGTACTGACTGGAAAAGGATTGTCTTATGGAGGTTCTCTTGCAAGGACTGAGGCTACGGGATATGGATTGTTATATCTGACAGAGGAAATCTTAAAGATTAATAACATAAAACTTGCCGGAAAAACATGTGCAGTATCAGGATCCGGTAATGTAGCTATTTACGCAATTGAAAAGGCACAACAGCTTGGAGCAAAAGTCGTTACATGTTCAGATTCTAATGGATGGATCTATGATCCGAAAGGAATTGATCTTGAACTGCTAAAAGAGATCAAAGAAGTAAAGCGAGCACGTCTGACGGAATATGTAAAAGCTCGTCCGGATGCCCAATATCATGACGGAAGAGGTGTATGGAGTATCAAAGTTGATATAGCACTTCCCTGTGCAACACAGAATGAACTCCTCCCAGAAGATGCAAAACAGCTGGTGGAGAATGGATGCCTGGCAGTCTGTGAAGGCGCTAATATGCCTACAACTTTTGAAGCTACGGAATATCTGCAGGAACATGGAGTGATTTTTGCACCTGGAAAAGCTGCGAATGCCGGTGGTGTTGCAACTTCTGCGCTCGAAATGACTCAGAATAGTGAAAGGCTTAGCTGGACATTTGACGAAGTTGATGCTAAACTGAAACAGATCATGGTTGATATTACACATAATATAGACAGTGCTGCAAAGAGATATGGTCATGAGGGGAATTATGTGGCAGGTGCAAATATAGCAGGATTTGAAAAAATTGTAAATGCTATGACTGCTCAGGGAATTGTTTGATTTGTGACGAATGTCGCAGGAGGATCAAAATTTTGGCGGAAGCAAAGAAAAAGATTGTACTTTCTGATGAAGAGGGATTCTATAAAATTCTTCAGGATGTTTGCAGAGATTCTAGATTCTGCGAATCAAAAAAATATATTCAGCATGGAAACATTTCAGTTTATACGCACAGCATAGCGGTGGCATATTATAGTTGCTGGCTGGCTGAACACTACAATATAAAAGTGAAAAAGAAGGAACTCATTCGAGGTGCCCTTTTGCACGATTATTTTTTGTATGACTGGCATAAGAATAAAGAAGAAGGAAGGCATCTGCATGGATTTACACATCCGGCCACTGCTCTTAGGAATGCATTAGAGGATTTTGATCTGACTTTGATAGAGCAGGATATTATTAAAAGGCATATGTTTCCACTGATTCCTGTTCCTCCAAAATATAGAGAAGGAGTTTTGGTCAGTATCGCAGATAAAATTTGTTCGATATACGAGACGACGCATAGAAAACTGAACTGGTCTTTCTATCTCCTGAAATGGAGCTGAAGATTTGGTTTATAGAAATCAAAAAGGAGGTAGGGAATGAACGCCGAAAAAGAAAAGATGTACCAGTTACTGATCAGACAGCAGGAAGAGCTGCTTTCATATGAAGATCACTGGATCTCCATATTGGCGAATTCATCGGCACTTCTGAATGAAACACTTAGAAATTCTGTTTTTACCGGGTACTATTTGTTTGATGGTGAAAAACTTTTTCTAGGTCCGTTTCAGGGAAAAGTTTCCTGCACTTCAATTCAGCTTGGACGGGGAGTCTGCGGGGCAGCAGCTAAGAACAAAGAAACTTTGATTGTTGACGATGTCAGAGAATACGATAATTATATTTCCTGTGATTCGGCGGCGGCGTCTGAGATTGTCGTACCGATGTGTAGCGATGATAAACTTCTCGGTGTACTCGATATCGACAGTAGTAAAGTGAAAGAGTATGATGATTTGGATAAAAAATATCTGGAGAATTATATAGAAATAATAATAAGGGGATATGAATGATACCAGGGTCAAAAGGTCCTGCGTTTCATGCTTGCATGAAAAAGCATGAC
>ENA-UOOI01003866-UOOI01003866.1-fermentation-metagenome-genome-assembly--contig:-NODE-3866-length-10599-cov-81.284996_pt1 | contig 10599 bp, 7 predicted proteins | sample MGYA00245779_ERZ724027 | MGnify/ENA primary metagenome ERZ724027 (study PRJEB28704, sample SAMN03018318) | fermentation metagenome | biome: anthropogenic terrestrial biome; feature: soil; material...
GTTGCGTCAATTGCTGTAATGAAAGCCTTTTCTCCATGTGAATAAAATAGCTTTATAGTTCTTGACAAAATTAGGTTAAACCATGAGTAAGGAATTCTGGACACAAACTTTTGAAGAGTAGTGTAATGAGGAACCCTATCAAGGTCAAGTTTTTCTTTTATACTACTCATAAGGTCAATAAGTTCTACAAAATCCCTATAGTCTGTACTTATATACTCCTTCAGTAAAACAAGGACAAGAAGCTGATGTTGAGTATAAACATGTTTAGAATATTTGCAGGAATAAAGGTTCAGTCTGGAAGACTGAACTGTTTTGAGACTGAGCTCAAGAAATTTAATATACTTATTTGATGACAATATGGGACGCTCCTCGTTTTTTGTGGGACAAAAAATAAGGAGCATTTTTACAATTTTATTTTTATAAATTTTTGGGTAATAACAGAATTTAGAGGATTTCTACAGAGCCAAAATATCAGAATAATATAAATCCTCAAAAATAGAATTACCAATATGCAGGAAAATCCCGAATCTCAAGAAAAAAAGGGAACTAAAGGAAACTTTTTTGAAGCGCCTGGGGTACCTAAAGTTGAATCTAAAGAGGAACTAGGCGCAAGATCAGAGGGAAAAACAAAAGAAACCAGTAAAAGCACCGCACCCCTAGAACGAAAAGAACCAAAAATAAAGGATTTCAAACCTGAAGGGGAACTTGAAACTGGCTATACAGAGAAATCATGGGCAAAACCTGAGAGAAAAATGGAAGAAGAAACCACTTTAGAGCCAAAGGAAAAAAGAGAAGAGAAAGCCGCAGAAGAGGCTAGAGAAGAAGTCATAGAGGAAGCTAGGGAAGCTAGGGAAGCTAGGGAAGCTAGGGAAGCTAGGGAAGAAAAACGCACCACCTATACCCTTAAGAAGCGCCTTACTAAAAGCAAAAAAGAGCGCATGGTCTTTGGAGTCTGCGGCGGATTGGGAGTATACTTTGGTATTGACCCAACCTTTATACGGCTTGCTTTTGCAGCCCTTGCTCTGCAAGGAGGAATTGGTATTGTTCTGTATATTATCCTAGCAATAATTATGCCCTCGGAAGAGAGTTTTGAGATGGCTTCCAGCACCCAGGGCAGCAAATATCAGTGATGAGACTTCTTAAGCTAAGCCGGGAAAAATAACAGATTGCAGGAATAATTTCAAGCTTTTTCCGGTTAATCTTTTTTGATTATTTCTCTGAATTTAAGTCATATTTTAGCTATTTTAGAGTCATTCTGTTTTGAAATCCTGAGTAGAAGGCCGCGTAACAGAAAATAAAGAGTTTTGCAGAAAAGAAATAAGAATGCAAAAACAGTAAAAGAAAATCTGCTGAATTAATTAGAAGTAAGTAAATTAAGCGGGCCCGAAGGGATTTGAACCCCCGGCGTCTGGGTTAGAAGCCCAGCGCTATATCCTGGCTAAGCCACGAGCCCTTTTTGTATTTCCTATTACGGAATACGAAATGCGCATCTAGCATAAAAGCCTTTTGTATGAATGTCTTAATCAGAGCTGCAATATCTTAAATTTTTTATACAGAACCGGAATTATAATATATATTCAGTATATATCCGCTGTATTTAACGTTTCATTTAAGAATGACAGTATGGAAAAAACTACCCCTTAAAGCTTTGAGTTCTGTTAAGAATCCTGCCTAGGGCTCACATACTGCCAATAAATGAAAAAGTTAATAACATACTTAGATTTCTAGATTAAAGATCATAATAGATTAAAAATCAAATAAAGAGGTAAACTCTAAAAATTTAAAATTGCAGAGGATTGTTCGCAAATGAGTGAGTTACTGATTTATGTGGATGGGAATTTTGTTCCCAAATCCGAAGCCAAAGTTTCGGTCTATGACCATGGATTTCTCTACGGTGACGGTGTTTTTGAAGGAATAAGGGCATACAACGGGCGTGTTTTTAAATTAAAAGAGCATGTTGACAGACTCTACGATTCAGCAAAAGCAATTGCAATGGACATCCCTATTACAAAAGAAGAGATGAGCGAGATAATTCTTGAGACCCTGAGGAAAAACAACCTCAGAGATGCATACATCCGTCCTATTGTCTCAAGAGGAGTCGGAGATCTTGGGCTTGATCCCCGCAAGTGCGAGAAACCCAGCGTGGTTGTTATAGCCCAGGGCTGGGGAGCCATGTATGGAGATCTGTACGAAGTCGGGCTCACAGGAGTCAGTGTCTGTGTCCGGAGAAATGCACCAGATGCCTTATCCCCGAATATCAAATCCCTGAACTATCTGAACAACATCCTTGCAAAGATTGAAGCCAACGAAAAAGGAGGAGACGAAGCTATTTTCCTGGATCAAAATGGTTTTGTATGTGAAGGCTCGGGAGATAACATCTTCATAGTCAAGAACAACCAGGTCTTTACTCCCCACACGATCAGCAACCTGAAGGGGATTACCAGAGCTACAGCCATAGAACTCCTTGATGAAATGGGCTACAAAACCATCGAAGCAAACCTAGGATTATTTGATCTATATACAGCAGATGAGATCTTTGTTACTGGAACCGCTGCAGAATCCGCTCCTCTCACCAGACTTGATGGAAGGCTCATAGGCACAGGCAAACCCGGCCCACTTACAAAGAAGATGGTTGAAGCTTTTGAGAAAATAACCCAGACTACGGGTACCCACATATACAAATAAAGAACTAAATTTATAACTAAATAAATAAGTTCATAAAGCAAAAGAAAAAATAATAACATGCGGGGTTTTCCCGCCCTGATTCTTTTTGGGTGGCGTCTGGAGCAGTTTTCTAGTTTTCTAAACTTTTTTAATTCCTGTTTAAGCTCCTTTTAAGCCCTTTTTCAAGATCTGCCTAAATTTGTATTTAAGTTTTTATTTTGAGTTTTTAAACTTCGGTTTTGATTTCCTTTTGAGACTCTGTCTGGATTACTCTTTGAGCTTTTTTAGACTCATAATTAACTTATATTTGAATATCTCCTTAACGATTCACTTCTATTATGCTTCTGTATTTTCTTCAGGAAAAAGTAAGTATAAAAACATATCTGGAAATACTATTAAACTAAAAAACTTATCTGAAGGCTGAAAAATCAGGATTGAATCTCTATGAAGCGCAAAGAATTTCGGAAACTTATCTCTGTGGAGAAGGCAAGGGAAATAATAAACAGCCTGCAGGTCCTTCCCAGACAGGAAAGCTTGATCCTTGAAAATGCTCACGGTAAAATCCTTGCAGAGGATATTGTCGCCGAAATTAATGTGCCTCCCTTTGCAAGAGCGATAATGGACGGGTATGCCGTAAGAGCAGCGGATACGTATGCCTGCAGTGAAACTGAACCAGCAAAGCTAAAGGTACTCGGAAATATTCCTGCAGGCTCGGACGCCAAATTCACAGTTTCGTCAGGAGAAGCTGTGGAAATTGCAACTGGAGCCCCTATTCCAGAAGGAGCTGATTCAGTAGTTATGGTCGAATACAGCTCTGAGGAAAACGGAACTGTATTTATTTACAGACCCGTAACCGTAGGGGAGAATATAATGAAAGCCGGTTCGGACATCCAGAAAGGAGAACGTGTGCTTAGAGCAGGGCGAAAGCTCGGAACCAGGGAAATTGGGGTGCTGGCATCAGTCGGAAAAAAAGAGGTCTCTGTCCTTAAACTGCAGGTTGGAATAATCTCAACAGGAGACGAACTTGTACGTCCCGGAGAAAAACTTGCTCTCGGGCAGATATACGATGCAAATTCCTACACCTTATATGCTGGGGTGCAGGAATGTGGAGCCTTCCCCAAACTTTACGGAATTGTAGAGGACAATGAAAAAGTTATGAGAGAAGCACTTGAGACCGCGGTTTCGGAATGCTCTCTAATCCTGACGTCAGGCAGCACATCATCAGGAGCAGGGGATATAATATACCGGCTTATAGATGAAATCGGGGATACTCTAGCTCACGGCATTAATATAAAGCCTGGAAAACCCGTAGTTATAGGCGTAATAAAAGATATTCCTATCATAGGGCTGCCTGGAAATCCGACATCTGCTTTAATTATTTATAATGAGTTCGTAGCTCCTCTCCTCCGGGAAGTTCTTGGAGCTGAAACTGAACTTAAAAAAGTAGAAAACGGGATAATGGGTACTGGCATCCGTTCTGAAGGACGGCAGCAGCTTCTTCCTGTAGGTCTGATAAGGGGAAGGGTTTATCCTGCAGATAGGGGCTCAGGTGCCATAACCTCTCTTTCCGGAGCTGATGGTTTTATCGAAATCCCATCTACTGTTGAATTTCTTGAAGCAGGAACCCCTATAGAGGTAACCCTTTTCGGGGAAGTCGAAAAACCTGACCTCCTGATAGCAGGCGGTTTCTGCCCTGGTCTTGATCTGCTTGAAGACCTTAACGGACTTCGCTTCAGGACTCTTTACACAGGATCAAGTGGAGGCTTTAGCGCAATTGCCGCAGATACAGCTGATATTGCAGGTGTGAATATGCCATCCAGAGATCCCAGAGGACAGAACGGAATACTCTACAATACCACAACAATCGAGAATATGGGACTCTCAGGCGTTGTGCTTATCAAAGGGTACAGGCGAGAAGTTGGGCTTCTTGTCAGGCAGGACAGCTCGATTTCCGGACTTTGGGACCTCCCAGGAAAACGCCTGATTAACCGAAATCTGGGTTCAGGCACCAGAGCTCTTCTTGACATAAAAGTTGCAGAATTCGCAGCTGAAAATGGAATTAGTAAGAGGGAATTCACGGGTTCGATCCCTGGATATACATCCGGAGCAAAATCGGAGGCAGCTATCTGTGAGGCGATTGTCTCAGAAAAGGCGGATGCAGGCGTGGGAATAAGAAATTGTGCTGAGAAGAGTCGCCTTAAATTTATAAAATTTGCCGAAGAAGAATATGATTTCCTTATAAGGAAGGAAATGCTGGAAGCTCCCGAAGTCCAGAGGTTCCTGAAAACTCTCAAATCCGCAGAATTCGCTTCAAAGCTTCCTGAAGGACTGCACGTGTATGAGAGAACAGGAGAGGTAATCTCCTTTGAATAATTTTTTAATAAAGAATTAGTCTCTGAGAAGTAGCCTCAGAAAGACCGTATCCTTTGAATAAGCTCCTGGGTAAGAAGTATTTATCAAAAGCAAAGCTCAATAAAATATAAATATAAAAGATAAGATATAAAATAGAATAAATCTCAAGAAATATAAATTGCCCCCAATAGCCTTACTATTAAGAATCAGCAAATAAAAGCATTCCATAGGTATATATATTGCATTCAACTATTCAGGATAAATATCCAGATACGGATCTGTTTTGTATCAAAAAAGGTTTGTGGAGACCGTTTAGACACGGTTTCTTTTTAAAGATAATAAGAAAATCATTTCTTCAGTCCCGAAATCGGCAGGTACCAGATGAGCAGCATACAGGAGCAAATACAGGAAATCGAAGACGAAATTCGAAAGACCCAGTACAATAAGGCAACTTCCCATCACATAGGCCGTCTCAAAGCCAAGATAGCCCGTCTGAGAGACGAGGTCGAAAAGAAAGCTTCGGCAAAAGGAGGAGGGGAAGGGTACTCAGTCAGAAAATCAGGAGACGGAACCGTAACTCTTGTAGGTTTTCCATCAGTAGGAAAATCCACGCTTCTGAATAAAGTCACAGGTGCCAAATCCGAAGTGGGAGCTTACGAGTTCACTACCCTTACAGTTGTGCCAGGTGTGCTTGAGCACAAAGGGGCGACGATTCAATTTCTTGATGTTCCAGGACTTGTAAAAGGCGCATCGTCAGGACGTGGGCGCGGAAAAGAAGTCATATCCGTAATCAGGAACTCGGATATGATTGTATTTTTGCTCGATGTCTTCCAGCCCAAGCATTATGAAGTACTTAGGGATGAACTCTACCAGGCCGGTATTCGCATAGATGAAGAACCCCCTGATGTGATAATAAGGAAAAAAGAAAGGGGCGGAATAGAGATCAACTCAACCATCGACCTTGATCTGGATGAGGAGACTATCAAGGCTGTGCTTGATGAGTACAAAATCCATAACGCCAGCGTGCTTATAAGAGAAAACATAACGGTTGATCAGCTTATTGACGTTGTCCTGGACAACCGCAGCTATGTCAGATCCCTTATAGCCATTAACAAGGTTGACCTGGCTTATCCTCAGTTGATTGAGGACTGCAGAGAACTATATCCAAACTCAATCTTCATTTCAGCCCATGAAGGCATTAACATAGGGATATTCAAAGATTCTATTTACGACAAACTGGGCTTCATTCGAGTTTACTTAAAACCACAGGGTCAGTCCGCAGATATGGAAGAACCCCTGATAGTTATGAACGGAACCAATATAGGTCAGATTTGTGACCGCTTGCACCGAGATTTCCGTAGGAAATTCCGCTATGCTCAGGTCTGGGGCACCTCTGCAAAACATCCTGGGCAAAGAGTAGGCCTTGACCATAAAATGCATGATGAAGATATCCTTACAATAATCACCCAGAAATAAAAAAAGCTGAGACGCGAAAAAGGAAAAGCGCTCCTCTCGCATCCCGCACTTTTTTTGAATTTATATGCTCTCAAAGACCTGTATTGTTTCAGAAGTGTCTGAAAAAACAGATTCCTCCTGGTTATTTTTGGAAACCGTAGAGTTGCTGGCTTCAATTTCTTCCTCAAACTCGGCAGTACATTCAGCCGGGCTTTTTCTGGGAGTGGTTTCAGGCATTTTTACGGAAACTTCAGCTTTTCCGGCAGCTTTGAGACCATATCTTTCCTTTGCAGCTTCGATAACTGCAGCAAGCATTCCAGAATAAGAGATATCAGCATAAGCTGCCATCTTTGCCAGGTGACCGTCCCAGCACCAGCCAGGATTGGGGTTTACTTCAAGGAGCCTGGGTTTACCTTTGGCATCAAGCCTCCAATCAAAGCGGGCATAATCCCGGCAGTCAAGTCTGGTGAAGAGAGCAAGACAATATTTAACGATTTCATTTCTGGTTTTTTCGGGGAGATCGGCACGCACTGACCTTATGTTCCAGTACGGAGAATCCGGAAGCCATTTGGCTTCATAGCCGCAAATTTTTGGAAGTTCGTCTGGCACTGCCGAATAATCTTCTTCCGTGATAGGCAACACAGTACACGCAGGTGGATTTCCAATAATGCCAACACTTATGTCTTTTCCGGGGAGGAACTCTTCCAGCAGGAAAGGTCTGTCAGACCCTATTTTTTCACGGGTTGCCTCAAGAATCTCAAGAAGCCCCTCGCGGCTGTAGGCAATGCTTTTCTGCGTGATCCCAAAACTTGAGTCCCCTGAATTAGGCTTTACAAGCAGAGGGAAAGAAAGAGAAAGCTTTGAAAGATCTGAATCTTCCATTACAAGCATTCCTTTTGCTACAGGAATCCCCATCTCTCTGGCAACGCCCCTTATAATGGACTTGTCATAACAGAAGGAAAGACATTGAGGACCTGCTCCTGTATATGGAATATTGAGCTGTTCAAGCAAAGACGGAACATGAAGCTCTTTTGTAGGATCATTGCAAAATCCTTCGTCACAGAGATTAAGTACAAGATCAATTTTTGCTGCCTTCTTTTTCAGGTCATCCAGCAGGGTTTCATGCCTGTCAAGGAAAGTAAACCTCATGAAAGGAATCTCAGCAAGCGCCTTTTTCATTTTCTCAAGCGTATCGAAATCGTCATCATCGAATACACAGGCAGGTTTGACCAGATCTTCTTTTCTTGGATCTCCAAGCACGACTGCAATGTTCATCGGCTTTTTATTTCCTGTTGACTGAAGGAAAGGAGACCATGGTTTTTCAACAGAAGCCGAAACTAGGATTCTTTGTTCCATCAGACCTGCGTCCTGAGTGCTTTCGGATACCGGGCTGAAAGTGGTATGAAAAGCAGGACTACTAAACCCTGAGGCAGTAAGTAGCTCAAAAAGGCTTTCTTTGTTGTATAATCTCTCAGCATAAAATTGATCTGCAATTACTCCCCTGTCAATGCGGCTTATCACTTCCCTGCAAATTAGCCGGTCACCATCGGCTGAGAGAGCCCTTTCCCTACAGACAAAATACTTCCTATCCAGCCATTCCCATGACCTGGGCTGGAAACTCTTTTTCATATGATCCCCGTCCATGGCATCAATGAAAACTCTGCCCCCAGGCTTCAAAGCTCTAAAGATTTCTTCAAGAACCTTTTGGTCCTGGAGCGTTGAATCGAAGTAGCCAAAGCTGTTGCCCAGGATAGTGACCACATCAAAAGTATCAGATGGGTAGGGAAGCTTTCGTGCATCTCCCTCCCTGAACCTGACTTGCAGGTTTTCTTTCTGTGCCCTTGTTCTGGCTTTCCTTATAAGATACTGGGACCTATCGTACCCCTCAACATTTGAAAATCCTCTTCTTGCCAGTTCAAGTACGTGTCTTCCCTGTCCACAACAAAGATCAAGAATTTTTTCTTCAGGAGCTAACCCCAAAATAGAAACAATTAGATCGACTTCTTTTCTAGTAACCTCCATATCATCCAGAAGATCGGCATCGGTCTTAAGGTAAAGTGAGTTAAAAAGAGTCTGCCACCAATCGGGCTTGACATGAGTTTCAAGATCTTCAACAGGCCCAAAGGTTTTCTTCTGTACGGTGCACCTGGCGCGCTTGCGCCTGATATTTTGATCAGTGTTATTCTGAGTCATGATCTTGTATCTTCCAGAAAAAAGAGTATGTGTTTTGGATATATCAAGTTTATCAGAAAGTTGAATCTTACTTAGAATCTCAGTGAGTCTTACTTAGAATCTTAGTATACCATAAAATGGAGGAAAAACAACAATTAAGAGACTATAGGCCTCTAGATGAAATTAAAGCCAAATATTAAGAAGTAAATTCTATGGTAACATATAGCTTTTAAGAGTTAAAGGAAAACAAAGTAAACAGCGGCATCTAAAAAAGTAATTAAGAATCCAATTTTGAAGAATTCAGTAAATGATAGAGTGCTGCCTTCTTTTTCTGCGTTTTGAATAATTATGACGTTGCTTGCCGCCCCAAGAATCAAAAAGTTTCCCGCAATTGTGCTTCCAGCAGCAAGCGCCATCAACTGCTCTTGGGAAACTGTACTGTTTAAGGCAGGCAAATAGAGCGCAACAAAGGGAACATTGGAAATAAGCTGGCTAAGCCCAATACTGAGAGCCAGGATCATTGACACCGAGCCTAACTGCGGAGACATCCTGGCGAGCAATGCCTGACATGTTCCGGAAAGCCATACACTTTGCATTAGCACAAACATTGAAACGAAAAAAACCAGAGTTGCCCAGTCAATATTTTTCAGGATCTCAACACGCTTTTTGCTTAACAGGACAGGCGTTGCGGAGAAAAGCGCAATCCAGCTCAGATTGAAGTCCCAGGCAGGTAAAAACTCCACCAGAAAAATTTTACAGCCTATTAGAACTAGCAAAAGGGAAAGAGCAATTTTAGAGGTGCGGGCAAGTTCAGGGTCAGTAACTGCTTCTTCGGAATGGATTAGGGTTGACTTTCCAAATTCCTCCCGGAAAAAGAGTCTGAGCACGGCATATGCAATTAAAAGGCATATAAGGGTTGGCAGAGCGAGTGAACTCAGGAATGTTATAAAAGGAGAATTCAGGTTTCCATCAATTGCTATGAGAAGGTTCTGCGGGTTTCCGATAGGGCTCATAACGCTTCCTGTAGTTACCCCAAATGCCAAGGAAAAGAGCATGAGTTTGGGAGAGATCTTGTACTTTCTAGAAAAACCTAGAACGAGTGGGGTCCCCATAATAGCCAGGGTATCATTCATAAGGATTGCAGAAAGAATTCCTGTAGAAAAGAGTACAAGCAAAACAAGCTGGTCCGTAGACTTTGCCCTGGAAACTATCCGATACCCAAGCCAGGCAAGATACCCGCTCCTGTTAAGTGCCTCTCCCACGCAAAACGCCCCGAAAAGGAAGATCAGCACATCCATATTTATTGCCGCAAGGGCTTCATCAGGCGAAATCTCGCCCAGTAACAGCACAAGTATAGCTCCAAAAGTCATGATCTGCCAGATCTGCAGCCTTAAAGACCCAATCTGTCTGAGAGCAGTAAGTACAAAGACGCCCAGAAGAACAAGCATTGAAAGGTCAGGTAAAGATACAGGAGAAGACAGTATAAACTCAGATACCATGGAACCCACAAACTTGAGAATATAAATTTAGAATGTGATTCCAGTTTAAGTATAAAATTCCTCTGCTTGTGGGAAGATTTTTGCAAGAAACAACTTTAAGGATATGGATAGCAAAAAATCCTTAAACATAGACTGATAGATATTCAAATATGGCGATCTGGTTTCCTTTTTCTGCAACTATCAGTCAGGAAGAAGGTTTCTATGTCTCAATCTGCCCTGAAGCTGATATAATGTGCAAGGGAAACACTATTGAAGAAGCCATTGAAAACCTGAAAGAGGAGATGGAAAAGTTCCTGGGGGAAGAACTATCCCAGGGATTTTCGAAAATTGTATTTTACTGAGTTTGAGATTTCTGACTCTTTTACTGAAGTATATGCTTGGTAGAAAAGTAAAAGAAAACAGGGCTCTGTAGAAATCCTTAATTTGATGTAAATAATTTTTATTACTTTTTGTTTAT
>ENA-UOOI01003867-UOOI01003867.1-fermentation-metagenome-genome-assembly--contig:-NODE-3867-length-10599-cov-3.084408_pt1 | contig 10599 bp, 9 predicted proteins | sample MGYA00245779_ERZ724027 | MGnify/ENA primary metagenome ERZ724027 (study PRJEB28704, sample SAMN03018318) | fermentation metagenome | biome: anthropogenic terrestrial biome; feature: soil; material...
AAAAGAAAGGAACCCGCCAATAGCAGGAAAAGCAAACGGTACCGTGTGCATGTATCTCGTAAGGCCGCCCATACCGGCAGGCAACGTTTAGGATTATTAGATTTGTTTTTTAGTGTCATGGTGAATCTGTTATAGGTATACAGACCGACGGTAGATTTGACCCGTTATAAACGGCAAATACCTTGTCGGCGTTTAGTGAAAAATAAATGTTGACGTTTCACAGGTCTTTTCGTTTCCCATCCGGCTGTGGGCTAACAGTTGTCAGCTATCGGTGAGAAAAATCGAACGTTTTCGTTAAGCGAGAGCAGAGCAAATTTATTTGCTATGCCGAGTGCAGAAAACGCCTAATGAAATTGAACTATTTCGTTCAGCGAGAGCAGAAACAAAGCTTGCTTTCGTTATGCCGAGCGCAGAATTGGAAATCGAGGAGCGAAGGCGACTCAAATAGTCCAATGGAATGAAAATTTCAAACCGTAAATGGTTCTCACTGCGGATAAACTGTTGTCTCCGGATGGACGAACACCATGCGAAACTTGAATTAAACGGGTATTTCCGGCGAACACCGGATAAGAGAGGAAGTGAGTTTGCAGGTAACTGAAACCCGGTGCGGTAACGGGTAATCGTGCGGGCGAAGTATAGATTTTTGATTACAGGATAAGACAGCCGATAGCCAGACTTCTGAAATCTTATTCATTATACACTCTGATGTATATGCGGGGATATAAAAAAGAGGCGCGGACGATTGTCGTTATTCCTCACTACAGGCTCCGCAAGGGCCCTCACCAGAGAATAAGACAATGTCCACGCCCTTATTGCTAAGGGCGCTTCCATTCTTGGCCTCTGGTTTGAATTTTGCGGATTCGTAGTAAAGACCAAAAAAGCGCTATGTAATTTCGTACCGTATTTAACAGTACAAAAATACTTATTCTTTTTAATTTCTATGTTTTCATACGCATTTTGTTTAAGTTTTAGATATTTTTTGTAACTTTACATCTCCCAATTAGCTTGAGATTTCAAAGGTGAATGTTTTAACTTTGAAATGTACCTGCTTGGCAGACAGTCATCGTTTAATAATGCAAATGAATAAAAAAACAATGAAACCCTGCGTTATATTGAAATGTTTCGCACAAGCGTATAAAAAAAAATTACAAGCGTAAAATGTGTTGTACAAGGAAGCGTACAAGTTGTATAACTTCTTATAAAAATATCTTCATCTTCGATTTTCTATTATCTTTGTTATAAATTTAAATTTGAGTCAGTTATGAATAATACAGAAAACGATAAAAAGAGTGTCCACCATGGTAAAAATGTAAAGCTATTCAGGGAGACCAAGGGCATTAAACAAGAAGAAATTGCCATGGAATTAGAAATTTCCCAACAAGCTGTATCCCAATTGGAAAAACGTCAGGAACTTGATGACAAGACGATAGCAGTATACGCCAGAGTTGTGGGAATCGACGAATACTTTATCCGGAATATGGTGGATGAATCCCTGCTGGAAGGCAGTACTTACTTCTATGACCATAGCTCTCAAATCAAGAGTACTCAAGTCAATACTCAAAACTTAACCTTTAATCCTTTGGATAAGTTAGTAGAAGTTTATTCGGAAAAAGACAAATTATATGAACGGATGATTTTGGAGAAGGAAAAGGTAAATAACTACCTTGAAAAAGCCCTGGAGAAATTACCTAAATAGCCCTCTTCTGGGGCAGTTTCTAACGGATCAAAAATAAGATTCCGGTTTTCTACCTTTCCAACCCTAAGGTAAAAGGTTTTTCATCATTTCAAAGTTCTTTGGAAGGGCGAAAAACTTTTATTCAGAAAGGGTACGTATTCTCACCCTCATACAATTACCCTCATTATTGGCCGAAAATTTGACAGGATACTCCAACTTCGGGGAATAACTCAAACAGACTTAGGAGAATTGTCAGGTGTCTTACCCTGAAAAAAGTTAACTCATAAGACAGAATTAAAGATGACAAACGAGAAACCCGGTGACTGCTAATTGATAAATTATGAGTGGAGCATTTAGATATACAGATACATTAGATGAGTGGAAAAGCGAATTTCTTCCTCGTTTACAGAAAAGCTATATCTATTCATCGTTAGAACAAGATTGTAATGTGGTAGACAAAGAAATTACAGTTTTAATAGAGAATGCGGTGGCTTTTTCGATTAATAGGACAAAATCTATCATAAGGCACATGGATGAATATACACTTCATGATGATATTCATTTATTTAGAGTACTATATCTAATGGAACGGCTACTTACAAAAGAAGTAATTAAAAATCTTTCTGTTCCCGAGCGAATGCTTTTGATTCTTAGTGCTTTTTTTCACGATATAGGAATGGCACCGGATGAAAAGGAAATTATTACGTGGAAGAAGGTTTGGGACGTATCACCGGAAATTAAGAATGATGAAGAACAACTGTTATTTGACCGTTTTAATAGGTATTATAATGCTAGACCTGATCAGCAAGAGATTATTGGCAAACTAATTATAGAAGGGAATCATTCTAAAGCATCGATAATTAAATCATATTTACTTACTGATTTTATTAGGCAAACCCATGCAGAACGGGCAAGGGTGATTATCGAAAAGCACTGGAATGATCAGATAAAGTATAGAGACACGGATTTAACCGTAGAACTGGCTAATATCTGCCACAGTCATAATGAAGATGCATTGCATCTTTTGGATTTTGACAAATATTATCCTTGTGGCAATAATAATTATGTTTGTCTTCCACTCATAGGCGTAATTTTACGTTTGTCTGATGTATTAGACTTCGATGCAAAGAGAACACCTCTAATTTTATATTCTCATTTGTATGTTAGAAATCCAATTTCTATAAAAGAGTGGGAAAAACATCGTGCGATAGAAAACTGGGAAATTAATCCTAACATCATTCAGTTTAGTGCTAAATGCACACATCCAGCAATTGAGGCCTCGATACATGAATTTTGCGACCTGATAGATCATGAACTGAGCCTCTGTAACAATATTATTGCGACTTTAAACGAATTCAATAAAAGCAAATCAAGACCGATTCAGGTTAAAATACCATATCAGGTAACAAGAGATAAAATAGAAACAAAAAAGAATATTTATAATAAACCACTTTATACATACAGAGATACCAAATTTACACTTAGTAAAGGACAGGTGATTGACCTTTTAATGGGAACAAAATTATATGGCAATCCGGAAGTTGCCTTGCGTGAATTACTCCAAAATTCCATGGATGCATGCTTATTGAGGAAAGCGCAAGAACTAAAATGGGGTTATTCCAAATATGAGCCTGAAATAACAGTGAAATACTATTCGGAAAAAGGTGAGGACTTTTTAGAAGTTAATGACAACGGAACAGGAATGGATCAATATATTATTGACAATTACTATTCAAAAATTGGTTCATCTTTTTATAAATCTACTGATTTCTACAATCTAAAATCTGAATCCAATGCTGATTTTATGCCCACATCAAGATTTGGTATAGGAATTTTATCCTGTTTTATGGTTTCCGATACGCTTATCGTTGATACAAAAAGAATATTGGGTCCCCATAAATCATCTGATCCTTTAAATATAACCGTTGAAGGGCAGGAAAGTATCTTTTGGATTAAATCTGGTGAACGCGAGATTCCGGGAACTACCACAAAACTTATTTTGAGGAAAACAAAAAATCCTTGGGACAAAATGGACGAAGACGAATTTATAAAGTCAGTAGAAAGAGTAATCCCAAATCCGCCTTTTAAAATAAATATTGAAACTTCTACAAAGACAAGAACAATAGATGAAAACAGTTTTAGTGAAGTGACAGCAGAATCACTTAAAGATTATTCATGGAGTAAAAAGGAAAATATCCGAACAATTGCAATTTCTTTAAATAAAAAAGAACTCGGTTTTATAGGCTCGGCAATAGTTGCCATTCTGGAAAGTCATGGAAAACCAGTCGAAAAAGTCGAAATTAATTCTCGAGAGGTTGAAATAGAAGGTAAGACTTTTACATTAGAAAGAAACCTTATAGTAGCCGAAAATGCAATTAAGGAAAATTCAAAATCTATAACAGTTGATGATGATGGGGAAATTAATGAGAATAGTTCTTTTAGTGAATTTAATCGATCAAACTCTTGCCTATCACTACATGGGATAGAAATACCTGCAACTTTATTTCCTGAATCATGGCGAATGAAACCCAATCAAGTAAAAATTAGTTGGCCATTTCCATTAGTGCTTGTGATTGATATTTGTGGAACAAGGGATCTTGACTTAAATTCTGCTCGTACAGAAATCATAAAGAGTGAAAAATGGATAGATTTTGAAGAAGAACTTGCCTTTCAGATTTGTAATGAAATTTCCAATAAAGTATCGTTAGATTACTGGAATGAATGGAAAAGTATTACTTTAAAAAGTAATAAAAGTGAGCAATTTTTAATAGGCTTGAATAAAGTATAATTTGTCTTATCAATTTACAGCTATTGATGGCCCGTTAATTGTTCTCAATGTACTGTATAAAATGATTATCTTTGCAGTACATTGACTCACCAACACACGGTCAACCACTTATCAAGCAAAAGAGTCTGAATTTTCTTTACTCTCAGATATAAATAATTTATCAATAAACTTGTAATATGGAATTCATTACAGAAAATATTAAAACTATACTCCTTGCTTTAATTGGACTTTTTGCAGGAATAGCAATAACAATTAGAATTAGAAAAGGGAACAAGACAAATAGCTCCAACAAAGTCAAACAAAAAAACAATAAAGTTGGCGGAGATATAGCAGGTAGAGACATTAAAAAATAGTTATTTAAGTCATGGCTGAACCTGAGAATACAAATGAAGTAACCCAATCCAACAATACTGTTGAGAATGGAGATATGGCAGGGCGTGATATAATTAAACCTATAACCAATATAAATATCGGCAGGGTTTCCTCTGGCGGAAAATCTCAATTGGAATCGTTATACGAAAAACTAGAACAGGAGAAACAGAATTCCACAGTTTTTTCTGAAATGGTAGAAGAACTAATGCATTTTAAATCTTATGCTGCAAACACAGAGGTGATTGGTCTCGAAAAAAAATTAGAAAATGGGAATAGACTTCGGTATCTGAATTTTGCTGAGAGAGCAAAGGAGAAATTCACGAAAAAACTTTTGAAAAATGAACATTCAGAAACAGCACAACATATTTATGCATTTCTTCTTGCAAAGGTTTATTCTCGATTTGAAACAAATATATATCCAAGATTAAATGAAGGTCATCCAGAAGAATATATTAACCAACTCCTTATTGAGTTTATTATTAAACCTATTGAAGATTTATTAGGGAATAATTTATTGCATATCTATGAAGATGAAATAAATGGAATGATTTATTTTCTGATGGGAAATTGTCATATAAAATGGAACTAATATGCTAATCTATAGCCAAGCATACGATCTATATCACACCATGTTTAGGATTCTCCAAATAATGGAAAAAACTAATCAAGTTCTGGAAGTTGATAAACTTAGAATTTTAGATTTTTATTTAGCATTTCCTGCCGAACTTCTAGAAATAAAAAGTTTTGCTGGATTCAGGAAATATGAAAAATTTCTAAAAGCAGAATCAAATTCATATGAACGAGTAATTGATAGAAAAAGACTTTTTTTCAAAATGGAACACATTCAAATTTCCGCTATGAAAGCATTGATTTCTTATGACTTATTTGATACAAATGAATTTAAAAATGGTAAAATTAAAAGAACCGAAGTTTCTCTATCAAAAGATTTGTCATCAAGAATTCAAATAGCAAATGACGAAAATCAGAATTTAATTACACTTATTACAGGGCCTCTCGCCTCTATGAATCTATACGGTCATTTAGGACTAAAAGAAAGAACTAATCTAATAGAATTTAAGTATGATGCAGTATAATCCATTTTTAAAGTTAAATCGGTTAACCATTTTTACTAAGAATGGTAAAACTGCTTATGACCAAAATTTTCACGAAGGAGTAAATATAATAAGAGGATACAATAGTTCGGGTAAATCAACGATTTGCAACTTTATTTTTTATGTCTTAGGTGGAGATTTTAAGAGATGGACAACAGCTGCAACCTATTGTAGTGATGTTTTGGCAGAAGTATTTATTAACTCTGAGCTTATAACCATAAAAAGAACCGTAAGTGATTCGGGTAACCAACCAATGTCAATATTTTGGGGAACATATGAAGAAGCGATTAAATCAGCTAGCGAAGGATGGCAAATTTTCCCATACAGACGAACGGAAAACAAAAAGAGTTTTTCAAATGCTCTATTTCTGGCTTTAGGTTTTCCTGAATTAAGAGGTGATGTTGACAGTAATATCACAATGCATCAAATTTTAAGGATGCTTTACGTTGACCAAAAAAGTTTAACGCTTGATTTATTGATGACCGAAAATTTTGATTCATCAATTACTAGAAAAACAATTGCTGATTTACTTTTCGGTGTTTATGACGACTCTCTATACAGTGATAAAATTTTATTAAGAGAATCTGAGAAGGATTACGACATCAAGAAAAAACAATTTGAAGGGATTGAACAGATTTTTAAAGCCAGCAACAATGAAACAAATGTAGGGACAATCAATGCACTGATTGACGAAAACAATAATCAAATTAAGAGCATTGATGAATACCTTGAAAAATTGGAGAAAGAACAGAATAATACTAGCAAAAAATCTGACGAAGAAGAATTAAAGGTCGTTACGATAAAAACAAATCTGTTGGTATCCAGAAACAGTCTTTCTCTATTGCAATCGGAAATAAACAAATTTGAATTTGAACTTTTAGATTCACAAGATTTTATAAGAAGTTTAGAGAAAAGAGCAATAGCATTGTCTGACTCCCTACTGACTAGAGAAACCTTCGTTGATTTAAAAATGCATCATTGTCCAAATTGCCTATCACCCTTAGCCCCAGCAAAGGATGAAAATCATTGTGAACTATGTAAACAACAACTACCTGAAGACAAAGGTTCTTCTCAAATAAAGAGAATGCAGCAAGAAATTGACAACCAAATTAGAGAGTCAAAAAAAATATACTTAGAAAAGGAACATAAGCTTTTAGAATTAAAATCTAGCTATCCGACACTTGAACAAAAGGTAAGAGCTTTTCAAAGAGAACTTGATGAAGCATTATCAAATGTCAAGACTGTAAGAAACCAAGAGTTTGATGAATTGCTTATAAAAAAAGGGGAGCTTCGTTCAAAGAATGATTATTTAATAAAGCAACTTCAGGCATTAGAGCAAATTGAAGTTCTAAGAAAAGAAATAGTTGGTCTTAAATTAAAATTGATTCACTAAAGTCAAATATTTACTTAAAAGAAACAGAACAAAAAAATCGTTTACAAAATGCATTTCAAATAATTCAATCTCTAACCTTGCGATTATTACATAGCGACCTGGGAAGGCAAGCTGAATTTAGTAGAGGAAAAAAAGTTGAATTAGACTTTGAAAAAAATACATTCTCATTAGACGGGGAAAATAACTTTTCAGAAAGTTCAAATGTGTATTTAAAAAATAGTGTTCGTTTTGCAATTTTTTTTGCATCATTACACAAAGAGTTTTTTAGGCTTCCAAGGTTCATTCTGTGTGACAATATTGAAGACAAAGGAATGCAACCAGACAGAAGCCAAAGTTTTCAAAAGGAGATCGTCAAACTATCATGTGAGACACCAAATTATTATAACGACTTCAATGATATCACCAGACCTTGACAATACAGAATTGTGTGTAGGGGAATTTCATACTGAAACAAACAAAACATTAAAGATAGACTGACTAACATATTCAAATCGTAAGCTTACCGTAAAGACAGTTTTTTGCACAGTCTGTCGGGGGCTTACAATAATTCAAATCAGATTTTTAATAAGCTTGCCAATTTTATCAAATTCCTTTACCCAAAGGACATTTAAGCCCAATTCATTTGCGTCCTGTTCTTCTAAGAACATCATTAATTCGTCGGTTTGTTCTGAACCTTTCACATTTGGTATTTTCTTAATTATATAATGATTTAGACTGCTGGATGGATTTTTGCGGTGAGCAACATCTAATAATCTTCTAAGATTGGGGTCTGTTAAACTTAAACCTACAAATAAACAAGTATTTTGACTTAATTTATTTAATTGGATAAGGTTAGACCAGCTAAAGGGGTCTATAAACTGGGTATGATATGCATCTTCACTAAAAATTATGCTTGTATTTGAAGGGATTTTACCTGTTCGAGGTAAATAGCCATGTACATGATATATCGGCAATTCTGTAGGATTGTTTCTGATTCCTTCATTGTCTATGGCTTTGAATTTTATATTGTGCTTTTTAAGATTTTCTTCAATTAAGGCATCAAAATTGAAAGTTATTATAGAATTCAATGGCTTTCCGTCTCTTTGTGGGCGTGACATTTCTACAATCGCTTCAATTAAATCGCATGTCACAGGATTTTTCTTATAAAGAGTATCTCTTAATGCAGGTAAAAAATCCTTTCCAAGATTGGTTTTTAGGTATTTCCCCATTATCAAGGACGAAGAAGAAAAAATAGATTTATAATCTTTATTTATTGAATCTACTGGAATTACTTTTCTGTTTGATATTTTTCTTATCATTGTTTCTAACAAATCAAAAAGTAAATCATTCCAGGCAGGAATATTGGCACCAACAGATATGCCAGCTCCACAAATTAAAGTTAGGTCGCCTAATTTTAAAGCTTGGTTCAGTTGCTGTATAAAAGTCTGGTTTCTATCATTATTATCTTTTAATATGGAATCTTCATTCCGCTCGATACCTCCTTTACTATCAGATAATAATAAAACTAATTTTTCTAATCCTAACTCAAGACCTTGAGAAAAATCAATTACCTGATAATTCATTAAGTAGCTTGGAAGCAAACTATCGTCAGTTCGTACGGGAATTATTAATGTTTTTTTTCTAGTAATCTCATTGAGAACAATTGATTCTATTTCCTTTAATTCCATTTTGGAATTTAAAGTTTTTTGGTTTAAAAACAATATTATAGCATCACACTTAGAAATTTCTTCATCTATCTTTTTAAATAAATTGTCACCTGCTTTTATTTTTAAATCTCTTAAAACAACTTTATGACCTGCTTTTGTTAACGTATCCTTAATTAGATACACATACTCTTTATCAGAATTATTTGAATTTATAAATACATTCATATTAAATTTGGTCTGTGACTATTAGTTATAAAAATGATGCATTAATACGATTTCTAATGAATTACCTATCAAGTAAATCTGTAATAAAAATATTATGTTCGTAGAAATAATCAGGGTTATCTTCAAGTTTTTTTGTGATTATTTTAAAACCTCTATTAGCATATTCATTTATAATCTTAATAATCAAACTTGGGTCACTTAGATATTTCTTGTTGTCCTTTATCTCTTCATCAAATTGAGCAATTGCCATTACAATTAAAGACTTGAGAATATCGGGGGCTTGGTTATTTATTACACTATATTTAAAAACATCGTCATCTGAGTCACCTTCAATGGGCAAGGGTTTTCCATCTAAAAATCCGATAGTTGCAGCCCATGCAAATGGTTGCCAGTATTGATTAAAAAATCTTCTATCTCCACCTTCTTCTGCTTGTTTCCTACTAAGCTTTAGAATGATTTTTTCCTTATATTCTTTTCGAATTTTAGGGCTGTATGAAATTATTTCATTTATGATATTCATAGCTTTATTTTTCTAATACACTAAAAGAATTCGATTCTGTTAAATTCTTAGCTGCACCTTTTTTTTCTATCAGATGTACATTGTTGAAATTAAATTCTTTGAGAGAATCATAATCCACAACGTTTTTCCCATCTTTATATATAAAAAGGTCTTTAGTCATTACAACACTTTGCTCGAATTCATCATTTAATACCTTATAATATAATTTGGTTGTACCATCATCCAATGCAGAGGTAGGAGCATCAGATATAAAAGGGTATGATTTGTTTTTATATTCATTCGAAATAAGAACAATAGCATTAATAATACACATTTTCATAAGAGTGATATGGCCAGTATTAATGTCTCTATTAATATTAGCATTATCCAAATCAATTAATTTGAGGGTGTAATTATTTCTATCAATGTAAATTTTTCCATTTATTACATTATTTGCAGAGGTGATTTTCATTAATAACTCATTCGCTTTATCTTCTATTTTTGATATTAATTTATTATATTCTTCATCCTTTCCTTTAATATATAAATCGTGTAAGTTTTGAAGATAAATAAGCATTTTTTCTTCCTTATAATTAGAATGAGTTTTAGTAGGAATCTCATTTAATTCACTATTTTTTGATTTTAAATTTAATTTTAAATTGGAGATGATTAGGTTGATGTCTTTAATTTTATTATTTAAAATCTCTCTTTCATCTATGTTATAACTATATTTATTTTTCTCTTCTTTGAAATTCCGAGTCATCTGATTTCCATGTTTTTCTTGTATAAGAGTAATTTCATCATTTATATCTCTTATATTTTCTTCTATATTTATTTTTTGTTGATTAAGTTCTTTATTCTTTTGAAAATGATAAGTAATATCATATTT
>ENA-UOOI01003868-UOOI01003868.1-fermentation-metagenome-genome-assembly--contig:-NODE-3868-length-10586-cov-9.826322_pt1 | contig 10586 bp, 14 predicted proteins | sample MGYA00245779_ERZ724027 | MGnify/ENA primary metagenome ERZ724027 (study PRJEB28704, sample SAMN03018318) | fermentation metagenome | biome: anthropogenic terrestrial biome; feature: soil; material...
TTACTGGTGCTAATAATTAAAACTTTTTGGGACATTTTCAAAATTAGTTGACATACTTTCTTTAAAAATCCGTCAAATTTCCCTCTGAAAGATAATTTTCTGCCAATTAAAAAATATTTTCTAACTATACAGGACTAATTTTATAAAAAGTTATATGATCTCTCCATTTTCCATTTATAAATAAGTATTTTTCATTTAAACCAAGTTTTTTAAATCCGCATCTTTTAAGAACTCTTTGAGATCTCAAGTTATCTACCAAGGTAGATGCTTCAATCCTATGTAATTTTAGCTCATCAAAAGCATATTCCAAAACCAAACTCAATGCTTCTTTCATATATCCCCTGCCCTGCTCCTCTTCATCTATAGAATATCCCACGAATGCACTTTTAAACACTCCCAGCATTATATTGGATATCTGTACCTTGCCTATAAATTTCCTATCTTTAAATATACCAAAATTAGCACTTCTGCCAGATAAGAACTGCTTATAGCTTTCAATTAAATTTCTTTTTTGCACTTCAAGTGTATAAAAACTTTCCTCTCGTTCGGGTTCAAATTCACTTAAGTAAGTTCTATTTTTTATATAATAATTCAGTACACTTGCTGCATTTTCCGGTGTCAAAATAGATAATGTTATATGACTTCCCTTTATATGTAATCCTTTATTTATACGTATATTTTTAGTTTCATCAAGATCCAAACCAAATAATATTTCATTTTTATATTCGGAATCAGCCTTTATGCTTTTTGATATTATACCTTCAAGTTCAAACCCCAGATCAGTAAATGCCTGTATATTTATATCCTCATGTGCCATTATATTTATTTTATTCAAATTAGCCTTTTTAAGAAGAATTTGTATAAAATTTTCCAGAGTATTCCTCAATAATTTATAACTGCGTTCTCCCCATCTATAAAATTTCAACCTAATCATACTATACTTATTGACTTCGGAAAGTTCAATTATAAATATTCTTCCTATGGTAATGCCTAAATTATCTCTCACTATATATTCATTATCATTACCTTTGACCAAATCAATGGATACAAGCTGTTCCCTCAGCATTCTTATCGCTCCCAATTAAGTTCCACAATTATAATTCTAAAAAAGTATATAAACTTCATCTGAATCAAGTAAATCCAAGTATAATTTTAAGTATATTATAGCATAAAATACTATATCAGGTGACTTTTAGATTCAAATGAAGTTTACACAATTGATATTTGAAACTTAAATATTTACTTCAACTTATGAATGAACAGTCCGCTTCTCAATTTGGGTTCAAACCAGGTGGACTTAGGAGGCATTACCCTTCCGCTGTCTGCAATATTCATTAACTCTTTCAAGGTAGTGGGATACATGGAAAAAGCAACTCCACCTCTTGATTTTTTTGCTCTTTGCTCTAACTCTCCAAGCCCTCTTATACCACCTACAAAACTTATCCTGCTATTTGTCCGCGGATCATCAATTCCCAAAATCGGAGACAATAAATTATTTTGAAGGATAGAAACATCCAGTTTATCAACAGGATCAGCTGAATTATACGTTCCTTCCTTTGCAGTAAGTTTATACCATTTTCCACACAAGTACATGCCATAAGTACCCTTGCAAAACGGATTATATCCGTCTTTTCCTCCACATGTTTCTACATAAAACCTTTTAGAAACCTCAGACAAATACTCTTCAGTAGAAAAGCCATTTAAATCGTCAACAACCCTGTTATATGAAATAATATTTAAATCTGAATCCGGGAAAAGTACAGATAGGAAAAAATTGAATTCTTCATCTCCAGAGTAATTTGGATTTTCTTCCCTTCTTTTGATACCCACTTTAACTGCAGAAGCTGCTCTATGATGCCCATCCGCTATATACAAAGTGTCTATACCTTTAAATAGATTACAGATTTTTTCTATTATGCCATCGTCATCTACCACCCAAACTTCATGCCTAACTCCATCACAAGCAGTAAAATCATAAACGGCTTTTTCCCTTATGCACATATTTACTACATCATTGATTTCATCATTATACCTATAAGTTAAAAAAATTGGTCCTGTATTGGCATTACAAATACCTATATGGTTCGTTCTATCCTGTTCCTTGTTTTTTCTAGTACATTCATGTTTTTTTATTTTATTATCTATATAATCATCTATAGAAGTACAGCCTACTATGCCCGTTTGACTTTTTCCATTTACAGTCAATCTATAAATATAAAAATTATTTTTCCCATCTTGTATCAATATATTATGGGATATCATTTTATTTAAATTTTCATTTGCTTTTTCATATACTTTTTTATCATAGATATCTACATTTTCATCCAAATCAATTTCAGCTTTATCAACATGAAGGAAAGAATAGACATTATTTTTGGCTATTTTTCTAGCTTCTTCACTGCTCATAACATCATAGGGCAATTCTGCTACTCTACTAGCCAGATCTTTCCTTGGCCGTATTGCTTTAAAAGGTCTTAAAACTGCCATTTTATATCTCCTTTATACTATTATATATTTACTAACTTTCTGTGCACACAAAAATTTTCAATTATAGACACTATTTCCTCACCTATTCTCTTTTGAGCTTCTACAGTTGAGCCTCCTATATGAGGTGTAACTGACACCCTTTCATTATTTACAAGTTCCCTACAAGGTTCAGGTTCATTTTCGAATACATCCATCCCCACGGCTGACACTTTCCCATTATTTAATTCCTCAACCAGAGCTCTTTCATCTATTACACCGCCTCTTGCACAATTTATTATATAAACCCCATCCTTCATCATTTCAATTTCCTTTTTGCCTATCACCGCATGTTGATTTTTGTCAAAAGGAATGTGAATTGATATATAATCCGCTTTTTCCAACAGTTCATTGAATTTACAAGATTCACAATAGCCGTATCCTTCTACTTTTCCGATTTTATCATAATATATTATCTTCATTCCCATGGCATAGGCCCTCTTTGCCACTTCCTTAGCAATTCTTCCAAAACCTATGAGGCCCAGAGTTTTACCATATAACTCCACTCCCTTATATTTCTTTTTCTCCCATTTTCCATCTCTCATGGTCACATTGGATATATTCAGATGTCTTGAAATTGCAAGTAAATGTGCCAGTGTCAGTTCAGCCACTGAAATAGTGCTGGCATCAGGTGTATTTTTAACAGCTATTCCATTTTCATCTGCATAATTTACATCTATATTATCTACCCCGACTCCGCCTCTTATTATAAGCTTCAGCTTACCATTTCTAGCTATATCTATAAGTGTTTTTCTAATTTTAGTAGCTGATCTCACTATTATAATGTCAAATTCCCCTATCCTATTCCTTAACTCTTCTTCTCCAAAATGTTTATTTAAAACATCATATCCCTTTGTTACAAGCTTATTAAAAGCTCTTTGATCAATCCCATCATTTGCCAATACCTTTATCAATTTCAAACCCTCCATTCATAACTTCAATATATAGTTAATAGTATCTATAAGTTCCTTTACATCAGAAAGATTAAAATCAGCCATATGTGCTATTCTAAAAGCCTTTCCCTTTAGTTTCCCATAGCCGTTTGATATCTGAAATCCTCTCTTGCCCAATTCATCATTTAACCAAGCTACATTTATATTTCTTGTATTTTTTATATTAGTAAGAGTATTGGAAAGATATCTCTCATCTGCAAACAATTCAAAATATTCTCTTGCCCAGTTTCTTACATATTCAGCCATCTCTATATGTCTCTTATACCTATTTTCAAGACCTTCTTCCAATATCCTATCTAACTGATAATCCATAGCAAACATATGTGAAATAGATGGTGTCGAAGGATATTGATAGTTCTTTTCATGAATACAATTATACAGAGAAAGCAAGTCCAAATAGTAGCCTCTAAATTTTATCTTTTTTGCTCTTTCTACTGCTTTTTGTGAAAAAGAACATATTGACATTCCCGGAGGAAGTCCCAGGGCTTTTTGACTGGATGTCAAACATATATCCACACCTAGTTTATCCACTTCTATTTTAGTGCCCCCCATGGAACTAACTGTATCCAAGCACCATACAACTTCCGGATATTTTTTCATTATCTCGGCTACATCTTCTATTGGATTCATAACTCCTGTAGAAGTTTCATTATGGGTTACACAAATCGAATCGTATTTACCCGTAGCCAGAACTTTGTCAATTCTATCCACATTCACAGCTTTTCCCCAGTCCTCTTCAAATAAATCCGCCGGTACATTATTGCACTTCGCAATTTTATACCATCTATTTCCAAAAGCACCCACAGAAAAAATAGCTGCTCTTTTTGCCGTGCTGCATCTTATTGCACCTTCTAAAAGACCCGTTCCCGATGAAGTAGAAAGTAAAATCTCTTCTTTTGTATTAAACACCTTTTTCATTTTATCGCTAATATTTTTTTGAAGTTCTGAAGCTTCTTTACTTCTGTGACCTATCATAGGTGTCGCCATTTTTTCTAAAACATCTTTTCTCACTTCTATTGGGCCTGGAATAAATAATTTTTTATGCATATCCTTACCTCCAAATAATTTATTAATTCACCGTTATACATTTATAAAGTAAAAATCATAAAACAAAGAGCCAACCAATCCCTTTAGGGACGATTGACTCGCGTTGCCACCCTTTTTGATCATATATAAATATATAATCCTCTCATTTAACTTAACGGTTTTTTCCCGTATTATTCATCATAATAATCCTCCAAGGTGGATTCACAAAAATGTGGGTATCAGTTCACACCAGACACTGACTCTCTTTTACCTAACTTATGCTACTATTCTCTTCATAAGATAATATTAAATTTTAAATTATAGCCATAAAAAATAAGGAACAATACTTGTACAAATATTACAAACAAAAAAGCCAACCATCCCTTTAGGGACGATTGGCTCGCGCTGCCACCCTTTTTGATTATATATAAAATATAATCCTCTCATTTAACTTAACGGTTTTTTCCCGTATTATTCATCATAATAATCCTCCAAGGTGGATTCACAAAAGTATGGGTATCAGTTCACACCAGCCACTGATTCTCTTCTACCCAACTCACGTTACTATTCTCTTCATAAGATAATATTAAATTAATTATTTATGATTTATTAGTTATTATATGATTTAATTTTATATATGTCAACACTTTTTTGAATATTTGTTATTAATTTGTGATAATGTCACCTTAAAATTAACTTTAAAAATATGAGATTATGACTGATCTAAACTTGCCAAAACACTATCATAAAGATTTTTTACACATTTTCCATCCTGGAGATTTCTGCAATTGGTACAGCTTCTATAATAAGCTTCCCCAGTACCAGATTGAAATGAAAAATCATCCGGTTCATATCCTGGGCACGAGCTTCCTACGTGCCTCATTTCCTGATCACTCGACATAAATATCATTCCTTCCCTCTGAACTTAATTCATATTTACTATTTTTTCAATCTCATCAAATAACTTTTTGCTGCACTGTTCATCTACAAAGTTTACGCAATCATTACAGCTATTTGAAATATAACTGACTTCTAATCCCATCACGTCATTTTTAGGCCTATATTCTTTGCAGTTTTCTGCAACAACCATTTTATTCTGGATTGAAATCATAGAACTCACTCCTAAAAAACATTTACATTACGTCTTTAGTATTTCCAGATTCAAAAATTTAATTCAAAAAAGCCTCCAATATCTAAAACCATTGGAAGCTTTTAATCTTATCTATTTAAATCAAGCGTTTTCATTATATTCTTCTGAGTTTGATCTATTTTTTCACCTTTATACCTCACTGCATTTATCGGGCATATATGTATACACCTCAAACATAAAATACATTTGCTGTGAAAAATTGCATGTCCTCCTTCAAAAGTTATATTACTTTCGGGACAATTTCTAAGACACAACCCGCATTTACCACAATCTTCAGTAGAAGATATATTTTTTGACAGTTTAGGAATTCTATTTTTAAACATGCTGTAAATTATTTTATTAAATTCAAATCTAATAAATGGAACAGTTTCTATAGTAGATTTTCCCTCTACAAAACTTTTTACTACACCTTTCACCTTTTCATCTGCCTTTAACAGCAATTTTTCAATTGTGTTTTTATCAGGTTTCTTTCCTTTAACAAAATAAAAATTATTAGGCATCTTTATACTGATTTGTATTACTGGCATATACCCTTTCTTCACTAAACACTTTGATATAAAACCCGGCACTGAAGAAGAAGACGCAGCCTGTGTAGAATAGACTACTGCCTTCATTCTTCTCTTTAAATCATCAATTTCACTTAAAAAATCAGTCACAATTTTAGGCGGAAATTCAGCATAAACCGGTGAGCCTATAATTAAAAAATCATAATTCTCTGATTTTTTGTTTTCTAAAAACTGCATATCGAATAAATCTACATCTATGTTATAAAATGCAAAATCTTCCTTAAATCTATCTGCTACCCATTTAGTATTTCCCGTACCACTAAAATAATATAAAACACCCTTCATGACAATTTTACTTTCACTTTCAAACAGACAAAAATGAAAATAATTACTCCTCTCTAAATTATAATTCAATTTTTCAATTGAACATTTAGCTTCGTCCCTCTTCGGCATATTTTTTCCTATTTTCAAACATAATTTTACTCAAGATTTCAGCCGACGTAGGTGGTGTAAATGCTATAGCGTTAGCTCCTGCCATTATGGTACTTCTTATGCTAGATTTTGTAGGACCCCCTGTAGCTATTATTGGAAAGTTAGGATATTGTTTTCTAACTTCCTTTACTATATCAATGGTCTTTTCAGATCCCGAAACATTTATTATGGTAGATCCCGATTCCACTCTCCCCTTTACATCCTCATGTTCAGATACTATAGTCACTATTATAGGTATATCAATAGTATTTTTTATTTGTCGTATAACCTCATTCGGAATAGTACTATTCACTACAATTCCCATAGCACCCTTAAATTCTGCATCTAAAGCCAAATTTATAACTCTTTTACCTGTTGTCATTTTTCCGCCAACTCCGCAAAATACCGGTACATCGGCAGATAAAAGAATTGCCTGTGTTATAATAGGCTGTGGTGTAAATGGATACACCGCAATGATAGCATCTGCATTCGTATTTTTTATAATTGCTACATCAGTGGTAAACAACAGAGATTTTATTCTTTTACCAAATATTCTTATTCCACTTGCTTCTCTGATAATTTCAGGTACTTTAATCATATGCCTCTGGGTAATCCCTTTTATTTCAGGTATATATTTAGCCATTTTTTCCCTCCTCACTAATTAGATGCATATGTTTTTTACTAAACGTCTCTATCACAGCTGTTATCATCACATCTATAAGCTTTTTTTCCAGTATAGTTCAGCTCTTTTAATACTTTTCTAACTATTCTCTTACCAACTTCATCTTCTTTCATTTCACAAAGAGCGTCTTCTATATGACTCCAGTTCACCCATTCCACTTCAGAAGATTTTTTTATCTTTCCGCCATCATATTTTGCCATAAACGTAAGCATTATTATTTCCTTTTTATTATTACTGACATATTCACTTCCTAAATATTTTAAATCCTTCACTTTAAGACCCGATTCCTCAAATACTTCTCTATGTACGGTCTGTTCTACGGTTTCACCATTTGTAACATATCCTGATAAAAGCACCTTAGAATTTTTATATATATAACTTTGTTTCAGCAATAATATTTGATCTTTATTTATTACTGCAACTATCACACAGGGTGTAGGAGTATCAAAAAACATTATATCATCTTTAGGACAATATGGTACTCCTCCTTCATCCCAACTATACTTTTCTTCCAATTTTCTCCCACATATAGGACAATATTTAAATTTCATATACATGCTGCCAATAAAGCAGCCACACCCCCTTAATTTTATTAAATAAATTATGCAGTCAATAAACATATAATTATATCTACATTATAAATCTTATAAAATAATATAACTTGTCTAAATATAAAATAATATCATAACTTTACTGGTATTTTGTCTTTTAAAATTATAAAATACTCACCCACATTACAATCATAAGCAAAAATTTTTACATCATTTTGCCATGCATATCTCAAATCTTCTCCAAATTTTCTATCCACTTCATCATAAGGAGTAAAACATTTTACACCGGTCATCTGAATTAAAAACAAAATTGCTGCTTCTAATCCCGATTTTTTTGCTTCAACCAATTCTAGTAAATGTTTTCTTCCCCTTTCTGTAGGAGCATCCGGAAACAGAGCTATTCCATTTTTTTCAAAAGTAACTCCTTTAACTTCAAGAAAACACCTTCTGTTATTCCTGTCCCACAATTCAAAATCAAATCTGCTATTTCCAAATATCTTTTCTCTTTCCACTTTAATATACTTTCTAAAAAAATCTATTTTTTTCATATTCAAAGCTTCATATACAACCTTATTGGGAATTTGTGAATCTATATTTATCAAATTTTCCCCCTTATAAGCTGCTATCAAATCATATTCTGTCTTTCTTGAAGGATTATTTTCTTTTCTTAAAATAACTCTAGCACCAGGAATCAATATTTCTTTACACCTTCCTGTATTGGGAACATGAATCATTATTTTTGAATTGTCTTTATATACACAAGCTTCAAACCTGTTAGGCCTGCTTATAAATTTAGCTTTTACTATATTACTTTTGTCAAATATCACCATACCATCTCCGGCAGAACCAAATTATAACTTCTTTCTAATATAATAACAGATTATCGGAATGAATATATAAATTTTCAAAGAAATAATTTAAATATTATAAGAAATATCACTCCAGGTATACCAAAAAAACCCGCAATGAGGGCAGTAATAGCATTAATACCTATGCTAAATCCAAAATATCTTCCTATTAAATTCACTATAACTAAAAGTATAACACCGAGCACGGCATTTACAATGAGCTTGAATAATATTTTTAAAGGCCACGAAAATACCCTCACCAATATATATAACCCCACTATAGCAATTAAGAAATATCCTATATATTGAAACATAATGTGCTTATTCCCCCTATAAACTTACATTCCAAATCACAAATATATTTAAATTATATTCTAGCAATAAAAAAATATTAATATAAAGAATAAGCCTTCTTTATACTTAATTTTAAGATGTCTTTCTATTTTTATTTAGAAATGGAAAGACATTTTTATAATCTATCTTCAATCCATTCTTTCTGACCTTATTTAAAAGATACATATACTTCGATTTTGCCGCTTCCTCCATATATATGGCATAATCTACTAAATAAGGATCTTTTACAGCATCAAAATATATTCTGCACCTCTCCAATTCCTGTCTGGCCTTCTCTATATCATTCAATAATTTCTTCTGTCTGACCATGTTCTTGGAATTTTTAGCAATAAGATGTCTAACTATATTATATTTATTCATAAAGTGTATACCCTCCTAATCTTCATATTATCTTAATAATTGACAGAAATTAAGAGCAATATACACAATTTTTTTAGCCAACCAAATAAAAATTATATTTCTACTCTTCCCTCCAATGCTTTTGACAAGGTAATTTCATCTGCATATTCCAGATTTCCACCTACAGGAATGCCATGAGCTATCCTAGTCACTTTTACACCAAGCTGCTTTAGTATTTTAGATATATACATAGCTGTAGCCTCTCCTTCTACATTCGGGTTAGTAGCAATTATAACTTCTTTTACATCTCCATTTATCCTTCTTATGAGTTCCTTAAGTCTTATATCTTCAGGTCCCCTTCCAGCCATTGGAGATATATTGCCATGGAGTACATGATAAACTCCGTTATACTCCTTTATTCTTTCCATAACCATTACGTCTTTAGGTTCCTCAACCACACAAATTGTACTTTTATCTCTATTGGGATTTGAGCATACAGGACATGGATCTGACTCCGTAAAATTTCCACAAATGGAACAATATCTTATAGTTCCCCTGGCTCTAATTAGTGCTTTAGCAAATTCTTTTACTTCCTCCTCTGGTAGATTCAACACATGGATTGTAAGTCTCTGTGCTGTTTTATAACCTATTCCCGGTAACTTAGCAAATTCCTCTATTAATTTTTCAATAGAAGCGGGATAAAGATCCATAATATCACCTCAATTTAAAGCCTCATCCACAGACGAGGCCATAATTTAAAACATTCCTGGAATATTAAGACCACCAGTTAATTTTTTCATTTCAGAAGTAGTTTCATCTTCAGCTTTTTTCAATGCTTCATTACCTGCAGCTAAAATTAAATCTTGAAGCATTTCCACATCTTCAGGATCAACTACCTCCGGTTTAATTTCTATGCTTACCATTTGTTTTTTGCCATTTACTATTACAGTTACTGCCCCACCGCCAGCAGTAGCACTAAATTCTTTATCTTCAAGTTCCGCCTGCATATCTTGCATTTGTTTTTGAAACTTTTGAGCTTGCTTCATTAAATTATTCATATTTCCCCCACCGCCAAAGTTGGGGTATCCACCTCTTGACATAATATATTTCCTCCTCAATTAAATTAACTAACACATAGTTTATTATATCATAACTTCTGTCAAATTCTATCTGTAGTTTTGTT
>ENA-UOOI01003870-UOOI01003870.1-fermentation-metagenome-genome-assembly--contig:-NODE-3870-length-10585-cov-14.868851_pt1 | contig 10585 bp, 9 predicted proteins | sample MGYA00245779_ERZ724027 | MGnify/ENA primary metagenome ERZ724027 (study PRJEB28704, sample SAMN03018318) | fermentation metagenome | biome: anthropogenic terrestrial biome; feature: soil; material...
CCGTGACGAACTCGCTGTGCCTGCACTTCGGGCAGACATAGTGCGGCTGCAGCGGGTTCACCTCGGAGATGCCCGCCATGTTGGCGACGAACGAGGAGCCGACCGAGCCCCGCGAGCCGACCAGGTAGCCGTGCTTTACGGAATCCGCCACCAGCTTCTGCGCCGTCATATACAAAATGGAGAAGCCGTGCTTCGTGATGGAGCCGAGCTCGCGGTCCAGGCGCTTTTTCACGATCTCCGGCAGCGGGTCGCCGTAAAGCTCCTTCGCCCGTTTCCAGGTGATGCTGGTCAGCTGCTCCTCGGCGCCCGCGATGAACGGCGGGAACGTTCCCTCCGGGATCGGCCGGATATTGTCCACCTCGTCGGCGATGCGGTTGGGGTTCTCGACCACGACCTCGTAGGCCTTCTCTTTGCCGAGGTAGGCGAATTCCTCGAGCATCTCGTCCGTCGTGCGGAAATAGAGCGGCGCCTGCTCCGCGGTGTCCTTATAGCCGAGGCCGGTCAGCAGGATCTTGCGGTAATCGCCGTCCTTCGGGTCCATGAAATGCACGTCGCAGGTGGCGACCACCGGCTTGTGCAGCGCCTCCCCCAGGCGGACGATCGTGCGGTTGAACTCCCGCAGCTTCTCCTCGTCCGGGACCATCCCCTCGCGCACCATGAACTCGTTGTTGCCGACGGGCTGGATCTCGAGGTAATCGTAGAAAGAGGCGATGTCGCACAGGGCCTCCCAGGGCTGCGCGCCGAATACGGCGCTGTAAAGTTCGCCGGCCTGACACGCGCTGCCGACGATCAGCCCCTCGCGGTATTGGATCAGCTCCGTTCTGGGGATGCGCGGATTGCGGTAAAAATGATGAAGGTGCGAGAGAGAGATCAGCTTGTAAAGATTCTTGAGGCCGGTGTTGTTCTTGGCCAGAAGGATCATGTGGTAGGGCTTCATCTTCTTCACGTCGCCGCCGGCCAGCGAGGTGTTGATGTCCGCCACGGTTTTCGCGCCGGTGTCTTCCGTGAGGCGCCGCAGCAGGCAGAGAAAGATCTTCGCGAGCACGGCGGCGTCGTCGCAGGCGCGGTGGTGGTGGAAATCCGCCAGCTTCAGGTATTTCGCCACGGTGTCGAGCTTATAGTTCTTGATGTCCTTGAGCAACGAGCGGCACATGGGGATCGTGTCGATATACGGGCTGTCGAATTTCCTTCCGCAGCGGGAGGAAGCCGTGCGGAGAAACGACGTGTCGAAATCGGCGTTATGGGCGATCAGCACCGCGCCTTCGCCGCAGAACCGGAAAAAGGCCTCCAGCGCTTCCCGCTCCTTCGGCGCGCCGCGCACCATCTCGTCCGTGATGCTGGTCAGCTCGGTGATTTTGGGCGGGATCGGGCGCTCCGGGTCGACAAAGGTGTCGAACGAATCGGCGACCGCGCCGTTCCGGATGCGCACCGCGCCGATCTCCGTGATCCGGTCGCCCGTGGGGCTCAGGCCCGTGGTCTCGATATCGAAGGCGATGAACTCGTCCCGGAACGATTGGTCCGTCTTTCCCTTCACGGCGGGCACCAGGTCGTTCACGTAGTAGGCTTCCATGCCGTAGAGGACCTTGATGGGCTTCCCCTTTTTCGCCAGGTCCTCGGCCGCGTTCATCGCGTCCGGAAACGCCTGCGCCACGCCGTGGTCGGTGACGGCGACCGCCGGGTGCCCCCACTCCGCCGCGCGGCGGACCAGGTCCGCCGCAGAATTGACGCCGTCCATGGCGGACATGTTCGTGTGCAGGTGCAGCTCGACGCGCTTGCGCTCGGCTCCGTCCACGACCCGGACCTGCTGCACCTCGGCGATCCCCTTCGGCCGGATCACGATCTCATGGTCGTACTTGTCGAACTCCACGTCGCCCCGGACGAGGAGGGACATTCCCTTGCACAGCGTGTCCAGCATCCGGCACTGCGCGGCCATTTCGATGATCTTGAGCGTGATGGAGCCGGTGTAGTCCGTGATGTTGACGGAGTAGATTTTGCGCTGCTTGTCGCGCGTCTCCCGCTGCTCGACGGAAAAAATCTCCCCCCAGACCGTGACGCCGCCGCTCTCCGGCGTGACCTGCGAGAGCGGCACGGGCTTCGACTTCGGCATGTGCCCGTACAGCTCCCGCGCGCTTTCCGGGACCATGCAGGGCAGCAGGGTCTCCCCTTTGCGGACGCTGACGGTCCGCGCGGCTTCGTTCCGCCCGGAAGGCCCCTCCGCGGAGACCCGCTCGATCACGGCCTTGCGGCGTTCCTTTTCCTCCGTCTTTTTTTTGCGCTCGATGGAGGCGGGCGCCGTGCCCTCGAGGCTCAGGACGCCGTCGAACCGCACGGGCACCGGGATGCCGAATTCCTCGCGGATCAGCTCCGCCAGCAGGCGGTCGACGTGGCGGGAAAGCAGCAGCTCTCCGCCGCCGTGGCGGAGAGTGACGACCAGCGCGCCGTTTTCCAGGCGCGCGGCCGCGTCCTTCAGCGTGCCGTTGATGGAGGCCTCGCGGCGCTTCAGCTCCAGGACCAGGCTCTGGAAATACTCCGGCGAAAAGCACTCCTTCGGGAATTCCGGCCGGATTTTCGCGCCCGAGAGATTCAGCCGGGCGCTGGCCGCGATGCTTTTTTCCGCGCGGTACAGGACCTGGCGCTCCACCGGGGCGGGGAACCGCACCCGGGCGGTCAGCGTGCGGCCGGCGGGATCGATCTGCAGCGACGCGACCTCCCCTTCCCGGACCTGGGGAGGGAGGTCCGAAGTCTCTATGTATGCGCTGAAAAAGTCACCGAAATTTTTCAAGGGACTGCTTCCTTTGCGAGTTACAGTTTGTCGATCTCCTCCATCAGGCTCTCGACCAGCCTGTCCTCCGGCACCCGCCGCACGATCCGGCCTTTGCGGAAGATCAGGCCGCAGCCGTCGCCGCCCGCGAGGCCGACGTCGGCCTCGCGGGCCTCGCCGGGGCCGTTGACGGCGCAGCCCATCACCGCGACCGCGAGGTCCTTGCGGCAGCCGGCGAGGCGCCGCTCCACCTCTTCCGCGATCGGGATCAGGTCGATGCGCGTGCGCCCGCAGGTCGGGCACGAGACGACCCGCACGCCCCCGCGCAGGCGCAGCGCCTTCAGGATTTCAAGACCGGCCTCCACCTCCCGCACGGGGTCCGCCGTCAGCGAGACGCGCAGGGTGTCCCCTACGCCCTGCCGCAGCAGGCACCCGATTCCGATTGCGGATTTGACGACGCCGGTGCGCTCGGTACCCGCCTCGGTCACGCCGAGGTGCAGCGGATAATCGCACCGCTGCGAAACCAGCAGGTTCGCGTCGATCATCGTGCCGACGTCCGAGGATTTGATCGAGAGCACGATGTCGCGGAAGTCGAATTTTTCCAGCAGGGCGGCGTGCCGCAGCGCGCTTTCCGCCAGGGCACGCGCCGTGGGCCCGCCGTATTTTTCGAGCAGGTCCTTCGGCACCGATCCGGAATTGACGCCGACGCGGATGGGCAGGCCGCGCTCGCGGCAGGCATCCGCGACCGCGCGGACGCGGTCGTCGGAGCCGATGTTGCCCGGGTTGATGCGGACCGCGTCGGCCCCGGCCCCGGCCGCCGCGAGCGCCAGGCGGTAATCGAAATGGACGTCCGCCACCAGCGGGATCGGGACGGCCCGCTTGACCGCCGGGATCAGCCCGACGGATTCTTCGTCCGGGACGGCCGCGCGCAGGATGTCGCACCCGGCCGCGGCCAGTTCCTCCGCCTGGCGCGCGCAGGCGGAAAAATCCCGGGACGGCGCGTTGAGCATCGACTGCACCGTGATCCTTGCGCCGCCGCCGACCGCGGTGTTCCCGACCATGACTTTCCGGGAGGTCCTCACGATCCGCCCAACCCCTTTCCCGTGATCAGACGCAGGATGTCGCTGTAGGATACGATCAGCATGAACCCGATCAGGACAAAGAAGCCCGCCGCCTCCACGGCGCCCTGGTACTTCGCCTGGATGGGCCTGCGGCGCACCGCCTCGATCAGGAGGAACAGGAGCTTGCCGCCGTCCAGCGCCGGGAACGGGATCAGGTTGAACACGCCGAGGTTCACGGTGAAGATCATCATGATATAGATCACGTTGTTCAACCCGGCGATGACGTTCTGCTTAAGCCCTTCGGTGACCGCCTGACCCACGGCGTCCGCCGCGCCGATGGGGCCGGCCATGTCGTTGAAGCCGTATTTCCCCGTCACCAGCCCGATCAGCGTGTACCAGACGCTGCGCACCGTCGAAACGGTGTCCTGGGCGGCTTTCGCGATCAGCGTGCCCGCGTTTTTCCGGATCGGCTGGACGTAGAAATCGAGCTGGACGTAATTTTTTCCGTTCAGGGACCGGGAGTGGAACCGCACGTCGTCGAATGGGACGAGCCGGTTCCCTCGCCGGACCTCGATATCGACCGAGGCGGGGTTGGTCGTCGCCAGCGCGAACGACAGATCCTTGTCGCCGTAGATCCGGTAATGGTCGACCGAAACGAACGTGTCGCCCTGCCGCAGGCCGGCCGCCTCCAGCGCGGAATTGGCGGAGAACTGCGAGATTGTCGTGGAATTGAACGCCGGCTGCTGCCCCAGGAGGATCATCATCAGGGCGAGGCCGAGCAGGAGGTTCATGATCGCGCCCATCACGACGATGAGGATGCGCTTCCAGATCGGCTTGTTGTTGAACGCCCGCGTGTCGGCGCTGTCCTCATCCTCGCCCTCCATCGCGCAGAAACCGCCGATCGGGAACAGGCGCAGCGCGTACCGGGTCTCCCCCCGCTCGAAATGGAACAGCGTGGGACCCATGCCCATGGCAAACTCGTTCACGCGCACGCCGCAGAGCTTCGCCGTAAAAAAATGGCCGAATTCGTGGATGAAAATCATAAAGCCGAACAGAAGGATCGCTATGATGATCAAAAGGATTTTTATGATGACAGATCACCTCATTGCGCGCCGACGGATTCCAGGACGAAGCGGCGTGCCCGCGCGTCGGCGTCGAAAATATCTTCCGCTGAAAAATCGTCCGGAGCGTCCGGCTGGTTCCGCACGGCCCCCCAGACCAGCTCCCCGATCTGCGGGAACGCGATCCGGCGGTCCAGAAAAAGCGGCACGGCGGCCTCGTTCGCCCCGTTGGCCGCCGCGGGCGCCAGGCCGCCGCGCTCCAGCGCCCGCCGGCACGCCCCGAAGCACCGGAACGTTTTTTCGTCCGGGCGCGCGAAGGTCAGGCTGCCGTATTCCGCAAGGTCCAGCGGCCGCACCGGGGACGGCAGGCGCTGCGGCCACGTGATCGCGTACTGGATCGGGAGGCGCATATCCGGAACGCCGAGCTGGGCGATCACGGAATAATCCGCATACTCCACCATCGAATGGATCACGCTTTCCCGCTGGACCAGCACGTCGATGCGGGAAGAGGGCAGGCCGAACAGCCACGAGGCCTCCACAACCTCCAACCCCTTGTTCATCAGGGTCGCGGAATCGATCGTGACCTTGCGCCCCATGCGCCAGGTCGGGTGGCGCAGGGCCTGCTCCGGCGTGACGGCCCTGAGCTGCCCGGCGGTCATCCCGAAAAACGGGCCGCCCGAAGCCGTGAGGATGACCCGCCGGAGCGCCTTTTTCTCGGGGCAGCCCTGCAGGCACTGGAAAACGGCGGAATGCTCGCTGTCCACCGGGAAAATCCTCACGTTGTTTTCGCGGGCGGCCCGCATCACCAGCGCGCCGCCCGCGACCAGGGTCTCCTTGTTGGCGAGCGCGACGTCCTTGCGTGCGGCGACGGCGGCCAGCGTGGGCCGCAGCCCCGCCAGGCCGACGATGGAATTGCAGACGAGGTCCGCCTCCGGGACGGAGGCCGCCTCGCACACGCCCTCCGGACCCTGCACGACGCGGACCGGCAGATCCGCGACGGAGGCTTTCAGCTCTTTTGCGGCGCGGGGATCGGACACCGCGGCCAGGCCGGGCCGGAACCGGCGGATCTGCTCCTCCAGCAGGCGGACGTTCCGGTTCGCGGCAAGCGCGCAGACCTTCACGCCGAGCCGCCCGGCAACGTCGAGCGTCTGCGTGCCGATGGAACCCGTGGAACCCAGGACGGAAAGACAATTTTTCATCAGTATAGTATTCACCACTCGCCCGCTTTATTGCAGCGGGCCCCGCATTATTTCACGATGGGCAGAAACTGGACCAGCAAATAGACGAACGGAGCCTCGAAAATCACGCTGTCGAACCGGTCGAGGATGCCGCCGTGCCCGGGGATGATCTCGCTGAAGTCCTTGATGTGGCAGCTTCGCTTGATCAGGGAAAAGCTCAGGTCCCCCAGGATCGAAAGCCCCGTGCCGGCCACGCCGATCACCAGCAGCGGCAGGAAGGAGACCCGCACGTTCTCCGCGTAATAGACGGCCTGGAAAAGGAAACCGAACAGCAGCATGGTCAAAATATTCATGACGAAGGAACCGGCCACGCCCTCCACCGTTTTCCGGGGGCTGATGTCCGGGCACAGCTTGTGCCGCCCGAAAAGCCGCCCCGCGAAAAAGCCGCCCATATCGGAGAACCAGGCGGAGAAAATGCCGATCAGCACATAGAACATCCCGTGGGCGCCGCCGAGCTCCCGCAGGCCCACCAGGGTCTCCAGCGCCGTGGGGATCAGCAGCGACATGCTGTAGACCACCCCGAGCTCCCGGAAGGTGACGCGCGAATGGTAAAAAATAAGCGCGGCGAAGATCACGACGGTATAGGCGAAGTAAGCGATCTCCCGCGCAGGCAGGGTCTCCAGGAACGGAAACGCGACGGCGAACAGGAGACTCGGGCACACCAGGACGAGATTTTTAGAGAGGCCCAGCGCGGAGACGATCTCCCACACCCCCAGGCCGGACACAAGCGCGATGGCCATGTTCAGGGCCGGGGGAAACGAGCGGTTGAACAGGACGATGGCCGCGAGGAAGAGGGTGAGGGTGCCGGCGGAAAGGACTCTCTGTTTCAATCAAATCCCCCCAAAGCGCCTGTGACGGGCGGAGTATTCGTCCAGAGCCCGGTCCAGGTCCCGCGGCTTGAAATCCGGCCACAGGATATCCATCACCACGTATTCCGCATAGGCCGACTGCCACAGAAGAAAATTGGAGATCCGCTGCTCGCCGCTCGGGCGGATGATCAGGTCGGGGTCCGGCTGGCCGGCGGTGTAAAGTTTGGAGGAGAAAGCCTCTTCGTCGATCCGCTCCGGCTCAAGGCTCCCCTTCCGGACCTCCTGCGCCAGCAGGCGGCAGGCCCGCACGATCTCGGCCCGGCCGCCGTAATTCAGCGCGATGTTCAGCACCATGCCCGTCCTGTCCGCAGAAACGCGCTCGGTCTCGGAGATCAGCTTCTGAAGCTGCGGGTCGAACGCCCCCGTCTCGCCCAGAAAGCGGACCCGGACGTTTTCGCCCAGAAAATTCGTCAGGGCGTCGGCGAGATACTGCTTGAACAGGCCCATCAGCGCCAGGACTTCCTCCTGCGGGCGCTTCCAGTTCTCCGTGGAGAACGCGTAGACCGTCAGGTACCGGATGCCAATCCCGCTGCAGTAGCGGACGATGGTTTTGAAAACGGCCGCCCCGGCTGCGTGGCCCGCCGAGCGCGGCAGGCCGCGCTTTTTCGCCCAGCGGCCGTTTCCATCCATGATAATGCCCAGATGCCGGGGTAAAACCCTCTCTGCCATAGGCGGTCAAATCTCCAGAATTTCTTTTTTCTTGTCCTCAAAGACCCGGTCGGTCTGCTTGCAGTATTTGTCCGTGAGGTTCTGCGTTTCCTTTTCGGCCTGCTTGAGGTCGTCTTCGGTCAGCTCCGACTTTTTCTTCATGTCCTTTAGCTTCTCCATCGCGTCGCGGCGGATGGAGCGGACGGCCACCTTGCATTCCTCGGCCATCCGGCTGATCTCCTTCACGAGGTCGCGGCGCCGCTCCTCCGAAAGGGGCGGGAACGTGAGCCGGATGACCTTGCCGTCGGTCTGCGGGTTGATGCCGAGGTCCGAGGTTTCGATCGCCCGCTCCACCGCCTTGCTGACGCTTGCGTCCCACGGCTGGATGGTCAGCGTGCGCGCCTCGCTGACGGAGACGGCCGCCAGCTGGTTGATCGGGGTCGGTGTGCCGTAGTAATCCACCCGGATCTTGTCGAGTACGGCGGGGTTCGCCCGCCCGGCCCGGATCGCCGTATAATCGGACGAGAGCACGGCGACGCTTTTCTTCATGCGGTTTTCCGCATCCGTCAAAACCTTTTCCATTACGCTTTCTCCTCCTTCACAAGGGTGCCGACCGGCTCCCCGCAAACCGCCCGCACGATATTCTGCGGGTCGGCGATGCTGAACACAAGGATCGGGATATGGTTGTCTCTGCAAAGGGAAGCCGCGGTGCTGTCCATGACCTGAAGATTTTTGTTCAGGACGTCGAGGTAGCTGAGGGTGTCGTACTTGACGGCAAGGGGATTCTTCTTCGGGTCGCTGTCGTAGACGCCGTCCACCATCGTCGCCTTCAGGACGATATCCGCCTCGATCTCGGCCGCGCGCAGGGCGGCGGCGGTATCCGTCGAGAAGAACGGGTTGCCCGTCCCGCAGCCGAACACGACCACGCGGCCCTTTTCCAGATGCCGGACCGCGCGGTTGCGGATGTACGGCTCCGCGATCTGCTGCATGGCGATGGCCGTCTGGACCCGGACCGTAAGGCCGAGCCGCTCCAGCGCGTCCGCCACGCCGAGCGCGTTGATGGTGGTGGCGAGCATGCCCATGTGGTCGGCCCGCGTGCGGTCCATCGTGCCGCTCGAGCGGCCGCGCCAGAAGTTCCCTCCCCCCACGACGATGCCGATCTGCACGCCCATCTCCGCGCATTCCTTGACGGGGCGGCAGATGTCGAGCACCGTATCAAAATCGATTCCGTGCGTCTGAGGGCCGGCGAGGCTTTCGCCGCTCAGCTTGAGCAAAACGCGCTTGTATTTCGGCTGCAAATTCAACACTCCTGTTCGACCGTACCCATTTTACAATAAGCCCGCCGCAATGTAAAGCGTTTCGGGCCCGATAGCCGGAGGTTCGGCAGTTTTTACAATTTGGAAACAAAGGTCTCCGCAGGGCGGTCTCCGGGCTATTTCCGGCTCTTGATCATGCGGCTGAGCTCCTCCATGAACGTGTTGATATCCTTGAACTGGCGGTAAACCGAGGCGAAGCGGACGTAGGCGACCTCGTCCACGCCCTTGAGCTTCTCCATCGCGTATTTTCCGATCAGGCTGGACGGAACCTCGCGGTCGAGCGAATTCTGAAGCATGTTTTCGATCTCGTCCACGATCTTTTCGAGCGTCTCGATCGACACGGGGCGCTTCTCGCACGCGCGCAGCAGGCCGTTCATCAGCTTGTTCCGGTCGAAGGTCTCGCGGGATTTATCTTTTTTGATCACGACGATCGGCACGGTCTCGATCACCTCGTAGGTAGTGAAGCGTTTGGAGCATTTCAGGCATTCCCTGCGCCTGCGGATGCGCTGACCCTCGTCGGTCGGGCGGGAATCGACAACCTTGCTCTCCCCGTATCCGCAATATGGACACTTCATTTCCTCATCCCCTTAGCCGGTTTGTATAATTATATCATACGGTTCCGAACAAGATCAAGGGCGGTCCGCAACTTTTCAGCGCGCGCCCGCCAGCGCCTCCACCGTGCGCTTCGCTTCCAGCAGCTCCCCGAGAGCTCCGAAACTGCCGCGGTAGACCTCGATCATCAGGGCGCCGTCGTATCCCACGCTCCGCAGCAGCCCCATCAGCGGCGCGTAATCCATCGTCCCGAAGCCGGGCAGCAGGCAGTCCGACGCGGCGCTGTTGTCGTTGAGGTGCACGTGGACCAGCCTGTCGCCCATGGCGGCGCACAGCGCGAGGGGGTCCGCCCCGCCGCGGACCGCCTGCTTGACGTCGAGCACGAAGGCGCAGCCGCAGCCGCAGGCCTTTTTCATCCGTCGGACGAAGCCGGCGTCGTCGCTGGAGCAGCGGTTGACGTTCTCCTGCGCGACGGTCACGCCGAACGTCCGGCCCAGCGCGTAGAGGCGGGCGTACCGCGCGAACGTCTCCTGTTCCGGGATGCTGCGGCGGTCGCTGCGCTGGCCGTGCAGGACGAGCAGGTCCGCTCCGAGGAGATTGCAGGCGTGGAAATAATTCTTGTAAAATTCCAGCGCGTCGTCGAAGCGCCTCTCGTACTCCGAAAAAAGCAGGAAATTCTCATAGCCCGAAGTGAACGGGTGCAGGGATTTCACCGCGCCGCCCGCCTCGTCGGCCATGCGCCTGAGGCGGCCGAGATAGCCCCCCCGCAGCTCGCTGCAGGTGTTCACGAAGACCTCGAAACAGCGGAAGCCCAGCGAAAGCAGCGCGGAGAACGCGTCTTCCAGCGGAGCGGGGTACAGGCATGCCGTGGAAATTCCGGCGCGCATACAATCACCTCGCGATAAAAGCTATTATATCCCGAAGCGGCAGTTCTGTCCAGCTTGCCGAACGCCCGGCGGAGCCGCGGAAGGTTTTTTTGTTTCTCCCCGCCTGCGGCGGGGAGAAACAAGCCCGACTCCTCAAATTGCGGCCGACACTGCTATAAGAGCGGAAAAGCAGGGCATCCTAAGGGATGAAAT
>ENA-UOOI01003871-UOOI01003871.1-fermentation-metagenome-genome-assembly--contig:-NODE-3871-length-10583-cov-11.728723_pt1 | contig 10583 bp, 7 predicted proteins | sample MGYA00245779_ERZ724027 | MGnify/ENA primary metagenome ERZ724027 (study PRJEB28704, sample SAMN03018318) | fermentation metagenome | biome: anthropogenic terrestrial biome; feature: soil; material...
TATGTGACAAGGATGCTGTTGAAGACATATTTAAAAAATATGATATCGATTATGTGATTAATTTTGCAGCCGAATCCCATGTGGACAGGAGCATAAAAGAGCCTGAAATATTTGTAAAAACAAATATACTTGGTGCTGTAAATGTACTGAATACTGCAAAGATGCATTGGGAAACTGAAGATGGATTTAAAAAAGGTAAAAAGTATCTTCAGGTATCGACTGATGAAGTGTACGGTTCATTAGGCGCTGAAGGCTATTTCACAGAGGATACGCCGCTTGACCCGCACAGCCCGTATTCTTCAAGTAAGGCAGGGGCTGATTTGCTGGTAAATGCATATTATGACACCTACAGGATGCCGGTCAACATCACAAGGTGTTCCAATAATTACGGCCCATACCAGTTCCCTGAAAAATTGATACCCCTTATAATAAACAATTGCATGAATAAGAAGTCTCTGCCAATATACGGAGACGGGCTCAATATAAGGGATTGGCTTTATGTAATGGATCACTGCAAAGCCATAGACATGGTTTTAAGCGATGGAAAAATTGGACAGGTATATAATATCGGCGGACATAATGAAAGAACAAACATATATATCGTAAAGAAAATAATCGAATATATAAATAAAAATGTAGATAAAGATGTGGATGAGAGATTGATAAAATATGTGGAAGATAGGAAGGGACATGACAGAAGATATGGCATTGATCCGGCTAAAATAAAGAATGAGCTTGGATGGTATCCTGAAACATCTTTTGAAGACGGGATTGAAAAGACAGTACAATGGTATCTTGATAACAGAGAATGGATGGAAAATGTGACTTCAGGTGATTATCAGAAATATTATGAAACTATGTATGGTGATGAGAGGGAAAACTAAATGAACGTTATAAAAACCGATGTATTGGATGTATATATTTTAGAACCGCAGGTATTTGGCGACAAACGCGGTTGGTTTATGGAAACATGGTCGCAAAGAAAAATGGAGGATGCAGGGCTGCACTATGATTTCGTGCAGGATAATCAGTCATATTCAGCGCATAAGAATACGATCCGCGGTCTTCATTTTCAAAAAGGAGAAGCATCCCAAGCAAAACTCGTGCGCTGCACAAGGGGATCTGTGCTGGATGTGGCGGTAGACTTGAGAAAAGGTTCACCGACATATAAAAAATGGGTTTCAGTGGAACTATCAGCTGAGAATAAGCGCCAGCTTTTAATCCCAAGGGGCTTTGCCCATGGATTTTTGACGCTGACTGATGATGTGGAGTTCCTTTATAAAGCGGACAACTTTTATGCTCCTGAAGCAGAGGGAAGCATCATATGGAATGATCCGGAGATAGGTGTGAACTGGGGGATAGAAAACCCTATTCTTTCCTCTAAAGATGTCAAAGCGCCTAAATTTTGCGATTGCGATATAGATTTTATATATGAAAGACATTAAACAGTAACTTTGTTCATAAAGGGGCTTATATATATGAAGGTATTGGTTACAGGTGTAAAAGGACAGCTTGGCTATGATGTGATGAAAGTGCTTAAAAAACGGAATATAGATTGCTGCGGTGCCGATATAGATGATTTTGATATAACGGATTTTGAAGCTGCTTCTAAATTTATAAAGGATTATCATCCTGATGCCGTTATACACTGTTCAGCTTATACGGCCGTGGATAAGGCTGAGGACAATCTTGAACTTTGCAGAGCAGTCAACAGTCTTGGGCCGAGAAATATTGCATCTATTTGCAAGGAAATTAATGCAAAGATGATTTATATAAGTACGGATTATGTATTTCCAGGAACAGGAGACAGGGCTTATGAATTAGATGACCCTACAGGGCCTCTTGGAGCATATGGGCAAACAAAACTTGACGGTGAGCTTGCCGTAAGGGATCTGCTCACCAGATATTTTATTGTCCGCATTTCATGGGTGTTTGGTAAAAATGGAAGCAACTTTGTTAAAACAATGCTTAAGCTCGGCAGAAATCACAGTGAAGTAAACGTTGTGTGCGACCAAATAGGCTCGCCGACATATACGGCCGATTTGGCGCCACTACTTTGTGATATGGTAGTGACTGAAAAATACGGCACATACCAGGTGACAAATGAAGGTTATTGCTCCTGGGCTGAGTTTGCATCTGAAATTTTTAAACAAGCAGGATATAAAACCAAGGTGAATTTTATACCGACGTCAGAATATCCTACGAAAGCTAAACGGCCGCTAAATTCGAAAATGAGCAAGAAAAGTCTTGACGAGGCGGGATTCAACCGTTTGCCGGCATGGCAGGATGCACTGAGACGATACTTAAAGGAAATTGGAGTATGAGGTTATGAAAAAAGAGATAAGAAAATTTTCTTTGGTCCAAGGTTGCGTGATAGTCATGATAGTTTATATCGTGCTTGCAGTAGGTTTATATTTTATAGCGGGCGACCAATTTAAATATAGAATTTCGGACAACAGTATTATAAGTGTTGAGAGCAATATTCCGGTGGATGCATTGCAAAAAGGGGATGTTGTTGAGCAGACATTTATACCTGAATCAGATATTATCAATAGCTTTTCATTGAAGTTTGCAACCTTTTCAAGACAAAATGCCGGTACTGTTATGGTGAAGCTATTAGATGATTCAAATAATAGAATTTTGTTTAGTAGGCAGATAGATGTTTCACAACTTAAAGATAATGCTTTTATGACATTTGTTCCGAATAAGCAGATTGAAGGAATCAAGGGGAGAAAACTTCGTATTTTAGTTATTTCAGAAACAGGAACAAAGGATAATGCTGTGACATTGTGGTATAACAACGAGGCAAAGATAGAAGGCCGGCAGCTATTCTTGAAAGGAAAGCCTGTAAATGGCGTATTGTGTTTCAATGTTTCTGAAAGAGATGTTTTATTGTTTGGAAAATACTATTTTGAAATTATGGGTGCAATAGGGCTTGCTATTCTTGTATACTGCTTTAATCTTATTTATTGCCAGAAAAAAGGGAAAAGGAGCCTTGGACTTAATGTCATTAATGCATTTAATAAGTATGGGTTTTTGTTGCATCAGCTTGTATCAAGAGATTTTAAAACTAAATACAAACGCTCGGTATTGGGTGTATTGTGGAGCTTCCTTAACCCATTGTTAAGCATGACAGTTCAGTATATTGTTTTTTCTACGCTTTTTAAATCGAGTATCCCAAATTTTGCAGTATATCTTTTAATCGGGATTGTATTTTTTAACTTTTTTTCAGAAGCAACAAGTATGGGACTTATGGCTATAGTGGGAAATTCATCATTGATTACGAAGGTATATATTCCAAAATATATTTTTCCGGTTTCCAGGACTTTATCTTCCACTATAAATCTATTGATTTCCATGATTCCGTTGCTCTTGGTGGTTTTAATTACTCGTACACCGATTACGCCGGCTATACTTTTGCTGCCATTCAGTATAATATGCGCAGTAATTTTTTGTATTGGTATGAGTTTTATATTATCATCGGCAATGGTTTATTTTCGTGATATGCAGTTTTTATGGGGCGTTATAAATATGCTATGGATGTATGCAACTCCTATTTTTTATCCGGAGAGTATACTTCCGCCTAAATTAATGTGGCTTTTTAAAATGAATCCGCTTTATCATTTTATCCGTTTTAGCAGGGCCATTATTTTAAATGGTGCTTCTCCGGAACCGAAAGCTTATCTTTTTTGCTTGACTGCGGCATTTGTACCCTTGATAATCGGAGCAGTTATATTTAAAAAGACACAAGATAATTTTATTTTGAACATATGAGGAGTTGTCATGATAAAAGTAGACCATGTTTCTATGAAATTCAAAATATCACATGATCATATAAAGAGCCTTAAAGAATATGTTATGGCTTTGGTTAGAGGAAAGTTGCAATATGAAGAATTTTGGGCTTTAAAAGATGTAAGCTTCGAGGTAAATAAGGGTGAGGTTGTAGGAATAATCGGCCGCAACGGAGCAGGCAAAAGCACACTTTTAAAGGTGATTTCCGGCATATTGAAGCCTACTGAAGGCCAGGTTTCAGTAGATGGAAATATTGTGCCTATGCTGGAGCTTGGCTCTGGGTTTGATTACGATCTTACGGGTCGGGAAAATATATATTTAAATGGCGCCATTTTAGGTTATTCGGAAAAATTTTTGAATGACAAATATGATGAAATCGTGGAGTTTTCAGAACTGGAGAAATTTATAGATGTACCTATCCGCAATTATTCTTCCGGAATGCTTATGCGTTTAGCTTTTTCAATCGCAACAGTAGTAAATCCGGAAATATTGATTGTAGATGAGATATTGGCGGTTGGAGATGAAAGTTTCCAGACGAAGAGCAAAGCACGCATGATGGAACTTATGGGCGGAGGCACAACTGTGCTGTTCGTTTCACACAACATTGATCAAATCCGGGAAATGTGTAATCGCGTGATTTGGATAGAACATGGAAAAATAAAGATGATTGGTGATGCGCAGCGAGTATGTGATGCATATAGAATTTGAAATATAGGTTGGGGGACTACTTTTATGGATTATGGAAAGTTGTATGATAAAAATTACTATGAAACATATGATATGGGAAATAGAACAGAGTCATACGAGCAATCGAAAAATCTAAAAAGATTTATGAATATTGTAGCAGATAATATTGTGCAGACAATACATCCCTCTACAGTATTAGATGTTGGTTGTGCTATGGGATATTTAGTAGTAGCTTTACGTGATAGAGGAGTAGAAGCCTATGGAATCGATGTTTCTGAATATGCGATTAGCAAAGTCAGGGAAGATATAAAACCGTACTGCAGAGTATGTTCTGCTTTAGATCCGTTTCCTAAAGAATTTCCTCAAAAATACGATTTAGTAACAACTATTGAAGTAGCCGAACACCTTTATGAAGAAGATGGAAGATTATTCATAAAGAATATTTGTAATTATACAGATGATATTATTTTTTCTTCTACACCTGATGATATAACTGAAAAGACACATTTCAATGTTCAACAACCAGAATATTGGGCAAAAATATTCGCTGAAAACGGTTTTTTTAGGGAGCTAACATATGATGCTTCTTATATCTCTCCACAGGCATCAAGATTTGTAAAATCCAATGTTAATCAGGATAGACTTGTTGAAGATTACGAGCGAGCGATAAGAATACAAAAAAGTAAATATACGAAAAATTTAAAAGAGAGTAACGATTTAGCTAAACATGTTTTTAGCAGCAAAATTTATTATAATACTGGTAAAGGATTCAATGAAAGTGAAGGCATATCTTTTGAAGTAAAAAACGGTAGAGTAAATCAGGACATTCATTTGCCTATGAAAGTTAAATCAATTAGATTTGATCCGATTGAAGGCGAATTCTGTGTAGTTAAAAATATCGAAATAGTTACAAACAATGGAGTCATTAGTCCAGTCAGTATCAATGGTTTTAAGATAGATGAATTTTATGTTTTTGAATCTACAGATCCACAGTATGTAATAGATTTCGAAGGAAAGGTAACCCAATGGGTGGAGCTTCGAGCATATATAAAGATTATTAAAGATATTGATATGCAACTTTTGTTGTCTAAATTTCATAAAATTAGAACTTTAAAAGAAAAAATAGGTGAGCTGCAGGAGGTTTTAAAGCAGAAAAAGATTTTACAAGAGGTTTTACGAAAAGAAGCAGAATTACAAAGTGAAATAGAGAATTATAGGAATAAATATGGTGATTCAATTAATGAGATAATAGAACTACGAAAAGAGGCAGAAAACTACAAGATTCAATATAATACTGAACTCAACAAGAGAACAAAATTAAGTAATCAACTTGGGATTATAGAAAGGATGTATCAGACTATCAGCAATTCTACTTGCTGGAGAATTACAAAACCTATTAGAATGTTTTTAGATTTTGTAAAAAAGCTGATAAACTATAATAATATAGGAAAGTTATTTTATAAAGGTCTGGATATGATTAAGAAAAAGGGATTTAAATATACATTCCAGAAAATCGAGAATAAGATTAATAAATATAAGAAATTAAATATTACAGTATATAAGTTTCTTAGAAGCATAGATAAAAAGAAGGAAGCATTCCAAAGACAATACTCTTTCAAGAATCCAATTAAGATTAGTATAATTGTTCCTACATATCAAACGAAAAAAGAATACTTAAAAGATTTAGTGAGCTCTGTTAGAAATCAGACATATGCTAATTGGGAACTTTGTATTGCTGATGGACATAGTGATTTAAAGACTGTGAGAGAATTAAAGAAACTATGTAAAAATGACTCTAAAATAAAAGTGAAATTTCTTACAAAAAATAAGGGGATATCTGGTAATACAATAGAGGCTTATTCTATATCTTCAGGGGATTATATAGTCTTACTAGATCATGATGATATTTTATCAAAAGATGCTTTATTTGAAGTTGTGAAATGCGTTAATGAAATACCTAATGTGGATTTTATATATAGTGATAGAGCTGTATTTTCAGATAAAACAAAAAAGATAATTGCTTTTCATTATTTTCCTGGTTATAGTCCTGAATATTTGAAAAGTTGTAATGATACTAGCCATCTTACTGCTTTTTCTAGAAAAATTCTTGACAAAGTGGGATTTGAAAGAGAAAAATATGATGGAAGCCAGGATTATGATTTAGAGTTACGGGTTACCGAAAAGACACAAAGAATAGCTAACATTCAAAAAGTACTTTATTTTTGTCGCGCTTGTGAAGGATCTGTCGCACTCAATCCGGAAAGTAAATATTATGCATATGAGGCAGGTAGAAAAGCGATAAGCGAACACATTGCAAACATTGGGTATCCGGGGCAGGTAGAGTTTTTAGAAGATACCTTTTCTTATAGAATTAGATATGACATATTAAAAAGAAATAAGATATCAATTATTATTCCTAATAACGACCATGCTAATATCCTAAAAAGATGTATTGATTCGATTTTACAAAAAACGAACTATGAAAATTATGAAATAGTAATTATAGAAAATAATAGTACATGCTCTAAAACTTTTGATTATTACGATAGTCTCAAAAATAATAATAAGATTTCTATTTTATATTATCCTGAAAAGGAATTTAATTTTTCAGCTATTAATAATTGGGCTGTTAAGAGAGTTAAAGGAGATATTATTTTGCTTCTAAACAATGATGTAGAAGTAATTACAAAAGATTGGCTTACAGAAATGCTTATGTATACTCAAATGAATGATGTAGGTGCGGTAGGTGCAGTTTTACTTTATCCTAATAATACATTCCAACATACTGGTTTATTTATTGGATTAGGCGGTCACATTGCTTCTGCATATGATCATGGTAAGAGCGTAAATGAAAAAGGTTATATGCGTCGTCTTGTTATACCGCAGAATTATTGTGCGGTTACAGCAGCTTGTTTGATGGTTAAAAAAGAAGATTATATTAAAGTCGGTGGTTTAGATGATAGAGATTTTAGAATAGGTTTAAATGATATTGATTTTTGTTTAAAACTGAGAGAGATAGGTAAAAGAAATGTTGTTACACCTTATGCGAAACTTTATCATTACGAAAGTGTGTCAAGGGGAACAGATGGAGAAGGGAAAAATAAAGAACGTTTTCTGAAAGAATGTAATGTTTTTCGAAAGAAGTGGAAGAAATATTTTGAATATGGAGATCCCTATCTAAATAGAAACATGTAATAATTAAGTCTGCTTTGCGGTATCGCTTAATGAATAAATAGATTTTTATCTAAAATTAGTATAAAAGCCGAAAATATTTTAAGCTAGTAGGAGTGTGAAAAAAGATTGACTATATATTTTACAAGTATTATGCCAAATTACTTTGCAAAAGCTCGTGTTTTATGTAAGACATTAAAAAAATATAATCCAAAAGCAAAATTTGCTCTGGTAATTTCTGATGATATTCCATCATTTATAGATTTTGAAAAAGAGCCATTTGATTATTTATTAGAAACAAAAAAAAGTGATAAAATTGGGAATAAAAAAATTTTTTTCTTTAAACATACAATTACAGAACTTTGTACAGCTGTAAAGCCTCTAATGGCATTAGAAATTATGAGACTTTATAATGCTGATAAGGTTATTTATTTAGATCCTGACATTGCTGTTTTTGATGATCTATCTATTTTAGAGAGTTATTTAGATAAATATAGCATTATATTAACACCTCATCAATTGCAGCCAGAAGAAAAAGATTTATATGTAAGAGAAAATGAAATACTTTTTTTAAAAAGAGGTTCCTTTAATCTTGGCTTTTTCGGGGTAAAGGCTGATGATGAAGGTAAACGTTTCCTAAATTGGTGGAATACGCGCTTAATGACATATTGCTTTGATGATAATTATGATATTTTACCCGAATTAATGCATGATGGTTTAGTTGGTATGTTTACTGATCAAAAGTGGATAGATTTAGTACCAAGCTTCTTTGATAATTATTTTATTATTAAAGAACCTGGTTATAATACCTGTACTTGGAACTTGTCTCATCGTAGAATTAAGAAATTAAATAATGGCAAGTTCACAGTAAATGATAAACCATTATACTTCTATCATTTTTCTGGTTGGGATTCTGGAGGGCATTACAATGAGGTAGAGAAACATTTACAGTATTATCCTTATAATCAGGATGTTAGATTATTATCCGATTGGTATGAAAAACAACTTAAAGAAGCCGAACAAGATAAATTTGGCTCTCTAAAATATAAAAATATTTATTACTCCAATGGAGAAAAAATACAAGATTTTGAAAGGAAAATATTGCACATTAGAAAAGATGTGTATTCAATTTTTTTAGATCCTTATGAAGTAACAGATGGTCAATGTTACTATAATTGGGTTAGAAGTGAATACAAAAAATGGTTTGATTATTTTAATGATAAAACAACAGAAATGTACAAGCATAATAAGTATAAAAGAATAATTGATACATTCTTTCCTGTACGAAGTAAGAGACGTATTTGGGTAAAAAAAATATATAAATACTTTAGTGATTTGTTATGATAGATGATTTTTATATACTATACAATTCTCTATGTGTTAGGATAGTTGGACTGTTTTTTGGATGTTTTTTATTTCGACGTTGACATCTTAATAATAAAATAAAGGTATTTTTTGGAAGCTTTAACTTTTAAATGTACAAGAAGGAGGAAAGTCTATATTTATATGAAAAGAAAAAGAGACTTTTACTATTTATTAAAAATAATAACAGTAATTATAGTCTCCTGCTTATTGACATATCGCATTGGTAGAGGGACTTTGCTTGGCATCAATAAGTTTGAGATGAAAGAATATGCTTCCTTACAAAAATTTGATATTATAAATGCCAAACTATTGAATGAAAATACAATCTATTCAATCACTAATGATTCACACATTATCTTAAAAAATGTGAATAATTATGTTCAGAATGTTGTAGTTGAAATTGATGAAACTTCACAAAATGCTTTTGTTATACAAGTGTTTTATGATACTGGTCATGGGTATAATGAAAAAGAGGTTTCTTCAATCTGGGGAAAAGTTGGTGATAATTATTTGCCGCTCAACTGTAAGTCAAAAATCCATAGCATTCGGATAGATGCAACGAATATGGTAGGCCATCAACTTACGATAGGAAAAATAATCATAAACAAGCAGCCATCTCCTAAAGCGCTTTCATTGATATTAATATTTAATGTAGCCTTTTTAATTTTTATTACCTTTTTTTATATTAAACATACAGACAAGACTTATAAGATTTTGACTTTTACTTTTTATGCTGGTGTTCTATATATAGCAGATAGATTCTGGCTAATTAATGTCCCTCCAGTTTTTAACATATTATTTTTTATAGTATTATGTTTGATGTCGATCGTTATACCACTGCTGTGGAAGGAGGTAAAGAAAAGTGGAGAAGAATAATACAATAAATAAAGAGAATAATTTAGAGATCGCTTTTGTTTTTTTGTGCTTTTTTATATATTTTACATGGTCACTTATGCAACCATATAATTCATGTCCAGATGAATATATGCGTTACGATATTCCAAAATTTATTTTCCAGTATGGAAAGCTTCCACTTGGGGAAGATCCTTCCATACGTAATCCTATTTGGGGAATTTCTTATGGATTTAGACCTGTACTCCCAGCATTAATTAGTAGTATTCTAATGAAATGTGTTAACCTTTTTTCAACGAATGATTTTGCTCTTTTGATGGGAGCAAGAATGGGAAGTATTTTGGCATCTATTGGTACAGTAATATTTACAATTAAAATTTCAAAAAAACTTTTTAAGAAATCAATTGCTTGGATTTTTATTATATTTGTTTCATTATTACCACAATTTATTTTTATATCTACTTATGTAAACTGTGATGCATTAGCAGTCTTTTCTACTTCTATAATTATTTATTACTGGATTGTTGGATATGATACGCATTGGAATATGAGAAGCTGTGTTGGATTGGCCATTGGACTTTCAATATGTGCATTATCTTATTCTAATGCGTATGGATTTATATTGATAAGCATTATATTCTTTTTCTGGTCAAGTATTAATTTTAAAGATGAGCCAAATAAAATAAAAAATATGATTAAAAGGGCAATCTTTATTT
>ENA-UOOI01003872-UOOI01003872.1-fermentation-metagenome-genome-assembly--contig:-NODE-3872-length-10575-cov-5.836217_pt1 | contig 10575 bp, 22 predicted proteins | sample MGYA00245779_ERZ724027 | MGnify/ENA primary metagenome ERZ724027 (study PRJEB28704, sample SAMN03018318) | fermentation metagenome | biome: anthropogenic terrestrial biome; feature: soil; material...
TGCCTTGCTTTTTGTGTTTAAATCTTACAATCCTCACGCATATACAAATTGTAACTGCAAGTAAAATAAATACAGTATTATCAACCACTCCAACTATGTATAATGCGAACCTGTTTTTCAACGTACATATTAATTATGTATGGATTGGACTATCGGGCTTTGTGATAGTCATTTCAATATGTGCGAATATCCCCGTATTTTATGTTTACTTGCGGTTCGCACTTCATTACCTTATTGAGAGTTTTCAAAAGTTATAAATAACATTCACTTGCTACTTCTCAATTTTGGGCAATTAAGTTTACCCTTATTTTTAAGCAGAAATTAATCTGCTTTTAATTTAATTTACCTCATAAAAACTTAGTTTTATTACATAATAATTCTATATTTTAGTTAATTTTCCTATGACACCATTCACCTATGAAACCCCCGCCTATTAGTGCCGACATTAATAAAGCAATTCCTTTAATAATTCTAATCATATAGTTAAGATGTTGTTCTATTTTTGAAAGTTTAGTATATTCCACATATTCTTCAAGTGTCATAAAAACGCCTGCTTTAAATGGGCTTGTTGTTATACCAATTATAATTAATATCAAACCAATAACTAACACTTGCCAATCTTTTAAATTACTAATCCATTTTAATGTTTTACTCATTTTACCTCCTTAACATTTCTTTTATTAATTACTTCTCTTTAGCGATTCATAAGCAATTTGTGCAACTTTTTCACTTTTGGTATAAGGTTCTTTTTTAACACCATTTTTTATTAAATCAAAATGTACAGTGTCTTTCTTTTTATAAATATGTGCTTTGCCTTGTTCTGTAATTTTATCAATATACCCATTTACCATTGTGTTTTCGTCTAACCATTCTTGAAAATAAATTAAATTATCATTATCTTTCATTATTACCTCCTAATAAACCTTTTGTTTTATCAACCTATTGCAAAACCAATGATATTTCCTAATTCTTTTGGTTTCGGTATAATCTCATATTCTTCTGTCTCACAATTAAATTCAAACCAAATTGCATCATCGTCCAAAGCATATTGATAAAGACCTTCTTCAATTTTTTCAATAACAGCATAATGATAAATAGTTTCGAATAAGTCGCATACATTGTTTTTTACAATATCTATTGCCACATCTTTATCTTTTACATAACCAACACATCTTGAGCTATAATTATCTTTTGAACAATCTGTTATTGTAGTTATAAAATATAATCCTTCAGGTTCTTTATATTCAACCCCACCACCACTAAATAATTCTTCCATGTTTCTCCCTTCTTATAAAACTAAAAATTTATCTGGTTTACATAAAATAAACCAATTCATTAGTACATAATATTGTTAACCAACATTAACTCTAATCGGATGTAAATCTACACCCACTATCCCATTTACAAAAGCATTTGGGAATACCTTTTTAATAATTTGTAGGCTACCATTAACATCTGCATTAATCAACATACCATTATTACTTTTAAACAATCCTCTATGTATTCTTCTTTTTTTAATATAATTTTCAACAATCGGCAATTCATTGTCAAGAAAATTTGTTCCCGAAGTATATGACTCCTCCGTTTCAACAAATATAATTCCTTGATTTTCACACTTATACTTGAGTTTATTTATAAAGTTTTCATATGGTATTTGAATAAATTCTTGATTCACTTTTTTATTCATTTCACTATTTTGTTTCCATTTTTTATTATGACCTACAACAATTGTATCACATCCTATTGCAATGCAGTAATCAATAACATATTTACTTGTACAATGCATATAATATTCCATTTTGTTATTTCTTTTCTGTGTCAATCTTTCTAATTTATTGCTCCAATTTTGATTATGTCTCTTTTTTAAGTCTGAAGATATTTTAGCTTTCTGCTTATTCCAATATTGATTATATGATTTTATTCCTTTGCCATTTATAATGATAGGTAATGCACCTACATTATTAGTCAATGTAGCAAAATTATTCAATCCTAAATCAATACCTATTATGTTTTTAGATTCTATTGTTACGTTTGGCACATCTATTTCATATACAATTTCTAGTACATAGCACGAACCCTTTGGAATAATTCTTGTTTGCATATGTTTGCCGATTATATTTGTTTTAAATAGGTTATTGTATGGTTTTAAAGGTTTGAATGCAAAATATAAATATCCATTTTTAATCTGACTCTGCCAGTTGGTTAATATACAAACATACCTTCCATTCTTTTCTTTGTATTTTGGTAATTTTGGTTTGCCTAAATACTTGTTTGGATTTTTACTATAATCTTTAATAGATACAAAGAAAGACTTCCACGCCCTATCTAACATCTTTAATGTATGTTGCGATGAATTTGATCCCAATTCTTTAAAAGGTTCATGTGTTTTGAGTGCTTTAGTTAAATCTTTATATATCACTATTTTTTCACCCTTAATAAAATTTTGTCTTTGTATATAATTAGCATAATTATATAAATTCTTTGACTTAAAGCACAATTCATCACAAGCTTTCCACATTTTATGTGATTTTTTAATTATATGTTTTTCTATCCTATTAACAATCAAATTTAACTGTCATCACCATCCTTCTCCTTTTTAATATAATCTTATTCTAATATGTATGTTGTATTTCTAGTCCTTGCGTACCCGTTTTTTAATTCCAATACTTCAGAAGTTCTGATTTCTGTTCCATCTTCAAACCTTGTGTCGTTATAAATTTCTCCTACTAAACAAAACTCACTTAAATCTGAATAATATTTTGCGGTTCTCCAATTTTTTAATATTGGCATATCTCCACCTCCTTACTTTAATAGTATAACATAGCTAAAATTCAATGTCAAGCATTTTTTTTAATTTAATTTTAATCTATTTCATTATAAAGTTTTTTAACCTTTTCTCTTATATCGTCAATTTCGGATAGTCCCACAATTTGTTCTAAATCAGTAATTATATCATATAAATTAGAATCTAAATAATCTACAAATCCTTCAACTTCAACTAACGGTATAAATGTTTTGTATTCAGGTAAATTGTAATCTTCTTTTATTTCTTCATCTGTAAAAGCTCTGCTATTTAATTTGTCTATATATTTCATTTCCCCTCCTCTTCGATATCTATTAATAATTTCCTTCTTCCATATCTTCGTCTGAAATTTTAATCTTTTCAACTTTAAATCCTAATTTATTTAATAAATCTATCCATGCAAAATCAGGAATATTATGATTAGCAAATTCGTAACCTAAACCCAAATTCATTCTTAATACTTTCCAATCACAACTTTCATTAGTAATTAAATCAATTAGTGGTTTAATCATTTATATCACCTCTTTTCGTTGAAATTTCAATATCAAATTTCCCATTTTACCTAATAAAATTCCTCTTTTATAGATAGTCCTCAAAATAGTAATAATCTTCGCCACATACGTCCATTGCATCTTCAATGTTGCCACATAAAATATCTTGATCTTGATTTAATTGCTGAAGCTTTTTAATTAATTCTTTAACGGTCATCTTTCTTACCTCCTTCATTTTCTTTTCCAATTAAATAAACTTGATATCTTGATGCCAAACACATTCTCAAGTAATCTTTTGGTATATTTTTGTCTCCGTACATGCAGTCATCAAATCCACTAAAGTAATAATCACATCCACTTTTTCTACAAAACTCAATGTCTACCATAAATATTCTCCTTTTTAATTTAATTATTAACTTTTTCCTGCATATTCGCCATAATATTTTTGTCTCATTTCTTCGGCAAATTTACCAGCTTCATCTACATCGTCAAATCTACCTAAAACCTTATTTTTCCCATTTACTTGTAATTGAACTATCCATTTATTTTCATCTTTAAGCCAGCAAACATTTCTATAACCAGATGTATTATTTTTATTCTTTCCACTACGATTCCTACTATTATATTTTATAGTAGTAACCCTTAAATTTTTTCTAGTATTGTCAAGTGTATTATGATTAATATGGTCTACTACACGAGATTTTGGAATCTCTTCACCGTTACCAATTAAATATCTATGTAATCTCCTAACTTTATATCTCGGCTTACCATTTTTTAAACCTAAATATTCTGATGATCTCACACAAGGCAATCCTTCGTTATTATACCATAGAAACCATCTTACATTTAATTTTAAAAGAATAGGTAAATCTTCTTTACTAATTATAGTTTCTGTTTCTCCTCCATTTGCATCATTAATAGTTATGTATATATGATTATCTTCTATTCTATATCTATTTTTTATAATATCACTCCTTTAATCGTTGAAATTCCAACATCCATTTTCCTATTTTGTATGATAAAATGTAAATTTTATCTTTTTAACTTAATTTATATATTGTTTACTCTTTCAGTTGCTAAATTATAATATGTATTGTCTAACTCAAACCCAATGAACTTTCTATTTGTGTTTATGCATGCAATCGCAGTAGTTCCACTCCCTATACAATTATCTAAAACTAACTCGCTTTCATTGGTGTAAGTCTTAATTAAATATTCAAACAAATCAATCGGTTTCTCTGTTGGATGTGTAGGTTTCATTACTACATTAAATCGTAAAATATCTTTTGGATAATTTTCGTATTCTTGAATTGAATCTTTTGTAGCTTTGCCATAATTAGTACCACCAGCACCTTCTATTTTTTTTACCTCTATTACCTTTGTTTATGGTTGGTTTATTTTTTTTAACTAATCCTTGAGGATTATAAACTGGCAATTTTTATAAAATACTAAAATATTTTCATGTGCTTTTAATGGCATTTTCTTTGAATTTAAAAATCCGGTTGCTTTATTTTTCTCCCATATCCATTCATATTTTAATAGTTTTAAATTACTGCAACCTAAAACTTTATCAAATGGTGTTTGTGCGGTTAAAACTATAGCTCCGTTATCTTTAATTATTCTTTCGTACTGATTCCACAATTCATTTAAATCAATAATAGAATCCCACTTATTTTGCGTTGTTCCATAAGGTAAATCGCATAAAATTATATCTATCGACTTATCATCAATTCTCTTCATGCCCTCAAGACAATCTTCGTTGTAAATTTTGTTTAATTCTATCAATTAATCACTCCTTTTCTACCCAATAAATGTTAGGTTTTAATATAATTCTTTGTTTTCTTCTACTTCTCTAACAAATTTAGCTTTCTTAAATCTAAACATTCCGTTATAATCAATATCTATCAAATCTTCATTATCTACTTCTAATTCAATTAATACTGATTTATCGGAGCATGAATACGAAAAACTAACCCTATCATCATACAATCCACAATAAATACCATCGCTACCTGAAATAAAATTTCTTGTTTTTTCAGCAACTACTTCTTTACCTATTTCATATTTAAATTCTGGTTTATAAAAACTACAATATTTATCATCTTTTTTCATAACATATTTGTAAAGTTTGTTATCTTTTATAATATCCCCAAATAAATTCACTTTTTCATACATGTCAATATTTTTATCTATTACCGATTTTGATATATTCGAAATTCCATCCCATGTGTGTTTGTAGTTTTTACCTTTAAATTCAAAGTATTTAATTTTGCATTTTGTAATTTCAGCTACAAATAAATCAAAATCATTAACTTCAAAATTAGTAGGCGTATAGTTAAAATATTCGTCATTAAGGCACAAAGTAGACATTTTTTCTATGGTACTTACTAAATCAAATTCTTCGTTTTCTTTTGGTTTTAAAAACTTATCATAATTTATACCATACATTCCACCTACTTGTTCCTTAAATTGTTCATATGTATTAATTTCTAATAATGTACAAGTTAGCATTATTCTCATAAATTCATCTTTGCTTATGGTATAACCTTTAGTTTTATACTTATCAATTCTAAATGCTGATACTAATGGATATGCAGTTTTAGAATTGAATTTTAATATCTTTTGTGCATTATGTTTTAAGAAATCATCATGTAATATAAACTCTTCAGTCTTAAAATCATATGAACCCATACAAACAGTATAATCAAATGTATTGAATAAATCTTGAATATTATCAAATGTGTTAAAATATATTAACTGTACTTTTACACCATGCCAATTAACTAGTAAAGCTTTATCTGTTTTAGATAATATCCATTTATTATTTCTTACACACTCTTTAAGAAATCCATCTAAATCTTCCATACTTCTAAAATAAACATCTACATCATTTATATCTGTGTTGCAAAACAAACTTGTTATCATTCCACCAGCTACGATGCAATCATAAGCTTTTAGTGATTCATATATGTCCTTGCCTAAGTATGCTTTTAATTTTTTCTTTTCAAATTCATAATTCATTTAATTTCTCCTTTTAAAATATAGATTTTATTATCACACTTCTTGTTCAGCTAATTTGACAGCTTTATTACAATCTAAAAATAATTTATATTCACATTCAGATAATTTTAATCCAATTTCATTTAATGCTCTTTTTACTTTTAAGAAATTTTCTGCTGAACAAATATATTCAATATCTTTAATGCTTTTCATTTTTTATATCCTCCTAATAAAGCTCTCGTTTTATTATAATTTTAATTTAATTTATTAACTAAACTACTATGTATGAATAACTTTTCAACATCTTTCTTTCGGCTACTCTTATCTAATGTTGTCGTTAATTCTTTGCTCCATATTTCAACAAAGTCATCTGGTGCATTATACTCGCTACAAAATACTATGTTGCTTTTTGATTTTTCCCTTATCCAATCCCAATATTCTTTATGGTTAAAGTCATCTTTATATTTTGTAGTTCCTTCGTATGGTGGATCACAGTATATGACTGCGTTGTGTACATCTAAACATTTATAATCCTTTGTTTCAAAATGTACATCTTTTAAATTTTTAATTTGTTTTAATACATTTCTAACAGCTTCATCATAATAATTTCGTTCAGTTCCTATTTTAGTTTTCACAATTCCTGCATAACCACCAAACCATTTAGCATTATACGTTGCACAAAATCCAGCTAAAGCTACCATACAAGGAGAATATTTATCTTTATTGTCTTTGATGTCGTTGTACAACTCTTTTGTCATATCAATATTGTCTAATGGATTCCAGTTCTCTTGTAATGCCTTAAAAAATTCAATTAAATAATTATTACTGTCATATCCATATCTATGCTTACATTTAATATGTTCAATCATATTAGCCCCACCAACAAAAGGTTCTATATATGTATCTGTATTTGTTTGTTCTATTATGTTGTTTATGATTTTTGATACATCTTTTGCTATTCGGGACTTACTTCCCATATATTTCAATTAATCACTCCTTTTTAATTTAATCTAATAAAATTCTTGTTTTAAATTATCTTAATTTCTGTCCACAATCTCTACAAAACTTATCATTTTTAGATATCTTAGCTTCGCATCTTGGACAAAAGTAGTAATTCCTACCGTCATATGGTCTACAAACTACATTCTTAACATCTTGTAATGAATTTCCTTTGTGCGCTAATGGTTTCTCTGGTTCTATTCTAAATTGTCCATGTTCCCAATCCATTCCCATGCCCACATATTTAACTCTTTCAGATGCTCTTGCACCCACTGATGATTCAGATAGAGTAATAAGAACAGGAATATCTTCAATTTTATCATATTCTCTTAAATGTTTTATTGTAAACTCAATATTTTGCTGTAATTCTAATAGATTCATATTTTAACCTCCTAAAAACGTTGGAATTTCAACACTCATTTTCTCATAAAACTGCAATTTTATCATAACCTTGCACTTTCTCTTTGTTCAACTTCTTCATCATAACTCTTATACCTAGATGGTCTTTTTCTATTGACTGGTCTTATGATTGCATCCTCTATATCCCATCCATAGTTACTATATCTCGTGATAAAGGTACGATAATTTAGATTGTATATCTCGCACCATTCTCTAGCTGTTTTTGTTTCTCCGTTTATCGTAACGTCAAACGAGATGCCTCTGTTATAATTTTGTTGAGTATAGGTAGCCCACCTGCAATTATTAGGTTCATAATTTCCATTATTATCAATTCTATCCAAAGTTAAATCATCTTGATAACCATTATTGATAGCCCAATCATAAAAGTCTTTGAAATTATCGTTCCATTCATCACAAACAATGATTCCTCTCCCACCATATCTGTCATATCTTTTGTATGTCGGATTATTACATCTATACTTCATATTCGCCCATATTTGATACATTCTTGGATTTTGTTGTCTTAAACTTTTCTTGTTTATCGTTATTCACCCCTTTTTTAATTTAATCTATGTATAATTTACCCAAATTTTCTAAAACTTCTATTTGTTTTTCAGTTAAATAATGACCAAATACTATTATTGCACTTGGAAATGGAGCTGAATCTTTGCTTCCACCAAATTTCAATCTTCCTTTAATGAAGCAAATTCCTTGTGCTTTTTTAAATATTGTTTCATGCCAAACTTTTGTATCAGGTCTTGCAGGAATCAAACAAACTGTTGTCGCATTTTCTTGGCTTGCTTTTTCAATCCATTTAACTTGTTCTCTTCCGTATGGTGGATTCATCCAACAAATACCTTTCCACTCTTGTTTTAAGCCGTCTATTTCTGGTGTAAAATATGCGTTACATTTTGCTGTTTCTGGAACTGCACAAACATCTACTTCAAAATTAAAAACTGAATTTAATCTATCAAATAAATCTTGTGGAGTTTCCCATGTTTGATCTTTACTACTAAATAACGAATCATTTATCATTTTAACCCCTTTTTAATTTAATTTTGTGTTACGATAAAAGCAATGATTTATTGTTCCAACTTATCTTTTAAATATTGTTTAAAATTTAACCATGTTTCTATATCACAATTCATTCCTAACGCTTGCCTACCATAGCTTTCTTGTTCTTCAATCTCTCTAATCATTGTTTCTAAACTACCTTTTGTAAATAAGTCAATGTTATGTTTAATATTTTCAACTACTGTCATTGGAGCGAATGTCATTCTTCCTAATGCATATCTCATGGCGTACATTAATATTTCTCTATCAACTTGAAATTGTTTTTCCATTTTAACCTCCCAATAAATGATTTACCTTATTCCAACACTTCTAATATTTTCATTCTTTGTGCCAACACCCATGTTCCACCTTGACTCTCTGGTCGATTATAATACTCAAAATCTTCAATATCACACCGAACCCATACCCTATGTTCGCCATTGGCTAAATCTTTCTTTAAATGGGGAGCTATTGGCTTTAGGCATACATGCCAACCTTTTCTTACAGCAAATCCCTTTGTTGGATAACATTCTGCCTGAAGCCATACACCTATTGGAGTTTCTTCTTTTCTGTTAATAAACAAAGGGTATAATTTGTCGTTTTTTAATCTTAATAATTTATATACTATAATATGTATCACTTCCTTACTTTGTTAAATATTGTACGTTGAAATTTCAACGTTTCTTCGACCTAAAATTCGGATAAAACCGTTATTTTATCTTTTTAATATAATTTTATATATAAATATCTAAATTACCTTTTTCTACTTCTTGTAGCTTTTTTTTATAACTTTCTACATCAGAAGTTAGCCATTTTATTTTACGTTCTGATTCTTCAATTTTTTCATTCAGTACACTTTTCATTTTCTCTGGTGAGCGTTTAGCATTTTTTCTAACACAATACTTTTTATAACATCCACTTTGATATGATAAATTAAAAGTATCTTCATCTTCATAATATTGTAAGTTGTATTCTCTGCACTCTATAACATCATCTAAATTGCAAACGAAAGTTAATATTCCATCTTGTAATGCTTCTTCTAATGTGAATTTTCTACTATCACTACTCCAATATGTATCTTCTAAATATAATCCATTTTTGTTTTCTTTCACAATCAATTGTCCGTCAAAACACCAGTATGGATCAAATGCTTTTTTATTTCTAACTTCTTCATGGTATCTAAATTTGTAAACATCATTTAATTTTATTTCCATTATTTCACCCCTTTGTAATAGTATATTCCTTATTTTGTAAATTGTCAATATGTTTTTTAATTTAATTCTTAAAATCTTTTATATGAATTTCCATAACCATAACACCAAACTTTTACATCTTCTTCTTTAATAATTTGTCCTTTATAAATTAACAATCTATAAGTAGAATCACCTATATTCGATTCTTCATATTGAAAATCTATACTCCCTTCAGCATTTGGGAAATAATTAAGCAAGTATTCTATCCATATTCTCGCAGGATTTCCATAATTCTTTAATTCTGTTCCAATAAATAAATATACACTACCATTTCCACCTTGATGTACAATTGTACCGTGGCACACCCATTTTCTATCAACTTTAATAGTTTCATCATTTTCAAAATCTTCTTTTGCTCGTTCTAATTTTCTACAAATGTCTATATAGTTTTCAGGATATCCTATACTGTCTACGTTTAACCAACCTCTAATTTGTGTATACATTCCCATAATTTTAATCCTCCTATTAAAACTTCGAATTTATTTACTTATGTTTTGCTCCCGACATCAATGTCGATACCAAATAAAATTTTGATTTTATTACCATTCAAAATATATTTCTACTGCAAATAATAACA
>ENA-UOOI01003873-UOOI01003873.1-fermentation-metagenome-genome-assembly--contig:-NODE-3873-length-10571-cov-4.951693_pt1 | contig 10571 bp, 8 predicted proteins | sample MGYA00245779_ERZ724027 | MGnify/ENA primary metagenome ERZ724027 (study PRJEB28704, sample SAMN03018318) | fermentation metagenome | biome: anthropogenic terrestrial biome; feature: soil; material...
AGATCTTTTCCGATTTCATCCAGCATTTCAATTACAGTCACATCATTGTTTTTATCGGCATCAGACACAAACTCTGCAACTTCAAGGCCTACCAGACCGCCGCCGATGACAGCAATTTTCCCTTTGGGAATAACTTTTTTCTCAAGGACATCAAAGGAATTCAAAACGTTGGGACGGTCCTTCCCGGGAAGGTTCAGCTCAATGGGGTGTGCACCTGAGGCGATAATCACAGTATCCGCATGCAGAGAATCTAAAAGCTCAGGTGTTGCCGGAGTGGAGAGACGGACGTCAATGCCTGCCTTTATTGCCTGCTGTCCTCTTGAAATAGCCGCCTCTTTCATCTCAGATTTTCCGGGTGCAAGCCCTGCTATGTAGAACTGTCCCCCAAGCCGATCTGATTCCTCCAGTAAAACGACTTCATGTCCCCGCTGCTTCAACGTAATTGCTACTTCCAGGCCGCCCATTCCACCACCGATTACAACAACCTTCTTCGGGTGTTCTGTGGCTTGCAGTGCATATTCCCATTCCCGTCCTACTGCAGGGTTGCGTGTACAGGTCATGGGGGAAGAACCGCACCCTTGATTGCAGCCTATGCAGCGCACAATGTCATCGTCATTGCCTGCTGATGCTTTATTGCAAAATTCCGGATCAGCCAGCTGCGCACGTCCCATAACAACCATATCTGCTTTACCATCTGCAATAATCTTCTCTGCCTGATTTGGCTCATTGATTCTCCCGACTGCGATGGTGATCAGTCCGGTCTCTTCCTTAATCCTTGCAGCATATTCCACATTGTAACCCATAGGCAGATCAATGGGAGGTACTTCAAATTTCATTCCCAGAGAAACAGGGTTCCCCCTTGAAACATTGACAACATCAACACCTTCGGCTTTCGCAAGCTTGCAGAAAGAAATGACATCCTCAATTGTAAGTCCATTTTCCACATAATCATCAAATGCATCAATACGCATAAGCAGAGGCATGTCATCCGGAATATTCCGCCGAATTTCCTGAATACATTCCAAAGGAAATCTGGCGCGGTTTTCAAATGATCCACCATATTCATCGGTACGATGATTGAATGCAGGGCTTAAAAATGCATGTGGGGAGTACCCATGTGCAAGATGAAATTCCATCGTATCAAAGCCTGCCTCTACAGCACGCTTCGCCGCACCCCCAAAAGCCTTCTCCACCTCAGGAATCATTTCTTTCGCACATCCTTGAAATGTTATTGGCTCTGGAAGTGGATTGCCAAGCAAATTGTCAACGGTAATATCGCTTGGTATAAACCTAAGCACATCCGGGTCAAACAGGGGCGCGGTAAGCCCACCCTGCCATAATTGCACACAGACCTTTGCACCTGCATCATGAATAGCAGTTGTGAATTTTTTGAGTCCGGGCAGGAATTTGTCATCGCTGATATTCAAAAAATTTCTCGGGGCAGAGGGGGCGTGCACCGATGTAGCTTCCGTTGTAATCAGGCCTGTTCCGCCCAGTGCCCTAGCAGCGTGATAATGGATAAACTTATCATTTACATAACCTCCGTCATCCGTGTAAAAGGTTCCCATCCCCGGGAAATCAATACGGTTTTTCAATTCCAGCCCCCTGATTTTAATCGGACTAAATAAATTTGGATGCTTCATTTGCATTCCTCTCTTTCATTGATATAGATTTTTAATTCCATAGGTTAATTTTAACCTATGTTAAATTGTTAATATTATAACACTCAAAGGTTGGCGTGTCAAGGCGGGATAAAGACTGTTGCCCAAGTCAGCCGCCTTCGGGAAGAAGAATGTAGGAAATTCCTTATTATGTTCTGAAAACAAAAACGTCAGGACCGGTTGGCCCTGACATTTTTGCCTAATCTTATCGTCAGACACATCTTATATTCAAAAGGATCGTGGAAATCAGAACCCTTCTCGCTCATCAGCTTTTCTTCAAGCAAAAGTCTGCGGATGGTCTTGCCGGGCATGATGGAAGATCCATTCTGTTTTGCCGGAAGATTAATTTCACCGAAACCGGTCTTTGGACCGGAGGATAGAAGACGTAAATCATTGCACATCTTAGAAAGATTGACCGCACAGATTTTGACTGCTTTGGATACCGCCACGAATCCGTCTAAATTCTCTGTAGAATCGAACAAATCCTCTGCCTGCTCTAATGGATAGCCTGTGATCTTTCCCAGATTGGGAACCACATTCTGCAAATAGAAGTCGGATGCATTGATTGCGGAGCCGATTGCTGTTCCGCCGAGATTTACCATATACATTACCGCATTGAGCGCATGGAAAAAGCAGACATCATATCCGGCTATCATGCTCAGATTAATCACCTGCTCTTTGGCTATCGCTCGGCCACTTTATCAGTGAGCTGCAGCATTTTGGGCGCACCAAGACGCTGATTGTATTCTCCACCTCGGTAGAACACCGAGATGCTCCGATTTCCTGATACCGAAAGCTGTTCCATCTGTTTTTACTGCCGCTTTAAGTAGTTATGCCGCCCTTCGTCATAAAAAAATTCAAAGCATTGCCGAAGAACATCTTATCGACCTGTTCTTTCCCAATTCCATGATCAACCAGGTATTGTGCCACCCCTGCAAATTTAACCGGACTGTCAAGAGATGGGTGGATGTCTGCACCGTCAAAATCACTGCCGCAGGCAATTACATTTTCTCCCCCCAGTTCCAGCATCCGATACACATGGCGGAGGACTGATTCCACTGTGCCCTCTCCATTTTCATCCAGAAACGGCTCATAGAGATTAATCCCGACCAGTCCCCTGCGCCGGACAATCTCTTCAAATTGTTTTTCAGTCAGGTTACGGTTGTGGGGGCAGATTGAGCGCAAATTGGAGTGACTTGCAATAAACGGTTTCTGTGCAATTTCACAGACATCATCAAATCCTTCATCGTTCAAGTGGGAAACGTCAACAATCATATTTTGTTCTTCCATCCTTTTGACCACTTCCCGTCCAAAAGCAGTCAGACCATGATGCGTCCGGTGCCCTGAGCCAATTTCATTTTCTCCATTCCAGACCAGAGTCATTATCTGAACCCCGCAGCGGGCCAGGCAGCCGACATTTTCAATTTTCCCGGCCAAAACGGCTCCTCCCTCGACAGCCAGCATAACAGCACATCTCCCGCTGCCGGCAATACGGGCTACATCCGCTCCACTGCAGGCCAGCTCAGCCAGATCTGATTCTTTTTCCAGCAGTCCAAGAAGATAATCACGATGTACATTAAAATACTTAAACGCCTTTTCTCCCCGTATATCATCAGGAATAAATATTGCCATAGCCTGGCATATTCTCTCAAACCGGGCGGCATCGTTTAATGAGAACTGCGTCTTTTTGCACAGGAATCCCTCACCTAATTCTCTGTATTTAACGATTGAATCACAATGTAGGTCAAACAGCTGCATATATTTTTTAATCTCCTTTTTCATTTTTGGACAACCGCCTGATGCTCTCTCTTATCACAGGATATTCATGTTGTTTCAAAATTATTTTTAAAATCAAACACAGGTTTCTCCTGCTCGTCCCATTCTACACGCATCCTGTATGTATGTCTGTTAGGGTCATATAACGGATCTCCAATAATAGAATCATACTGACGTGCATGATAAATCATAATGTCATCCGCCCCATCCTCTGACTTCGTAAATGAATTATGTCCCGGCCCAAACATTCCTTTCTCCCAATCCGTTTTAAGAACAGGATACCTTTCCTTCTTCCATGCGCGCGGATCTAAAAGTTCCTCTTCTTCATCAATGCTCAGCATCCCGATACAATAGCATTCTCCGGTAGCGCTTGCCGAATAAGTCAAATAAAGTTTCCCATTGTGCCGCACTACTGCAGGTCCTTCATTTACCCAGAAATCCACCCGTTCCCAATCATACTCCGGTGTCGTAAGCAGTACCTGTGCTGTGGCAAGCTTTACCGGACTTTTCATCTCTGCAATATATAAATTTGAAATTTTCTTTCCTACACTAATTTTTTCCGCCCATACGCAGTACCACTTTCCCCGATTTTCAAACACGGTCATATCGAGCGAAAAATCCTGAAATGAAAAGTCATCCGACGCCTGCATCGGTCCTATTTCTGTCCAGGGATTCTTTATCGGATCTTCCCCTTCACACATCAGGATATACGGGCGTATTGCCCAAATATCGTCTTTTTCCCCGGCCGCAAAATAAATAAACCATTTGCCTTCAATAAAATGGATTTCGGGTGCCCATACATGTACGCTCATAATCCCTCTGCCGTGCTTTTTCCATATCACGGTTTCCTCAGCATCAGCAAGGCCATCCAGAGTTTTGCTCCTGCGCAATATAATCCGATCATATGCCGGTACAGAAGCCGTAAACAAGTAGGTCCCATCTTCATGCCGGTATACATATGGATCTGCACGTTGAATGATAAATGGTTTATTATATTTAGTCTGTTTAAAATTTGTAGCATCCATAATTATTTCCTCTTTTCTCATACAGTACAGGAGATAATAGAATGTTCAATTCATAAGGTGTCTCTGTCCAAAATCTTATAATTTAAAATAATTGATTTTGGTGAATATTCTTCTGAATCAATCTGCTGAATAAGTTCCACGACCGCCGCGGCTGCCACTCCCTCAAGGTTTGTAGAAACTGTAGTCAGTTTAGGAGAGATATACTGCAATACACTGATATCATCAAATCCCATGAGTCCGAAATCCTCCGGAATCTTCATATTTTTCTTCTCTCCCCACTGCTTGATCGTCAACGCGTAGCTGTCTCCGGAGCATAAAAATGCTGTCCTTCTTTCCGGATTTCCAGAAAGGATACGCTCTATATCGGGCAAAAATTCTTTCTTTCCCACCACTTCCGAATGCAGACTGCAATGTATTCCCATTGCTGCTTTAAAACCTTTGAGTCTTTGTTCGTGAACATAAATATTCTGCTGACCCTGAACCTCCAGCGGCGGGCAGACAAATACGATTTGTTCATATCTCTTAGATGCGATGAGCTCTACTGCATCCATTGCTGCCGCCATTTCATTTACCTGCACTGTAGTAATTTTTTCTGACACTTGATTTCCTATACACACGATTGGAATATGCAGCGACAAAAGAAATTCTTCAAACTCACTTCCCTGATTAAGCGGATTGATCATAATTCCTTCCATCTGACGTTCTGCCAGACCCCGTATCAGCTTTCTTTCCCACTCAAGACTTTCATCACAGACTACAATATTCGTAAAATAGCCTCGTTTATCAGCCTCTTTGTTTATGGTATTTAATGACTGGACAAAATACATGTTTTCAATGTTAATTGTCACAACACCCAAAGACATTGTCCGGCCATGATTCAGACTTCTCGCCAGCAGATTGGGACGGTAGTTATTCTCTTCGGCAACCTGCAGAATCTTCTCTTTTGTCTCTTTTTTCACACTGCCCCCGCCATTCAGGGCACGCAATACGGTAGTCCTTGAAACCCCGCATTTTTGAGCAATTTGATTTACTGTGATTGCCATATTCTTTCCTCCAGTCCCAAAAAGTAATTTGAGTATAGCATAAAAGAGCATACCAGGCAACGAAGGTCAATTTTAAAACGTCTGCATCTTCCTGTTTCTTACACTTTCAGCCGCAGCACATTGAATGACAATGGTTCCAGCTGCGTAATACATAATCCGTCTTGCAGCACTACATTATCATTGGGTTTTGGAACTACCGCATTATGGTTCTTCTCATTCGTCATCTTTTTGTCCCCGGCAGTCATGCTTATGCATTCCCTGATTCCTTTTATTTCAAAATCCGGCAGTTGTATCTCCATTTCCATCTCTTCTTCCTCATTGCGGTTTACTGCAAAAACAACAACCTCATTTCTCTCTTTATTCCATACAACGATATGGTCAATATATGGTACGTTTGAAAATTCCTCACAATCATAGGCCGGTCCCTCCCAGGCACTGGAAAGCACCAGACCCCTTGCATAATTTGCAAAGTAAAAAAATGGGTAATAAATCGTCTGCAGCCACAGACCTCCATTTTTTTCTGTCATAATGCATGCACTCACATTTGTAAGCAGGGATTGACACGCGATTTTAATCACATCTGCGTTTCGAAGCATTACCATCTGCATTCCTGCGAAAAGGAGAGCATCCTCCAGTGTATAGATCTGTTCACTGATCGCAGGCGCAGCCATCCACGGTTCTGCTTCTATTTCTCTATTCACAGCGTTTCCCGGAACCGCCCAGACTCCCCATTCATCCACGCTGAACTTCATTTCTTTTTTAGAGTGCTTCTTTTGCTTGACAACCTGAGCCACTGAACGTATTGTCCTGATATATTCTTCCATGTCCAGAGTCTGCGCGAGAAACCTCTTTGTTCCCTTATCCTGCCCCGCATAATACTGGTGAAGTGCAAGATAATCCGCAACATCGTATACTTGCTCCAATACTTCTATGTCCCACTGGGGATATGTAGGCATAGTGGATAGGGAACTTCCACAGACAGTCAATTCAATCTGGGGATCAATCAACTTCATGACCTTCCCGGCTTCTGCGGCCAGTTTCCCGTATTCTTCCGCCGTTTTATGGCCAATCTGCCACTTGCCGTCCATTTCATTTCCCAGACACCACATTTTAACTCCATATGGCTCCTCAACCCCATGTTCTCTTCGCATATCGCTGTATTTGGTTCCTCTCGGGAAATTGCAGTATTCTACATAATGTGCAGCATTTTCAATGCCTTTCGTTCCAAGATTCACAGTAAGAATCGGCTGCACACCAACCTTCCTGGCCCATTTCATAAACTCATTGGTCCCAAATTCATTGGTCTCTATTGACCTCCAGGCAAGTTCCAGCTTACGGGGACGTTTCTCCTTCGGTCCGACACCGTCTTCCCAGTTGTAAGCTGAAACAAAGTTTCCCCCTGGATAGCGCACAGCGGTTACATTCATCTCTTTTACTTTTCCCAGTACATCCCTGCGGAATCCTTCTTCATCCGAGATTGCATTTTCCGGCTCATAGATTCCTGTATAAATAACCCTGCCCATGTGTTCCAGAAACGAACCGAAAAGGCGGGGATCTATTTCGCCCACTATAAATTTTTTATTACACACAACCTTCGTTTTTTTCATATGCGATATATCTCCTTAGCCTTTCAGTCCTCCGCTGCTCATTCCTTCAACAAAATATCTCTGTCCGAATATGTATAATACAAACATTGGGATCAGTGAAATCAGCGCACCGGCAAAGGCCGTACCGTATTCAATCGTATTTTGCCCAATGAACAAAGCAAGTCCATTTGCCAGCGTCCGCATTTTTGTGCTGCTTGTCACAATCATCGGCCACAGTAAATCATTCCAGGAACCATTGACACTTAAAATAATAAGTGTAATCACTGCAGGTTTGACCTGGGGCATCATGATCTTCCAGAATATCCCATACTCTGAGAGTCCATCAATCCTGGCAGCCTCTGCCATCTCTTTGGGAATCCCCGTAAATGCAGCGCGCATCATAAAAATGGATCCGGCAACTGCTGCCCTCGGTATAATCAGCCCCCAGTAAGAATCATACATCCCCATTTTGTAAACGACCAGAAACAACGGCACCATAATAACCTGAAACGGCACCATCATGGTTGCCAATGTTATTAAAAACATTGCTGTCTTTCCCTTAAAATCATAAAAAGCATACGCATACCCGGCCATACAATTTACCACAACCGCGAGTGCTGTCGTTCCCCCTGCGTATATAATAGAATTGATAACATACCTAATAATATCAATTCGGACCTGTACATCTGAAAAGTTCTGAAGTGTAAACGAGTCTGGAATAAATGTCGGAGGCCATGATATGATCTCTTTTTCCGGCTTGAAGGCACTAAACGTCATCCAGACTACCGGTATTAACACCAGTAATACCAGAATGACCAGTACCAGGGCAACGGGTATTTGTATTACTATATCTTTAATTTTTATAGTTTTTTTCCTGTTCATGTTATTCCTCCTTATTCATCCTGTGATACATCAATACGGTAATAAACATGATGATTATGAACAGAACCACAGACATGGCGGAAGCATATCCCATACTTGAATTTGAGGAAAATGCCCTGGAATAAATATAACTTACAGTTGATTCAGTCGTATAATTTGGGCCGCCATTCGTAGTGACATAAATAATATCAAAAATCTGCAGGGCACCCGCAAATCTGGTCATCAAAATATACCAGAATGTCGGCCGGATTGACGGCACGGTAATGTGAATGAACTGTCTGATTTTTCCTGCGCCGTCCATTTCAGCGGCCTCAAATAGAGAAGGTGATACCTGTTGAATAGCTGTCACATATATGATGGCCGAAATACCAAAACTCCTCCAAATTGATATAAACGAAACCACATATATCGTCAGACCGGGCGTATTCATAAAGTTTATTTTTCCAAGCCCCATAGACTGCATTGCTGCTGTAATAAATCCGATATTAGAATGTAGGATCATTCTCCACATAATACCTATTACAGTCGCAGAACATATAACCGGCAGAAAATATACCGCACGGAGAAACTTATTCCTTTTGTTGTTCTTGCTGATCAAAGCCGCAACAATCAGCGAGCCTAAAACCTGAATCGGCACTTCCAGCCCCGTGAATATTGCTGTGACCTTCAAACTATTAAGGAAACGGGAGTCATGAAAAGCTTCCACAAAATTATCCCAGCCAATAAACTTAGCAGTATTCATTGTAATCGGCACATCAAAAAAGCTTAACCCAAAAGCCATAATAAGTGGAATAACACTAAATAATATCAGCAAAATAATTGATGGTGCAACAAAAACGTATGCACTTCTGGAGGGTTTGTTCCAGTACTTTCTTACTCTTTCCATTTTATCCTCCAACTTTTTTATTTGAACAGGCGGCTCCTTTTGGCCGCCTGTTCCTTCCAAATCAACAGCATATACCGGTTATTTGTTATAATCTTCCACAATTTTGTCTGCCGATGACTGCGCTTTTTCCAGTGCAGCATCAACTGATGCATTGCCAAATGCAACCGCATTGATCATTTCCGGAATTACATCTGTAAGTACCGCATTGATGCCCGGAAAATTGGAATCTGTGATAAAATCAGTCGGCGCCTCTGGATCAGCAGAAGACATTACACTCAATTTCTCGTTTTCTTTGTATTCATCCTTGTCCTGCACAGAATAAGTATATGCCGGGAATCCATTTGTAAGTGACCATTCCAGGGCAGGACTGCTTCCGTCATCATTTTCGGTGTTCCACCATTCAATAAATTTATAAGCGGCTTCTTTTTCTTCATCACTGGCTGCCGTCGTGATCGCAAAGCCGATTACTTCTACCGAATTCATGTCACCCGCATCGCCCTGTGGTATCAGTCCGATTCCATAATTTACTCCCGCCGTATCAAGCCCTGCTGTAACCCATGGTCCTCCGGCAGTCATACCAATCTGTCCTGCACTTGCCATGGAATCCGTATCCGCCTCAACTGGATTGTCTCCCTTATCGGCCATTGCTTTGTACATATTCAGAAATTTTTCATATCCCGCATTACCGGCAAAATTTGCTTTCCACTTTCCATTGTCGTCTGTAACCGCAAGACCCCCGAACCTCTGCATAATATGTGCGATCTGATATGCATAATCGTAAGAAATTCCTGAGCCATATACGTTTTTGCTTTCATCTGTCAGTTTCCCCGCCCATTCCTGCCACTCATTCCATGTAGCCGGCGGCGTATCCGGGTCCAGTCCTGCCGCTTCAAATAAATCTTTGTTCCAGTACATATAATAGCCAACAATCTGAAATGGCACAAAATACAGAGAATCACCATCTGAACAATAATCCAGATAAGACTGAATAAAATCAGCTTTATCCAGATCTGTTTTATCAAACACATCACTGACATCCTGCAGATAATCACCATATGTAAACCGATAAGCACTTGAACTCAGCATCATTGTCGGGCCCTCCCCGGCCGCAAATGCTGTTGACAGCTGACTATCAAAATCAGCTGAAATATCCATATCAACTGTGATCCCGTCTTTATTTTCCTTATTGAACTTATCAACCATTTCTACCAGCATATCGCCATCTGCACCGGTAAAACTATTCCAGAACGTTATTGTTGTTCCTTTGGCTTTTCCTGATTCCTTCGTATCCTCTTTACCATCCGAACCGCCACATGCTGCCAGTGACGCTGCCAGTATCACAGACAATCCCACCGCTGTAATTCTCTTCAACTTTTTCATCTCCAAATCCCTTTCTATTAATTTGGTAAATACATTGCTTCGTCAAGTCAATGTATTTACTGTTTCCAGTTATGTACACGTGTACCTATATTATTTATATTCATAATATTCCTCCAGCTCAATAAAGTCAATTATTTTTTATATTTTAGTAAATATGCTATATTTATAAATGTATTTTTTGTATATTATTATTGTTATCTTTCTTATTTATCCCTGTTTTAATATTTTATGTATGTTCTCGTGTACATTTTTTACTTTTCTGAATATTATTTTACCAAAGCCCCTCAGATCAATCCAAATGGAATCCCTCCTTGGTTTCTTTGGCATCTGCT
>ENA-UOOI01003875-UOOI01003875.1-fermentation-metagenome-genome-assembly--contig:-NODE-3875-length-10565-cov-2.851570_pt1 | contig 10565 bp, 17 predicted proteins | sample MGYA00245779_ERZ724027 | MGnify/ENA primary metagenome ERZ724027 (study PRJEB28704, sample SAMN03018318) | fermentation metagenome | biome: anthropogenic terrestrial biome; feature: soil; material...
GCCCTTGAGCATGGCCAAGTACTCACCTGGTGTCAGTCCTCCCAACTCCATAGGGCGCAATCCAAGCGCTCCATAAGCATATGGTTCAGCTTCAGCTAGCCAATCGGAAAAGCGGAGATCAGCTATGCCGTCTCCGCTTCCTCGTTTCCCTCATCGCCTTGCTGCACTAACCCGCTTGCCTGTAGCGCCTCACCAATCCAGCCTGCTACATCTTCAATGCTACCACCAGCACTCAAATGGCCCTGCAATATAGATCCGGCGCGGGATAGCGTTAAGCCCCGCTCTTCCCACTTCAGTCCAGCCCATAAAAGAGCCCTAATCTCACGTATACCAGCACGCATCTGTAGCGCCTTGCCAATGCCGGTACCCAGCTCCTCTTCAGCATCCGCCAGGGCGTTGATGTCAAACCGCAGTCGCCGGGGCTTGTCCAGTTCGATGTTAATGTATTTAGCCATCTAAAGCCCTCCTACGGTGCCGGGGTAAGTACGGGAGCCCCTGTACCCTGCAATTCAACAGAGTATGTTGCCTCGCCATCATACGGGCCCTCTAGATCGCGGCTCGTGACAAGGCAATCACCCTCATAGGTATCCGTACCAGCTTCCTGCCAGCGCACCTTCAATTTCTTTTTCTGCCGCATTGCGTCTACCAATGCCTTATACCCGGTATCATCTGAAACATAAAGCCCATCAGCACTGATCGTCCAACTCGCAAGGCCATATTCGTGTTCCGTATAGCCACCGCTTTGTTTGGTTGTCATGTCAATGGTGTCAACTGACTCAGATAGCGTAGCACCGCGCTGGCCGCCTACGGCCGTCCAGGCAGGAGTCCCGGATGTGCCTGTATCAACCAAAATGAGAATATCAACACCTGCTACTTTGCCCATGTTATCGCTCACTCCTATTCATGTGTAATGAGAAAATCCGACGCCACCTGATAAAGATTAGTGTCGGATTCGAAGAAATCTACTTCACCATCACTGCGTATTGAACGTATGTTTACGCCGTTCATCATCCCGGAAAAGCCATCCAAGACCTTGCGTAGGGCCTCTGCTACTGCCCAGGCATCACTAAACCACTTGCTCCAGATTGAGAACTGAACACGTGATTCCGTTAGCCCGCTAGGCCCCGCTTTCACGTGACTACGTGTTGCACTAATGCGAGAGTAAACAACATACGGGTCACCGACTGTTTGAGGAGCAGATAAAATATATATCCTGCCGCCGATCAGGGCCGCGACATCAGACTGGGACTTAAGATAGGTCAGTAATGCTTGCCGGATAGTGTCCTGGCTCATCGGATTGCCTCCTGCAACAGCTTATCAACACCAGCCTGCACCGTTTGCCGTACCTGGTCCTTCATTGAGTCTATCGCTGGCCGGAAGTATGGCCGTGCACGCATCTTGCTCGTACCATATTCGACTAAATAGGCATGGGGAGCTACTTTCCAGTCCATTGCTGCAAAGGCGGTGCTATACATCTTGCCCCGGCGCTTACCCTTCTTCGCTTTCACACCTCTGCGCAGGTTGCCTGTTGGTCCTAATGGAGCACGTCTCTTGGCATCGTCACGTATGATTCTCGCACCCTCGACCAGAATACCTTCTACTTCCTTAGCTTCCAGGGCCGATCGCAGTGACTTGATGCGCCGTTCAAGCTCATCCAAGCCCTTTATGTCTACACTCATCTTGACATTCATCAAGCCACCTCCTTACAGATAAGCTCCAGCCACCGCCGCGTGCCTTCGCGGTCCAAGACGGCCTGAACATCAAACACCCGTTGGCCATGAACTAGTCGCATAGCTGGTTCAATCTCCGGACGATACCTTATGGCAACCCGGTGATCTGACTGGGCAACCGTCTGCTGAGCAGTGAAATACTCTCGGCCGCGTAAAGCCTCTATGGAGGCCCAGACGGTGCACACGTCAACCCAGTCATCTATTGGTTGGCCAAAGTCATCTACCTGCTGATCAGAGCTATCAGGCTGCTTCGCCTGCCTCTGAATGGTTACACGATGGCGTAGTTTGCCGATATTCATTGCAACTCACCACCATATGATAGGCTCAGTTGAGTTAAGATCATGGTTACTATGCCACGCACCTTCTCGCCCACCTTGTCAGTGTTCAGCGTTCGGTTCTCATACATATCACCGATAATGAACAGGCAGGCCGTCTTGGCCAAGGCGTTAGTGGAATCGAACATCTTGCCTGTCATGTTTCTAATAAACTCTTCTGCAGCCTGCATTAGTAAAGTAACTTGGGCATCATCGTCATCAGTATCAACTCGCAGATGGTGCTTTGCCTCCTCCAACGTGACTAACATAAAATCACCACCAAAGCGAAGGGACAAGCCTAGGGCTCGCCCCTTCTAATCATCCTACCTAAGATCAAGCAGTTGCTTCGCTGATGCGCACAAAGGCTTCTGCTAATGCCGGCTTGCCATCAGCCACAGCTAGACCACGATAGGTAACCTTACCACTCTTAAAGGCAGCCTCTCGCGATACATCAATACCGGGTGCCTTAGCAAAGTTCATGTAATAGTAGTTAAAGTCACCCAGAACAATGGTGTTATCGGGCATGTAGTCGTCGATGATAACCGGGTAACCAAGGATGGTCATGGCTGCCCTATCCTGTGCATTATAAGCAAAGATAGGCTCCTTGGTGTCGGTCTTAATCTTTCGGATGCCTCCAAACAGCATCTTACGGTTCATGACAAAGGCTGCACCTGGATGATACAGCGTCGGCAGCAGAGCTAATGCGTCCATAAGGTTGTCGTAGCCGATAGCTCCGCCCTTAACAAAGGTGGTGGAGTTATCTGTATTCCAAGTGATACCCTTTAGAATGCCGGTAGGCTCACCGGTGCCAGAGCCGTTCAGAATAGCATTCTCAACTGCGACCGCCATCTGGCGGCCGATCTCACTGGCAATGTAGGCTTCAAAAGCATCGATCGTCATGGCTTCAGCCGCAGCGCTGATCTCCACCAGCTTGATCAGCTCGTAGCCGGTCAAGTTTACACTGACAACCGTATCATCGGCCGGCGTGCCATCGGAACCTTCGTTCTTCCAAGCCGCTGCATTCTTAGCATTGGCCACTACGATAGACAGGTTGCCAGGCACATAAGAGACAGTAATGCGCGGGAACAGCGCGCTGGTCTGACGCAGCTTATCGACGATCATGTTAAGCGTCTGAGTCGGTACAGCTGCACCGGCGCTATTAGCCGCAGTAGTTAGAGCACGCTGCTCGGCCTCATTCAAGGGACGGCCCTGTAACCGCTTTAGATAAGCACTGCGATACTCAGGAGCAGACAGGATTTGATCCCGTTCCATGCCAACAATAGATCTACTTTCGCCTTCAGGTGCCTGGATGGTACGAGTAGGCACAGTGCCATCCTGAATGCCGGCTACCATGATCTGGCGCTTTTCGAGCGCCTTACACTCGGCCTCCAGGTCGCGCAGTTCCTTCTCTAGCTCGTCCAAATTCAGTTCTTGTCCATCGCCTTCTAGCAGCTGACGAATTTCTAGTTGTCGGGCCCTAATTTCCTTCATTCTCTTCTCAAACATCTATCTTCCTCCTCATCTCTTAGAACAGATATGTCTTTAGTAGCAGTTTCTTCCGCAATTCGGCCCTCTCCAGCGCCTTGCGCTCCCTCTCGGCCTCCGCCTCAAAGAAACTCCTTGCAGAAATGCTTGTATCTGAATAAGCCGGGGTATCCACCGCCGACACGTCCCAGATCTTCTTAAAGCGCACAATTGTGCGGGTACGAGTGTCTTTGTTGTAACTAGACTCAGTAACAGTAAAAGCGAAGCTCATCTTATCGATATCGCCTCGCTTTATAAGTGCGTATAAGTCACGGCCGGATGTTGTATCCGCCAGAGTAGCCCTAACCAGCAACCCTTTATCGTCAGGTATCAGCTCCAGCGTTTTATTGCGGGTTCTAGCCATTACCATGACACTGTTAGAGTGATTGTACCTAAAGGGCACATCACGCAGGTCAGCGCCGTCTAGAGCCCCCTTAGCGATGGTTTCGTAGTACTTCACCCCATCCCATTCATACATGACCGTCGGGCTATCATAAACAATTGCACGCCCCTCAACAAGCATCTCATTCTGATCAGTACCATCAAGGCTAATTGCCCTTAGCTCCGCTAGCCTGATCTCCCTTGTTACCGTTGCCGTCTCCGTCTTCATCATCGCTCTCACCATCCTTCCCTAGCTGATATAGGTCGGCCTTATCTGCATTAACATAGTTAAGGCTTACAATCCGCCTATCGCCATCCTCAATCGGTGACAGGTTAAAAATTTCCCGCGCCTCATTAAGGCTTAGTAAACCCCGGTCCATAAGCTTCTCAATTAGGTTAATCTTTGTCTTCACACTGGCATACTGCAACCGGTTGGCCTCGAAGATAATCTCGTTACCATGCCCCCGCTCCCGATCGGTGAAGAGCTTGCTTGTGATCTCGAGTGACAGCTGTACGGCCAACGGTTCAATTACTGATTCATAGAAGGCGTTCCATTCATCCTCGTTATACTTGCTCATGACAATGCTCTCGTTGACGCCAAAGTACTTGTATACTTTCTCCTCGATAACCTTCATCTGAGCATGGCTAACTAGCCGAGGCTCACTCTTGAGCTCCTGGTAGTCAGCCTTAGCATCCAAGGCCGCGACGCCCCCATCATTGCTAACCGTCATGTATTCACTTACGAACTCATCTCGCGCCCGCCTGAGATCTTCAGGCTTGAGCATTGTTTGCGTAAACTTAAGCAGCCCGCGCAGATTGGCGGACGACTTCACAGCATTAATAATGCCCTGGTTAGTGGTGTTGATTAGTTCCAGTGTCGGCAATAGCGCTTGCTCATTGCTTTCGCCATACATATCGTTCTCATAGAAGAACCGGCGCAGATGAATGATCTCGCTATATGGAAGAATTGCTTGCCGACCACCCATGAACTGAAACTTAGCGTATACCTCCCCGCTTGGCGTCTCCAGCAGCTCTACTGCCGACGCATTGACTGGGTAGAAGCCGGTCACATTAACCCCATCAGTCATCATGAAGATAAAGGCATTGTTCTTCATGTAAAGCTGCGTAATCACCTTGTACAAGAAGTCATAGGAGTTCATGAACTCATTCGGCCGCACCTGTAGCAGCCGCTCTACGTTAGAGTTCACATAGCTAATTTGCCCTTCTACACGCCGCACGTGCTTGGGCTTTAGTTTGGCTGCATTACTAGCGATGGCATGAATGGCCGCCCGCACCACGTCACTTGTATAGGCATTAGAGCCAAAGGACGTAAAAACTGGAGTGTACCCATTCAGCATCTTCAGTTGCGTCGAAGTCGCTGGGGGCTTAGGCCTAGGGCCAAAGATCATCTCAAAAAGCCCACGTCGTTCCTTACTCACTCTCTCACCACCTTCAAATCAGGACCTTATAGTCGGCCAAATGGCTGTGTAGCACTGTGTAGGCTATCAAAAGCGAAACAGCGCCATCGATGCGCTGCCTTTGGTTGCGGCCCTTAACTGGCCTAATATTATCGTTCTCGTCTCGCTTAACACTTGTATTGGTTAAACACCACTTTAAGATCGGGTTATTGTTATAGTTGACCGCATGAGCCCGCAGGTCGGCCTCAAGCTCCTTCATTGGCTGTGACAGTGTCTTATATCCCTGCCTTACTTCCTCCATATCAAAGCCCGTATCCTTCATTTCCTGAATCCAATACTGGCTATTCCAAGGGTCGTAACCGATCCACAGAGGTCTAATTCCATACTCCTGCAGCATCCGTATAAACCATGCTGTAACATCTGCATAGTCCACCTTATTGCCCTGGCAGAGAGTCAGTAGCCCCCGTTCAGCCCAGCGATCATAGGGGATCTTATCTTCACGCGCCCGGAACTCAACCAGTTCCTCAGGCAAAAAGTACTGCTGCAAGCAATATTTCTTATCGCTACCGGGTTTCATGATCAGTAACGTGGCACAGCTGAGGTCAGTTGTACTAGATAGATCCGCGCCGCCAATTGCATAGCAATCGCGAATATCATCCATGTTGAACGTTTCTTCGTTGTTAACAGCCTCAAAGGTTAGCCAGGACCCGGCCACTGTGTCGCGCACATTGAAGTCCTTGCACAATATGCCGGGCAGATCTTTTGGGTTGTTCTTGGCCCGCTCCACCTTTTCGGTTAAGTCATCCAGCTTCTTAATCACGCCCAGGCCGGGATTAGCCTTCTCCCAGGCACGGAAATCTGTCCATTCGCTTCGGTCGTCAAGCTCATACAACACCGGCAGAAAGCGTTCATCCTCAATCACTTCGTCTGCTACGTTGCAGGCATAATCGTACATATCATCATAGATACTTTCACGAATTGTGCCGGCCGTAGTGATCATCACTAGCATTGGCTGCCGACGGGCCGACATGCTTTGCTTCATGACCTCATACAAGTTCCGGTCGCGAATGGCATGCAGCTCGTCAATAATCACACAGTGGGAGTTTAAGCCGTCTAGGCTGTTGCTATCGCTGGCCAGCGCCTCAATCTTGGAGAAGGTAAGGGGCATGTACATGTCCGTCTTGCGTTTACGCAGATGCTTTGACAGAGCCGGTGACTGCCTAGCCATGTTCACGGCCTCGGAAAATACTATCCTAGCCTGGTCCTTCTTAGTGGCCACGCTATAGACCTCGGCACCACCTTCGCCATCGGCTACAAGCATGTAAAGCGCTATGCCGGAGAGCATGGTAGACTTGCCGTTCTTGCGAGCTACCAAGAACATGGTTTCCTTAAAGCGCCGCTCGCCGGTGTCCTTGTGCACAAAGCCAAACAAGGCAGAGATATAGGCCTTCTGGAATAAGAGCAACTCCACCGGCTGGCCCAGCCATTCACCTTTGCTCTGCCGGCAGAACCGCTCAATAAAATCTATAGGCCGCTGGCCCCGCTCCTTGTCATACACCCAATCACCACGAAGGTTACGTATCTCATCAACTAGCCTGGCATAGATCTTCGCAACCTTAGCCGAGGTAACTATGCTGCCGCTAACAATCTCCTGATGATAAGCCTCTATCCAGTTCATGGCTTTGCCTGCTTCACAAATGCTATCAGATCATCTTCCGCTTTCTTAGCATCATCAGTAGCCGGCACCATGTCAAACAATTGTTTGCAGACGGAGGTGTAGCGGTTGATCATAGCGCTGTAAGTCTTGGTTGCCGGGTGCTCGCGCTTAAACTTCTGAGATCCCTGCTCGAACCACTCTAGTGGGCCTTCTTGATCAATAATGTAACGGGTCTCCTCTAGGGTCACCCGCATCCATGCGGCCTCCTGCACCAGCCCCTCTATGGCCTTCTGCCGTTCCTTCGGTAAAGCACGGAAGAGCTTGCGAAGTTTGGCCATCTCCTTCTTTCTCTGTTTTTCTTTCTCGACCGGATCATAAAGCCGCACATTATTTCACCACCCTTTACCCCCCCCTCATGTGGAAATTCATTCCGGGGTATTTGAAGCTTGCCGCATGGTCCCTAGGGGGTACGCGGAACATCCTCACCTGGGGGGGTATATATCACGTTACCATCGGCATCGAAGGCAATCCCGTCAGCTGTTAGCGGTGCCGCATTGTGTTCCTTGCTATGGCATGTAGGGCACAGCAGCTCTAAGTTCTCCCAGGCCAAGGTGACAGCTGGATCACCAATGTTCAATGGGGTCAGGTACTCCTTGTGATGCACCTCATAGCCAGGTGACCCACACCGCTCACAGATCCCATGCCGGGAAATAAAAAAAGCATCGCGACATTGCCGCCATGCTTTCGATTTATAGAATGACTTTGCCCAAGGTTGCACTGGTTCACCTCACATTTGGCTAAGCTCTAAATACCTCATGTGTTAAACAGAAAGCACACTCACCTTCGTCCTCAACATCTTCTCGCCAACTACAAAGCTCTGCCGGAGTAAGAGTAGCGTAGATAAATGGGGCTTCATCAAACCTATGCACCAGCATTTCTAACACACATGTAAACCTTTCGCCAACAAGGTTCTGCATACAGAGCCCAACCTCTACATGAATCGTTTGGTCCTTTGTGGGACACTCTGGCACATTGATTATCACCACAAGCACCGGTTGCCCAGGGTCAACATCTGTTGCGAAACTAAGCATATTCGTCTTGAACTGTCCATTGATTTTCACTTTGCGACATATTAGGTTTCGGATTGTCTTTTCACCAATATTTTTTAGTAGAACAGCGTAAGACGATCTATGTTTATCAAAAAGCTGTAGATGATCCACTACAGGCTCATAATGGTCTAGTGCAGTTGCTTGAAGAGCCCAGCCATGTTTTTGAATATCATTTTGCACTCTGTCTCGAGGTATGTTACAGGCGTGCAAGGGCTGTAAAACTAAAGCTGGCCAGTACTTGCTAACCTCTATCCGTTTGAGCACGTCAAGCGCGTTCATCATATCAGCTGTAAGATCCTTAACCTGGGACTGCAATCTATAATAAGCTTCAGCGGACTGGTCAGACAACAGCTTGTACTCCTTATTCTGGCGCAAAGCAATATAACTCAGCACAATAGTTGCCACTGCACCGAAGTAGGACCCATAGAAAGCAAACCATGTTTCTTTTGAGAACCTAAACGGAATCTTAAAGTACAAAATGCCCCCATTCATGATAACCCTTTCTGTCAGGAAAGGAATGAATAAAGCAATGAACGCTAATGTCAGATACTTTATTAGGCGACGTATAAAGCTCATCAATAGGCCTCCCACGCATTGATATTCAAACAAAGGAGCCAAGCATGTCAGCTTATACTACAATAAACATGCGAAAGCCTATGATTCTTTCTACAAGATGATTCTAATCTCCTTTGTCCTAGGGGATAGAAAAAGGGCCCTAGCATCAGCCAGGAGCCCCTGCATCCCTTCGGACTATACAACTTGTCCCACTACCATGTTAGCCCATTTCAAATCATTTGTGGTGTATCACAGCAAATTACTTCTTGCCATCCACAGCCATCAGCAAAAGATGCATTGCTTTACCAAGCGCTTCTTTATCCTTTAACCACTTCTTATATGTGCGCTCTGCCTGTTTAGGGTTAGCTAATCGTTGGCTATCGTATTTCAGCCGCAACTGATTAAGCTTCTCCTGCAACTTCTTTATGGCAGGGTTGCAGTAGTAAGTCGTATATTCTTCGCCGCATTCACTACAGCTGAAGTAGTTCCGCTCGACCTTATTAGCAAGGTACTGAACCTGTGGTCTTAACACGAACCGAGCACCACATTTGTCGCAAGTGACAAGCATCACAGTAGCCCCTCCTTAGCGGCCATCCTAGCCGCATACTCAACTATCCGCTCCCACCAGACCCAGAACGTGCGCCTGCTATCAATCCAATGGCGCTCAGCTGGTTGACGCGTCAATCGAGCCATGGTCTCGGCGTAGTCTCTTTGCACCCGCACCACCCAGCCTTGGCTACCTCTTGCGTGCCGATACTCTCGCCGGACTCTCAGGTAAACCCGCAACTTCTGTGGCAGTTTACGCTCAACTTCCTCAACAAGCTTTAGCCACTGCTCACGCTCCCGCAGCTCCGCTAGTTTTACACCTTGAAGGCCAGTCGGGTCACCAACGCCAGGCCCCTTGAGGCCGTCAAACAAGCTGGGGGAAGTAGTACGGATAATCTCTGCCCGATCGTTCTCATATTCTATCAGCCGATCCTCGTAGAATAGCAACCAGCCTTCGACCCGCTTGTTCTCTTTCTTAGCTATCTGGTCAATGGTTTGTGCCTCCCGCAAGTCTCTTCCCCCTTTATGCTTCACTTTTTAGGACATCTTACCGCTCTCTTCGCCAGGTTGAAGGATTCTGCAGTTTTAAACAACTGCTTGTTCACCTCTACTACAAACTTCCTGAGCGCAGCATTTGCCCTTTCACTAGCTTCGACCAGCGTCGCTGGTTTGCTTGTTGTGTATTCAAGTTTAGACGCAGGACTTTCGTTGCAGGATAGCATTTCATAGGGTCCGCAGCCGCCCTCCCGGTAGCATTTCACGGCTGCACCTCCAATTGCATGTCTAGCATCAACTGTTGCGGCTGGCGTACGTAGTCGACAACCTCGCCCCAGGTGATTAAGCTTCGGCGGCTATCATCGCGGCTTCTAACATCCAATCCGCGCTGCACGCCGTTGACCCAAGGAGTGTATGGGCCACAGCGGCCTGCGTGCAACCTGCGTTCTTTTAGAATCCTTATGGCTGCAGCCCTTGTTTTTGCAGCTGACAGTTGGTCTACTATGCCGTGCAGTGCCCATTGAATCGCATACGCCCACTCTTTATCTGTAATTTCACACCTGGCACTCATGACACAGCCCCCCGGATCACCCGCTCAAGCCGGTCCTGCAGCATCCTATTGCGAATTTTGGCATCCTCCAGTTGCACTTCTAGGTTTATCACCTGTTCGCGCAGCTCAGTGTTCCGTTGACCAAGCACTTGCATTTTTGCTATGTAGTCCTTTACCTCTGCTTCAAGCACTTGCTGCCTGACATCAGTAAAAATGCGCTTAACTAAGCCCTTCCGCTCCATGGCATATATCAGCCGCTCAGCTTGACTAGGAGTTATGCCATCTA
>ENA-UOOI01003876-UOOI01003876.1-fermentation-metagenome-genome-assembly--contig:-NODE-3876-length-10562-cov-4.380032_pt1 | contig 10562 bp, 5 predicted proteins | sample MGYA00245779_ERZ724027 | MGnify/ENA primary metagenome ERZ724027 (study PRJEB28704, sample SAMN03018318) | fermentation metagenome | biome: anthropogenic terrestrial biome; feature: soil; material...
GATAGGTTCTAGGTTCTACATCAGCAACATTGATTTTGTAATTTTTACCGTCGGCCGATTGTATCTTCAGTTGACTACAAATTGTAGTCGACTGGAAATAGAACTGACGGTTGGACTCATCGGTGCATTATTGGGATGGGAGTGGTATCAGGACTGCCGGGAGATGTTGAAAGGAACACAAGACGGTACATGGGTTTCACTGCCGGGGGATAGGTTTTAACTTGTAATTTTCTATGATCTTTGACTTACACCATCGGTTTAATCATATTTTCTATAAATGTTATCTCTTCGTCTGTTAGGCCGTACTTCTCATATAATTGACGATCAATATCTGCAACAGGCTTGGCCCAATTTATATCTGAAGAGGGAGTAAAATCCTGAAGAGGAACAAATTGATATGTTTTTGAAGTTGCATCTTGACTCGCCTTTGTAAGACTATGTTGAAATCTCGCAAACCTAGTTGTAAAGTATTTCCTGAGATTTTCGGCTGATTCATAATCTAATCCCAAATTTGCCCCTAAAACGATATATGATTCAGTACATATGGTACCTGGTTCACCAACAAATGTATTAAAGTTATCATCATTTAATTCCGTCCCAATATTATTTGCTCTTGGAGTAAACACTTTATACCTATCAATCCATTCTCTTTTTGTCAGAATTTCTTCTTTTTCAACAAATCCTATTTTTTTCCCTTTTCCGTAACATATAATAGGTTCATGTAATCCATTGGGAGAGCTTTTAAATCTCGGATCATTGGTAAAGTAACCTCTAAAACCAAACGGTCTTAAAACTGAGACATATTTTGTAAAGCTTTTAAAATTTGAAGAGTTGCTCACTTTTTCAATTATAGAGATCGCTATACCATGGCGTATAAATGTATCGGAATGCTCTGTTTTTAAAGAACGATAAGCTATGACAGGAATTGAATTAGATTGGTGTGTGATGACTTTTGTTAAAGATTGCTCGTTGTTATAATTTTCATCCCATAAAAAGTAACAAATACCCCCACGAATATTTGTTTTTGGAAATACTTGTTCAGGGTTAAGGAAGTCATGCAATATTGATATTTTATTATCATTAAGCATTTTATCTCTAAACTCATCGAGACCTTTACCCCCAGAATACCATCGGGATGGCATAATCATGGAGATATATTGAGGTTTTATTTTTTTCGCTATTTCAACAAAATGATTATAGATGGGTTTGGCACTCGCTTTCGCACCTCCATCCATTTCCATATAAGGGGGATTTCCTACTATTGCATTGAATTTCATATTGTCGTTGTTGTTTGATTTCCAGTAAGTTTTTCCTTGTTTTACTTTATCAATGAAGTTCCCAGATTTGTTTGTAATTTGATTTACAAGATCTTCAAAGTATCTTGTATTTACTTTCGCCTTGCGGAAACCCACCAATGTTCGGCGGGTAATGCTTTTGGCCATTGGCGTTTTACAAATCACAAAGATATTCTCAGAGAGCACTTCATCCCAAATGTCTAATTGTTGTTCTAGTGTTAGTTTCATTGAGGCTTCGGCTTCTATACGTGATCGGTAGATGCCATAAGCCATATACAACGGATAGAGTCCGGACTTGGAGTTGATTTCCAAAATTCGCACATTATTGGAATTAAATACTTCTTGAGTTACATTACCTTGATCCTCGTATCGGGGTTGTTCAATCGTATTTTCAAAATGCTCATCGTAAAACACATAACCTCCAAGACAATCTCCAAGATGCATATTTACTACACGCCATGGAGTTAACACTGTTTCTTTATCAGGATTACGAAAAGTATTGAATATTGCAGTAATACGTCCAATGCGTTCTTCAATCGTAAGATTATCAGCTGCCCGAGCCATTACACGAATGCGTTTGCCTGCAGCACGAAACACATCAGGTTCGTAGTATTTCTTAAAGCTGTTAAAAAGCTGTTTAGTAACACCTTTAGGCATAAATTCCTCCCACGATTGAGGATCGACCAATTGAGTAAAATTATCTATGGTAATTTCTTTGTCATCATCATTTACATCTGCACCGTAAATTAGTAGCGGCATACGAATAGAAATTCCCCTCAGAATAGAAATAGCACCGTCACGGTTTTTCCTTTTTTCTGTCTTGTCTGCGAGTAGTTGTCTTTCCTCCTCTGAAAGATCTTCTTTTTTCCTTTTCTTTTTCTCGATATCTTCTAACTGTTCGTATTCTTCGTTACTGAAACCTTGTTTGTTTAAATCAATATCACCACTTTTAGGCATTGCCTTAGTGCTCCCAATAATTTTTTTGAGTCCATCAAAATCTTCCAACTCAACATTATTCAGTTTCATCAGTTGGTCATTATTGTAAAGGTAACCATCTTCAAAACCATTACGTACCACCCTTTCAATGTAAACTTTTTTAAGCTGTTCGAGCATCCCATTTACATTGTAGGTATTCATGCGAGAACCATCGACGGCGATAATTGGACAAAAGTTGAGAAATTCCCCCATTGTCTGACGATCGGTACCTGTAGTTTTGCCAACTAGTGCAGAGATCTTAGCTGTTTCGGCAATTACTTTGAGTGTTCGATCAGGTGCAAAGTCAAAAACAAAGCATTCTTCTTTTATGTGTCCATTGATATTCGCAGGAGTTTGCACACGGAAAATCGTTTGCATATATCCAGAAGCCGAAGTATTGTAAGAACCTGAAAGCATCAAGACTGCTGTCCACGCAGGTACAGAAACACCTGTGGTAAGCCGTCCACAAGAAAGTGTTATGGTATAAGTTTCTTGTGGATTCTCTCCAATGGCATTTTGCACTTTTTTAAGAGCATTTTCATTGGCCTCTTCTTCATCTCCATCTCCAGCTACATTCACAACAGTAAAGTGCATAAATACCGGGTGATTTCGAAGTAAAGCGCTAAGAGCTTTAGCTTCTTTTACTCCCGGTACCATCCAAAGCGAATGTCGAAAATTATTTCTGTACTCTTGGGTGGAATATGGATAATTGCTTTCAGTATCCGTTTTTGAGATAAGATTGAGAAATGAGTTGACATACTTTTCGTGAATAAATTTATTATCGGGATTAACACGGAAAAATTCACGGAAATTGAAAGCTACCTCTTCATCAGCAAACTTATTAAACAATTTACCTAAATCGTAGGTAAATATATTAAGGCGGGGCAAACCAGCGTACGGATTAGGATCACCAAAATGAGTCTTATCCCAATCAGCTTTTGCTCGCTGTTCCATTACGTAATCCCATGTGTAAATTTCTTCTTCTTTATAGTCGTTGAGTAGATTAAATGGGGTGCCTGATAATCGGAGAACCTTAGTTTCCAATTTAACCAATTCTTTCATTACAGCTTTACCCAATTCTGTTTGAGTGCCTTCGTGGGCTTCATCCACAATAATGAAATCCCATGACGTAGCGAAAATCTCATTGTTTTTATCGAAATTTCCGCCTACCAATTCCGCTCCCCTTAAATCTTGCATTGAAGCAAAATAGATATATTTATATTCATCTTTTATATGTCTCTTTTCAAGGACTTCAAAAGAATATCCGTTTGTTTTTGAACCATATGCAAAATCAGGTCGATCATAGAAAATTTTCCCGAAATCTTCAAACCAACCAGCATCCACTACTGGTCGATGTGTCAATATTAATGTTCGGGTAAACTCCAAGTCCTTTACTACTTGAAGAGCCGAAAGTGTTTTTCCGAAACGCATTTTTGCATACCACAACATTTCGTTACTTTTCTTAAATTGTTTTTTTGTTTTGTTGATAGCTTCTTGTTGTTCAGGACGAAAAACAATAGGGTTTCGCTCTTTACTTATCTGGTCGGTATTGAGAGCATCCTTGCCATCTTTTACTGCTGCGATAGCATTTTTTACTGTTTCAAGGTCGGTTATAAACCACTCGTTAGCTTTTTTTTGAGTATCAAAAACTTTTCGCTTTATTCCCGAACGGATGAGAACGTTGTGGACTTCAGTATCTGAAAAAGATTGAATAACACCCTTTCGTGAATAAACAGAAATTTCAGTATAAAGCAACTCATAATTAATTCCGGCTGTCTGGGTGTATTGATTAATACGCTTACGAGCTGCTTCATTCAGAGCTTTGCTATTTGGGGCAAGTCCCCAAATATTTTCATTGTCAGAAGTAGCCTCACCAATTTTTAAACAACCTTTATGCTCCATATCATTGATACGGAATACATAAATTAACTTGAGTTTTAATGCCGATGTGAATTTCATACAATTACTTTTTCAATAGGTCTATAAATCTTATTTTACGCCCTTTTTTATTTGTGCTCAAATCTTTATTATTCCAATCTTTAATTTGACAGTATATGCCATTATGTTGGCGAATATTTCCATTTTTGCAACCCTCACAATATTTTATTTGTTGTGTATCAAATAATTCTAGCTGGCAACATGGCTTTTCACTGCAACTGTCAGGTACAACACCTTTTAGTCCGTCCATTTGCCACACATTCCATGAAATAATATATGCAATATACTGTATAGATTTTAATAATGGTGGCTTTTGAAATTTTTGCGTATAATTTTCAATAAATGTAGAGAGCATCGCTTCCCGTGCTAATAAAAGACTATCCCCTTGCCACTCAAAAGCATATGTGCTTTTGTAGGCAACTTGGGTTGCATCGAGCCATTCTCCTGTAGTTTCCACGTTTTCGTTTATAACACGCAGTTTACGGTCAAGAAATCCTATGCGATTTTCAAGAGGTATATATTCTCCGGTAGTGATATCGTATCTACTCGTAATATATGGGGCTTCTCCACAAGTCATTTCGAGACGTGTATCGCGAACATAGTGTTTCCATGTTTTACCCTCTGGAAAAGTAATCTTATCGGGATTAATTTTCCATGAATGCTTACCATTCTTGTTCGTTATTTCTTTATTAAATACATTTTTACGTCCAAACCATGCTTGATCAATCAAATTGTTTTGAGCGTTACAAATCCAAGAAGGGGTAAAAACCTCTCCCATATCCCGTACACGTATTTGTTGGAGATTGGCATCTTTCTTTACTCGAGAAACTATGATATCTTTATGTTCTCCAGTAATGAGCTCGGGGTAAATTGGGGCATTGTATTTATAATTTTCCCCAAGGTCAGTATAATTATGCGTTGCCCAGAAAATATTGTTTTGCGTAGTATGATCACACAAAAGTGTATTCAGTACATCAGGATATTGTTCTCTTATGTTATCTTCTAATATGTCAACCTTGTTGGACATTGATAGTTCTGTTATTTTCGTTTATCTTTCGACTTATTTTCTCTTTCTGGTTCTATTCCAATTTTCTTTGCAAATGATATGAGATTTTCTTCCGGGGAGTTTTGAATTTTCATTTTAATTACATCTTTCAATGCCGTAGCATCATCGCCAGCTGAATTGATTATGTCAGCATAATAATCAGATTTAGAAATAATAATATCCAGGCAAGTACTATCATTAATAACCGGTTCGATAATCTTGTGTGTAGTTCTATCTGCAACATCTTTTAACTTTCCTTGATTTTCAAACCATTCTTCAAAAAATATAAATAATTGAGGAGTTATATTAGATTGGCTATTGCAGTATTTATCCCTTATATCTTTAATAAGAGCAGAGGTTTTTCTACGATCTAAATTCTCAATCAGTTTATAGATAATTGTACCTTGCGCAGGAATTGCCAATTGTTTAGTCGCAATTTCGTCCATAAAACGTTTTCCCACCTCTGTTAAATTATCAGGTAATGCTCTTATAAAATCAGTACCTATTAAATTATCAGTTACTATTGTCCAGTATTGAGTAGGTTGTTTTATAAATGCATATAATTGGTCTACTTGAATTTCAGATAATGCCTCAACAACTGTGGTGTTTAAATAATCCGTCAAAGTATTTTTAGTGACTTTTGAAAACTCAAAAAACTGCGCATCTGATAGTACTTGCGAAATATTGCTTGCATCTATTGTATCTTCATAATCCTCCCATTGATTCAGTTGTCCAAGTAAGGTAGATTCACTTACGCCAATTCCATTTTTTATCTCAAAGAATTTTGATAAAACTTCTGCGAGTGATAATCTATGTCCCAGTTTATTTTCAGTCATATATTTTAAGACCTGACTTAAAAGAGGAATACTCCAAGAAAGATTCTCAATAAGTAAGTCTCCGTAATCCGCATAATAATCCAGATTCTCGGCTATATATTTTATCTGTTCATCGCTCAAATCGTTATTATTGTCTACTCCGCTCCCTTTTCCGTTTGCAATCCAGATAGTAATACTTTCTAGATATTCAGGTGTGTTGAAAGAGGCAGAATATGTGCTCCAAATATTTTGTAGTTGAGTTGAGCTTAGTTGAACTTCCAACGGTTTTTCGTCGGCTAATATTTTATAAACATCCAGATACGGCTTAAATTCTCTTGCCTCAGCATCAGGAAGATGCTGCTTTACCTGATTGAGAAACTTATCGAATTTATAAGATTTGTCTTTACATAAATTTGTTAAGGAGTCAACGATATATGAATGTGAATAATCGGTTATGCTATTCTGATTTTCACTCGGTATAGTTTGCCTCCAAACGTCTTCTTCCGGGAATAGCGTTACAAGATATTCGTCTAATTTGTCTGGATCTGTATTTAATTTAAACAGATGGTAGTTTTCTTTCGCTTTAATCACATAGTGCAAAAAAGTTTTGGGATCGGTGGTTTTTTCCTGAAGTTCTCCTGTAATATCAAACTCAATATTATGCTTTTCGATAAAGTCCTTCATTGCATTCAATGCGATAAAGTAACTTTCTCCTGAAAATTTATTAGAGTCAAACTGCTGAATATTAATGCAAAGATATTGTAACAGTTTTCTTTGAACCATTAAATTTGTATGTAAAGGCAAGATTTGAAAAGGAGTACTGAATTCTTGCTTTTCAGGCAAAGATTTCATTTTTTTATATGCCAGTCGATTCCATAGTGAGGTTATTTTACCCTTATCTGATTCAGAAAATGATTCTGTATTCAGAAGAGATAGAGATTTAATTATGCTATCCGTTAAAACATTATCAGCATTAGCAACTTTATCCCCTAAAATAGGAATAAAGTTTTTAGAATTAGTGAATTTGTTTATGTCTCTATTCTTATCCAGAGCAAAGCAGCCGTCAATGTATTTTGACATCGGTATTTCAGCAGCTTTATCTTTCGATACACCGTACGATAAAGCAGCGATATTTATTTGTAGGTCTTCATCATTTTGAACGATTTGTGATATATATTCACCCAAATAACTCCCGGACAGTATTCTTTCTGCTAAATGATTATTGGATAACTCCTCGTCTTCTTTTAATTCCTTATTGGATAATATCTTGTCTTTTCTTAATACAAAAATCGCTATATATAATATATCTATTTCATCAAGCCAAATATTTTTTAGAGCAACTAATTGATTGATATATTCAATAATATCTCTAACTGTTGCATCTGGTTTTTCTAATCTGAAAATGCGGTTTATCTCATATTGTTGTTCATCTTCTGTGTCGTCAAATGCTTCAACGAATAATTGGTCAAATATATTTTTAAAATCAGTAGTGATTACGGGGGGAGTTACACGATAAACAATGGGAAAAGTCTTGCTAATAAAAGATCTTGTCAATTGTTCTTTTTCGTCTTTCATTTCACCAAATGCACAAGACAAATGTTTTTCATCAAAAGGAATAATTACCCAAATATTCTCAAAACCATCTTCCGAAAAGAATGTATGAATGGATGACCAAAGTTGCTTTACTTTTTCGGCAGGTAGTCTATCCATATTATCATAGACAATGATAAGCTTCTTATTTGAATGGTCGGAAATATCCTGCATCCATTTTTTGAATTCTGTCACACTTGGTTCTTCTTCGCTAATTATTTCGTAGGTCACTTCATTTTCAATCTTACCATTATAAATTGATAAAATCTCATTGAATATTTCTTTTCCTCTTTTCCCCTTTTTTCGAAGAACTCGCAAAACAATAATTGTTGCTATAGCAAATGGTATAAATGGTAAAATGATTGATAAAACTAAACAGCATTCTTTTAAGGCATCTGCAATAGATGTGAAAATTGAAGTGAAGATTGTCGCCAAAACAAATGCGACAACACCTATACCTAATTTAGGCCGTTTTTTTATTTCATTTTCAGTTTTTCGAGCAAGCAAATATTTTAATTTTTGACTCCATGAAATTACTTCTGTTTCGGCACCCTTAATACTTATTTTTGTATTACCCGATAAAATTTCATCATCAATTAATTTAGCGGTAAGTATTTCTAAAAACGATCTTCGTTGCAAATCCTCTTGGTGTCCCCACGCATCATATTCAAAAAGATAATAATTATCTCTTATATCATCGTGCTTATTTAGTTGTTTAATTACATTTGATTTACCGACACCCCATCCTCCTTCTAACCCAATTATTCGAGAGAGATCTTTAATAGTTTTATTCTTATCAATAGAAACAATATGATTTGCAATTGCATTAGTCAACCGTTCTTGGGACTTTCCTTCAAATTTATCTATGCCACATGGCTTGTTAGAAATAAAACGAGGATAGCTATTTTCCTTTTTCATAATTTGCAATTTTTTCGGCTACAATATTTAAGATATCATTAATATTCTCTTCTCCATTTACAATATCATATACCTTATCTGCTAACCAAAGGTTTAATAGTTCTTCTTGGTTTATTTTAAGAAATTCGGCAAGTTTTATTACATGTTCTCTCTTCGCAATACGGTCGCCACGCTCTATTTTACAGTATAGGGCATTATCTATTTCAAGAGCAGCAGAGATTTCCCTTTGTAATAGCTGTCTATCTTCCCTCAATTGTCTAATTTTCTCAGCAAACATGTTTGAATATTTTTGACTTGACGCTTTCTGGCAAATGTATAATAAAGATTTGAATTTGTTGGGAAGAATAAACAAAAAGTTATCAACTAATTTTCATGTCATTTCCTTTTTTTATTTGTTAAACGCGACTTCTATGGATTGAATGAATAGATTTCACTTTTTTGGAAAATACTACCCAAAATGAAGTGTGAATATTTCGCAAAAAGCACTTTTACTTGATCACTTACTGGTACGGCTACTGGTATGGTTACTGGTACGGATTCAGTACACACAATTTCTAATTTATCCCTTATTTATCTCTATCTACATGTTTAACAGCATATTGAATATCGAAAAACAAAACAAATGATAATCTACAAAAGATAATTATGCCCGTAAAAATTAAAAATCCACACTATCATTGTTTTTTGTCCCAAAATTTTCAATAATAAGTTTATATGCCGCTTGTGAAATTTTTGCATTTGGGTTTGCTTCTACATTATAGCCATTTTTGATTAGAAACTCGACTACAGCGCTAATGCTAAGGTTAAATTTTTTAGCAACCTTAATGAGCCTAATTCCCCCATTATTGAAATTATAATTAGACCGTGAAATAAAAAAACTATTGATATATTGTTGCATATTCTTTATTTCGTCTAATTGCTCAATTATATACGCATCCTTACCCTCGGTTGTTGCCTCTTTAAATTTGAAATCCCTTTGCGCCCTATAAATAGGGTTGTCATATTCCGGTTGTTCAAAATCAACAGAAGTTATGGATGATCGCAATTCCTTCTGTAGTTTTGGTACCCCTCTCATATCGTTAGAGTAGAAGATCGTTCTTTCCGTTGTAATGTCAAAGGGTAACTTTGTTCCAAATTCAGCAATGGTTATCACTGGTTTAGCTGTTGAATGTCTCACGGCCAATTCATACATGACATTAGGGTTTAACTCGGTAAGATTTGCTACAACCAAGTCATGATTTAGAATACATTCTAATATTTGCTTAGTAATAGATCCAGGTTTTGCCATCCTATGAGGAATATCAAAACCAAAACCTAACTCTTCAAGAACCGGAGTTATCGACTCAATTACACCTTCCGCTTTATCTCTTGTTATTGAACCCTCATCGCCAATAGGCGTAATAATAAAACATTTCTTCTTCATAATCTGGAATGATTAATAACGTGATTGCATATATACATAAAGTCTTCCCTCTATTTTATTTAGTTTTATAAGCCTATAAGGCTTATTCCTTTCCTAATGTATCCCGACTTTATTCCTTGTTTATCTCTACTTTATCTCTAAATCCGATAATTTTAAAATTCTCATTATCAAAGAATAAATAAATTTTTATCCCTAAAATTGTTATTTTTATTCCTAATTTATCTCTAATCCTTCCCTTAAATCAGTTTATTTCTTCCCTATCCTTCCCTTATTTACTCAACAATATCGATCTAAATATCATATACTTACACATATCTTCTTTCCTTAAACTACTATTTTCTTCCCTTATTTATCCCTATTTTCCTCACAAATCTATTTTCTAACCCACTTGGGGTTGGTACGTGTTCCAATATTTTTAATTGTATTTCTTTTCATTTGCTGTAAAATATTTTCAATTCTTTTTTTACGTTGTTCTTCATCCAAATAATCCGGTAATTTATCCAATAGTAATTCATCTATTTCTTTTCTGGTAGCGTAGCCGTGTATGTCGATATGCCTTAGAA
>ENA-UOOI01003877-UOOI01003877.1-fermentation-metagenome-genome-assembly--contig:-NODE-3877-length-10561-cov-2.872930_pt1 | contig 10561 bp, 9 predicted proteins | sample MGYA00245779_ERZ724027 | MGnify/ENA primary metagenome ERZ724027 (study PRJEB28704, sample SAMN03018318) | fermentation metagenome | biome: anthropogenic terrestrial biome; feature: soil; material...
GGGGTCACATTTGCCCGCTCCCAGAAAACCGTCTGGCTGCCGCTCGCGAGTTTTTCCGGCATAAAATCAAAGACCAGAAACGGACGGACGCCGATCTCCATCAGGAAATCGTAAACCTCATCCGCATACTGCCAGCTGTAGAGGGGATTTCCGCCGGCGTCTTCACGGTAAATCGCCAAGTCATTCTGCAGCAGGCCGTGAAAGCGGAGGTAGCGGAATCCGCATTCCCGCACCGCCATGGCGACGTGCTCCTGCAGATCCCGCCTCAGGAGGAGCCCCGCGCGGCCGATTCCCGCGCACAGGCTGTAGGAGCGTCCATTTCTTTTCTTGACGGCCAGACGGTCGACCCGGATCTCCCTCAATTCCGTCCTTCCTTTCGTCTGTTTCTTCAGGGAATCTCGAGAATATCGGCTGCCGCAAAGTTGCGATCCGCACGCGTCTCATTCGGCTTCCGGCCCCCGGTTCTCCGCGTCTAGCCCAGATCTTCCACCTTATCCGGCGTTATCTTCCTTAGATCCGAGCACCCCGTCATTTTCATCGCGTCTTTCAGTTCCGCGATGATTTTTTCCGTGTAGATCCGGACCCCTTCCCTGCCGCCGCCGCACGCGGCGATGACATAGGGCCTGCCGATCAGCACGGCGTCCGCGCCGAGGGCGAGGGCCTTATAAACGTCGAGTCCTGTCCGGAATCCGCCGTCGATAAAGATTTTAACTTTTCCCCGGACCGCCTTCACAATCCGCGGGAGAACCTCGACGGTAGCGGGCGTCTGGTCGATGACGCGCCCGCCATGGTTGGAAACGACGATGCCGTAGGCTCCGGCCAGAGCCGCTTCCAGGGCGGCTCCGGGGGTCATAATTCCTTTGATGAGGAACGGAATCCCCGCGTACCGGATGGTTTCGGAAAGTTCCCCGGCGGTTTTCGCCCGGACCGGCTTGCCCGCGGCGGCAAGGAGGGGGAGTCCTGCCGAGTCGATATCCATGGCGATCGCCATGGCGCCGCTTGCCTTGATGAGATCGATTTTGTGGAACAGGGTTTTCCGATCCCAGGGCTTTACGGTAGGCACGGCGCGCCCTCCCGCGGCCCGGACCGCGGAAAGCGGATCCGTAAGGTAGTTATCCGGAGCGCCGTCCCCCGTGAAGGCGGCGCATCCGGCGTCGATGCAGCCGGGGACGAGCGCTTCGGCGTAGGTCCGCTCATTCAGGTATCCGTTATAATTATTGCCAAGGCCGCTGATGGGCGCTGCGAACACCGGCGCCGCGAATTTTTTTCCAAAAAATTCGGCGGACGGGTCCTGCCCGCGATCTTCATAGATTAAATTCATGTTGATTTTAATGTCCGCAAGCCGCTTGAAATTGCGGATAAACGATGCTCCGGTTCCCTTTCCGCCCGTACCGGGGATTTCCCCTCTGCAGGCGACGCCGTTGCATTCCCGGCAGACCCGGCAGTTTGGAGCCATATTTTTTCTCGCGTTCCGCAGGATTTCCTGATATGTCATGGTATCCCTCCAAAGTTCCACTCCGTAGAAGTTTATGGTGCTTTTCGTCCGTGATTCAGTTATAAAGTATAGCATCCGGCGTCCGGCCCGTCAACGGACGTACCTTCCGGCCGCCTTAACTTTTTATAAAAAATATGGTATGATAAAACCGTTTGCCGCTGCCATCTGCGAGAAACGGGGCTTTGAAAATGATAAAAACAGTTGTTTTTGATATGGACGGCCTGATGTTTGATACGGAACGGATGACTGCCCGGATTTGGAACGAGCTCGGAAGGGAATACGGCGTTCAAAATCTGTCTTCCCTCATGCCGGAGACAATGGGCGCGAACCATGAGCGCATCCGCGGGATATGCCGCAGAAAGGTAGGGCGGGAATTTCCGTTTGAAACGTTTCTCAGGCGCACGAGGGAGCGGGCCGACGAGATTGTCGCCCGGGAGGGGATCCCGGTCAAACCGGGACTTTTCGAACTTCTGGATTTCCTAAAGAAGGGTGGATATACCATAGCCGCCGCGTCCTCGACGGAGCGGACGCGGGTTCTCCGCTATTTTAGGATAGCCGGGGTAATCGGTTATTTTCAGGCTGTCATCTGCGGCGATATGGTCAGAAAGAGCAAACCGGATCCGGATATTTACCTTGCCGCCGCCAAGGCGACCGGAACCGCGCCGGAGGAGTGCATGGCGCTGGAAGATTCACCGAACGGGTGCCTTTCCGCGTCCCGGGCCGGAATGAAAGCAGTCATGGTGCCGGATCTCGTCAGGCCGGACAAGAAACTTCATTCCATCCTTTCCGCCTGCGTCCCGACCCTAAGGGATGTGATTCCCCTCCTTTCCGGGGAAGCGGCGACCGGGCCCCGCCCGGCGGAGGCAGTACCGGAAGGGAACGGGAAAGAAGCCGGATCCTGAACCGGAAAAAAGCAGTCCGGCTTATTGTCAAAGAAGCATTAGGAGACGAGTTTGTTGATGGAAAAATATGATGTTGTGGTGGTCGGTGCAGGACCGGCGGGAATATTTACCGCGCTGGAACTGGACAGACTTGTGCCTGATATGAAGATCCTTATTGTGGATATCGGAAGCGCGATTGACCATCGGTACTGCCCGGCGCGTATGACGGGAACCTGCGCGCACTGCTCTACGTGCAGTATTATGAACGGATGGGCCGGGGCCGGTGCGTTTTCCGACGGAAAGCTGTCGCTTTCTGAACAGGTCGGCGGGAATATCACAAAATACATGAGCGTCCAGAAAGCCCGGGAGCTCATTCATTATGTAGACGGGATTTACCTCCATTTTGGTGCGCCGGATAAAGTCTACGGAAAGAACGACAAGTTTGCGGAAAAAGTAGCTTATGAGGCCCGGAAGGAAAATATTCAGCTGATTCCCTGTCCGGTCCGCCATATGGGGACGGAATATTCTTACCAGGTTTTAAAAGCCATGTATGAGTATCTGTCCTCCCGGCCAAATTTTGAATTCCGCGAGAAGACAACGGCAAAACGCATCCTTACGGACCAGGGCGAGGTCTGCGGCGTGCTGCTTGAGCGGCCCGACGGGACGGAGGAAACGGTGGAATCTCCCCGCGTCGTGCTGGCGCCCGGCCGCGGCGGCGCCCAGTGGCTCAGCCGGGTGGCGAAGGAAAACAGCCTTTCCATTGCGAATAACGAAGTGGACATCGGGGTCCGCGTCGAAGTGCCGAACGCCGTCCTCGATCCCCTGACGAAAAACCTGTACGAAGCAAAGCTTATTTATTATTCGGATACGTTTGAGAACAAGGTGCGCACGTTCTGCATGAACCCCGGCGGGATTGTAAGCGAGGAACGCTACAATACCGGTTCGGGAGGAAGCATCGCCGTGGTAAACGGGCATTCCTATGCCGATGAGTCCCGCCGTACGGAAAACACCAATTTTGCCTTGCTGGTATCCACGCGCTTTACGGAGCCCTTTCATCAGCCTATCGAATACGGCAGGTATATCGCGCAGCTGGGAAACATGCTGACGGGGGGCGGCATTATGGTCCAGCGGCTCGGGGATCTGCTGCTGGGAAGGCGCACCGATGCGACGCGCCTTGAGAAATCGACGACGATTCCGACCCTCAAGACGGCGGTGCCGGGGGATCTCTCGTTTGTTCTGCCGCACCGGCATCTGACCAGTATTGTGGAGTCGCTGCGCGCGTTTAACAAGCTGGCGCCCGGCCTTTATTCGAAGAACACTCTCCTTTATGGCGTGGAGGTGAAATTCTACTCCTCCAAAATAGCGGTGAAGAAAAATTTTGAGACTCAGGTTAAAAACCTGTACGCCATCGGGGACGGCGCGGGGATCACCCGCGGACTGATGCAGGCTTCCGTTACCGGCGTTGTCGTCGCACGCGATATCGCGGCGCGAAGTGGGATAAAACCCGCGGATCCGCTCCGCTGCGGAGTCAGAACAGGCGCACGCCGCACCCCGGATTCCGGAGATCCATCCTAAAGATCCGGATCCTGTCCGCCGCCCCCAAAAAGCCAGAGAAGAAAAAGCGGGCGCTTCCGGAAACAGAAACCGGAAGTGCCCGCTTTTTAGAGGATCAGCCCGCTGCGGCCTGGGACATTCCCCTGACCGCGGACTGGATGGTACGGAAAATCAGGTCATGCCCCTGTTGATTGGGGTGAATTCCGTCTTCGCAGAGAAGGCTCTGATAGTTAAATTTCTGAAGAAACGCGCTGCTGATGTCAATGAGCGGGACTTCCAGTTCTTTTGCGAGACGGCATACCGCGAGGTTGTACATTTCGTGCCAGCGGTAAATCCGTTCCACGTCCCCAAGCCAGTGAAGAATATTCTGAGCGTTCAGGCCGCGCGAAATCCAGGCAAAATACCGCTTGTCGTCGATGGGCGGCAGGGACAGGACAACCGGTTTGCTGCCGCTTTTCCGGACGACGTCGATCATCTCCGAATATTTCTGCGTGAAAACGCCAATCGGAGTTTTCGGGCGGTGCTCCGCGTCTGGATCCGCCGAAACTTCAGCCCAGTTAAAATCGCAGTCATTTCCGCCGAACTCGAGGGCAACATATCCGTATTTCCCGAGTTCGTCCTGATGACGGAGCAAAGTTTCCAGCCCTTTCGTAACCGTGCATCCGAATTTTGAGTAGTTATGGATGGTCACGCCTATGCTGCTCTTTATCAGATTGACAAAGCAGCTTTTTAAAAGGGTGTATCTTTTTACAGCGCTGTCAAATACAACGCCTTTTGTCAGGGAATCCCCAAAAACACAAACAGATTTATTCATGAAATCAGCCCTCCTTTTGAGGGATTTTATAATATTACAGACGCTCATACCTTATATTAAATACTATATAATGCATTGACTGGCATGTCAATGCAAAATTAAAAAAATTTCCGAAAAAGTGGAAGAGAAATTGCAGGAGGACATCCCTTTCCAAAGCGGAAGATGGCGGGAAAATCCGGACAGGGTCTTCCGTAGATTCCGCATTCCGGTCATCGGCCTGGCTTTCCTCTCCGCCGTGGACGGCTTCTCTGCTGAGAAGGCGGAAACGGAACCCTGTTTTCCGGAAGGTCGTCCTTTCGGCGGAAAGAGCGCGGAACATAAAAAAACGGGATGCGGATTTAATTGAGCTCCTGCTGCTTTTATTTTGGCAGCCTCAATATTTCTTTCCTGGACAGTTCGAAGTTCTAGTCCGCCAAACTCAAAAAATCGTACGGTTTTTAAAAAGAGGAAACCATGGCTTCCGATACAATCTTTTTCGATTGCGTCCGCAGATAAGGCCTTTTGTTTAAATGCTGTTAGAGAATTTCAATGCGAGGAATTCTGGAAGGGAAGGGACGTATATTTTTCCAGCACGAATGAGCCTTGAAAGTTGTTTTTTAAAGGAAGATGTACTATCATAGGAATATCAGGAATACCAGAAAAGGCGGGGATGAAAACGGCGTTTACCTATACCGGATATCCGGAATTCATGCGCGAACTTCATTCCCTTGCGGATCCTGAGTTTGCCGATTTTCAAAGGCGCCTGATTCCAGGGGAGAAAGTCCTGGGAGTCCGGACGCCGGAGCTGCGGGCTCTGGCAAAACGGATTGTGTGCGGGGACTGGCGCCGTTTCCTTTCGGAAGCGCACGGCGATTTTCTGGAAGAGGTGATGGTTCAGGCTCTTGTCATCGGGGGTGCCCCGATGAATTACGGCGAGGCCCTCTCCCGCGCGGAGGGGTTTGTACCGAAAATCAGAAGTTGGGCGGCATGTGATATCTGTGGATCCTCCTTTCGATTTCTAAAAAAGGATCCCGAACGATCCCTCTCGTTTCTGGAAAGCTGTCTTTCCAGCGCAGATGAATTTACAGTCCGCTTCGGGGTTACCTTATTGATGGCATTTTTTATAAGGAAAGAATATCTCCCGCGCCTGTTTGGGGATTTCGACCGAGCCCGGAACAGCGGATATTATGCCGGAATGGCTATCGCGTGGGCCGTCTCTGTCTGTTTTATCCGATTTCCCCGGGAAACGGGGCAGTACCTTCGGCACGCCCGTCTGGATCACTGGACGTATCATAAGACGCTGCAAAAAATCATGGAATCCCGCCGCATAGAACCGGCGGTGAAAGAAAAAATAAAACTGATGAAACGATAGACGGGAAAGGATGTTTTTTATGCTGGATGATCGAAAATGTGCTGTCATTGGCTGCGGCTTTGTGGGGGCGACTTCCGCTTTCAGCCTTATGCAGAGCGGGCTGTTTTCCGAAATGGTCCTGATTGATGTCAACAGAGACCGCGCCGAGGGGGAAGCGATGGATCTGGGCGATGGACTCCCGTTTGCGAAACCCATGGAAATCTATGCGGGGGACTACGGCGATATCGGGGACTGCGGTCTTGTGATTGTCACGGCCGGCGCGAACCAGAAGCCCGGTGAAACCAGGCTGGATCTTGTCCATAAGAATCTGGGGATTTTTAAACAGATAATCCCGGAAATTGTCAGACACAATCCGGATACGACCCTTCTGATTGTATCCAACCCCGTTGATATTCTGACCTACGCTGCCTGGAAGCTTTCCGGCTTTCCGTCCCGCCGCGTGATTGGATCAGGCACCGTTCTCGACACAGCGCGGCTTAAATATCTGCTGGGCCGCCATCTGAACGTAGACAGCCGCGGCGTTCACGCGTACATTATCGGCGAGCATGGAGACAGCGAGCTTGCCGTCTGGAGCAGCGCGAATATTTCCGGCGTGGAACTTCACAGCTTCTGCAGACAGTGCAGCCCTTCCAGGCATCTTGAAAACATGCAGAAGCTATATGAAGATGTCCGCGACAGCGCCTATAAAATCATAAAAAAGAAAGGCGCGACCTATTATGGTATCGCCATGGCGGTCCGCCGTATTGCCGAGTGCATTTTAAGGGACGAACATTCCATTCTTCCGGTTTCCAGTCTGGTAGAAGGCCACTATGGACTGCACGGAATCTGCATGGGCCTTCCCGCCATTGTCGGAAGAAAAGGCATAGAAAAGATCGTGGATATTCCGCTCAATACGACAGAGCAGGCCGAACTGAATCGATCCGCCGAGGCACTGAAAAAGGTTTTGGATTCCCTCGATTTGCCGCGGTAACCGCTGCTTAACGGGGAGGCTCCCCCGTAAGCAGAGGAGAATCCGGATCATGCCGCGCGGCTGCTTTCGCGGAACCGGTCGCATAGCAGTAGACGCATCCGTTTCTGCACGTGTCGTAGGCGCCGATGTCCACGCTGGCGGCACAATTGCAGAACGGGCGCTGACCGCGGTCTTTTGGAAGGCGCAGGGGGCGTCCCGTAACCGCCCGGATTCTTTCCGCGTCAATACACGCGCCATCCCGTATGCCGTATTTTAAGAACCGGTTTTTTTCGCAGCAGGTTCTAAGACAGATTCCATACCGGGTGGCGATACGGGAAAAACCGGCCGAAATCTGTTCCATTTTATCCCCGGAGACTCTCGAAAGTCCCAGTCCTCTGGAACCGCGCCTTGCTTTTGCATACAGGTCGACAAAACTGAAGATGCATTCCTGCGTACAGCCTTTCAGGGCACTGCAGAGCTGTTCAAACTGCGTAAGGTGCCATTCGGGGGTAAGCTCCGGGGTGCATATCACCGGGTCGTACCGCCAGACGACGCGTTCCGGACCTATGGATCGGCTGAGGCGCCGGAAAGTTTCCACAATCTCCCGCTTCGGCGGGAGATTTCTTTCCCACTGCCGCCCATAGGGGGTCAGGGTGAACTGAAAATAGAACGGAAATCCGGATTTCTCCAGAATTTTCAGCTTTCCCATCATGGGAGCTGGGTTTTTTGTCCAGAATACGATGCAGTCGACATCCCTGGGCGAAAGGGACACGCGGGAAACCTGCGAGGGACGAAACGGATTTCGCGTCATCACATAGCCTGCTGCGATGCGCTTGAAAAACCAGCCTGCATAGCAGGCGGGGATATCCGTCCTCCTGCTTGCGCTGATCACCATTTCTGGATCCTTCCTTTCTAATGAAGGCTGCCGCGAAAGCCGGGGCGCTTTTTTAGCCGGGGACCGTTTTCGGCAGGAGAAAAAAATTCCAAAAGACAAAAGGGGAAGAAAATCATCCTGTAGCGCCACAGTCTTGAGGAAAGAAGGTGATTGAAAAAGCAGAAGGAACCCTTTTCCTTACCTAAGCTCAATCCGCGGAGCTATTTCGTGTCCCCAGAATACTGCATCGCGATAGGCTTGTCAACAGCAGCTCTTCAACATCCGCTTTTTTCGTCCTCCGGAAACCTTTTCCGTCCGGATTCCGAGAGGGACAAAACGGGCGCGGCATAGCCGGCCCTCGCGCCGTGATTTCTTCTTCCAGGACCGCGGCCGGCGTTTTTTCCCGGCAGCTGCTCTGGGAATACACCCTTTTCCTGCGGCCAATCCTTTAAGCAGGGCGGCTTTTCGTCTGTATTTTTTCTCCTGGCTTTATACCGTCAGATATTTTCAGGGACGCTTCAAATTTTTATAAACTATCTTTTTTCCCGCAGGAGGGTGTGATACAATATGCTGGATCCCTAAAAAACAAAGTAGAAAATTAATTTTGAAAAGGACTGGTCTGCATGTGGAATGTCAGGGAAATGCGGAAAGAGGACTGGGACGCCGTCACAGCCATTTACCGCCAGGGCATGGAAACCAATCTCGCAACGTTTGAGACGGTTTGTCCGCCTTATGAAAAATGGGACGCAGCCCATCTGCCGTTTGGCCGTTTCGTATGCGTGGGCGGCAATACCATCGCCGGGTGGGTCGTGCTTTCTCCCACGTCGCAGCGAGCCTGTTTTTCCGGCGTCGCGGAAATCAGCATTTATATTGCCAACTGGGCAAAACGGCAGGGGGTGGGAACCCTGTTGCTTCACAAGGTCATTGAGTCCTCGGAGCAGCACGGGATCTGGACGCTGCAGTCGAGTATCATGCGCAATAATGAACCGAGCCTTTCCCTGCACGCGAAATGCGGGTTTCGGGCCGTGGGATACCGGGAGAGAATTGCCCGGGACCGTCAGGGCCACTGGCGCGATACCGTTTTAATGGAACGAAGAAGCCCCCTCCCGGAATACGGGGAGGTTGTGGCGGTTCTGAATCAGAAAGTCGAAAGCTCCTGTGGGGCGCCATGAAAATCGGTATTTTCGATTCCGGAATCGGAGGGCTGACGGTCCTTCACCAGGCGATGCGCGTCCTGCCGGAGGAACGCTATCTGTACTATGCCGACGCCGACCATGTCCCCTATGGGGAAAAGACAAAAGGGCAGATCATCCGCTATGCGGATCAGGCAATCGGCTTTCTTCGGGATCTCGGCGCGAAAGCGGATGTCGTCGCCTGCAATACGGCGACAAGTGCGGCAATCGGATTTCTGCGCAAGAAATACCGGTTTCCCATCCTGGGGATGGAGCCCGCCGTCAAGCCGGCGGTTGAGACCTGCAAGGGAAAAAGAGTGATGGTTGTTGCCACGCCTGTGACGGTTCGGGAGGACAAGCTTAAGAACCTGCTTCAGAGGGTTGACAGGGAACACGCGGCCGACCTTTTAGCTCTGCCCGGTTTGGTTTCTTTTGCCGAGCGCGAAGAATTTGATACCTGGCGCGTGCGGGAATACCTGGAGGAGGCCTTTCGGCCGTATGATCTTACAAAATACTCCGCGCTGGTCCTCGGATGTACGCACTTTAACTATTTTAAGGATACCTTCGCGGGGATATTTCCTCCGGGAGTCGCGCTGATCGACGGATGCAGGGGTACGGTCAACAATCTGGCGCGCATTCTGCGGGAAATGGGCCTGCAGGGTCCGGGGGAACCGGGCGCCGATTATTTTATTTCGGGAAGAAAAGTAGAAGACGCCCCGACTCTGCAGAAAATAGGGCGACTTCATCGACGGCTTGAGAAGATGCTGCGGTATTAGAGGGAGCTTTCGGATCCTCCCGCGCGAAGAAAATCCCGGATGGAGTCCATTTTTGCTTCACAGTCCCGGATCCCGAGTTCGTAGATCTTTTTCAGGTTTTCGATACTTTTTTCGTAACGGCTTGTCAGAAGTGGGACACTGGGGCGGACCAGGAGAGCGTCGCCTGTTTTTTCCAGACGGGCGCAGATGTCCAGCTCGCTGTTATAGGTTTCCGGGCGGCGCATCATGGTGTCCACAAAAGCTGGATACTCGCCGTACCGCACGTTCAGGACCGCCCGCGGAAATTCGGGATGCGGGGATTTCCGATAAGCGGCGTCCCGGGTCAGCACGATGATGTTTTTCTGGTTCCCATCGAAAAGGGAGCGTTCAATGGGAATGGGCATCGAGCAGCCGCCGTCTAAGAGATCATATCCCCGGAAGGTTACAATGTTGGATATGATCGGAAGCGAACAGGACGCCCGGATCGGTGTGAAGTTTTCATCCATATCTGCTTTTCCGAAAAAAACGGGACGTCCTGTTTTCAGATCCGTCGCGCCCGCTTTCAGTTCGGTCCTGGATTTATAAAACGCGCCGTAGTCAAACGGATCGAGCCGGTGAAACATTTCTCCAAAGATAAAGTCAAAATTAAAGAGGGATCCCGTCCTGCGCAGGTTTTCCACGCTGACATACCGTTCGTCAGCGGAGTACTGAAGGGA